>Ga0114977_10002195_pt1 | contig 12577 bp, 5 predicted proteins | sample S_130805_MF_Meta_FD_87026 | JGI IMG/M metagenome (GOLD analysis project Ga0114977, IMG submission 87026) | Freshwater microbial communities from Lake Simoncouche, Canada to study carbon cycling - S_130805_MF_MetaG | ecosystem: Environmental > Aquatic > Freshwater > Lake | place: Lake...
ACCCCCGTCTTCCAGCCGCTCAACCGGCGGTTCGTCGACGCCGGCCTCCGCGAGACCCGCCTCCGCCCCGACCAGCTCTGCATCCCGGAGCACATGCGGCAATTCGCCGCCCAACTCGAACGCGAGGGGGAGCCGATCGACTTTCTCCTCTACGCCGTGCTCACGTCGGGGACCACGCGCCAAAACCGGGACTACGAGCGTTCCTACCGACTGACGATGGAGCTCATCGACGTCCGCACCGGCGACTTCGACAAGCAATCGGCCGACCTCGTCAAGGGCTACCATCACAGCCGCCTGAGCCGGTGGCGGGCGACCAATCCGTTCTCACGATAGGCCGGCTGGTGCTGCCATGCGACGCCCAGGCCTCCGTTCCATCCTCATCCCCTGCCTGATCGCTTCTCTTTCCGGCTGCGCCACGCATGTCACGCGCCTCGAGCCGGTGCGGGCCGCGTTCCATCGCGGCGATCTCGACGAGGCGGAGCGGCTGATCGCGGCCGACCTCGCGAAGCATCCGGGGGATTCGGAGGTGCTCATGCTCGACAAGGCGCTTGTCGCCCTGGCCGACGGGAGACCGATGGAAGCCGAGGATCTCCTCAAGGAGGTCCGCGATCGGTTCGACCATCTCGAGCAGGAGAGCCCGGCCGAGGATGCCTGGTCGATGCTCTCCGACGACCAGCAGAAGGCCTATTCCGGCGAGGATCACGAGAAGGTGCTCGTCCGCGCCATGCTCGCGATCACGAATCTCACCAGCGACGGCATCGATGCCGAGGCCTACTCGTATCAGGCCGCCGAGCGACAGGAGGAGATCGTGCGGGCCGCGGTCGAGGAGGACGGCACCAACCCGAAGGCCTCCTACCGGCAGATCGCGCTGGCCCCGTATCTGCGCGGCATCCTCCGCGAGGAGACGCACCGCGACTACGACGACGCCGTCCGCCACTTCGCCACCGTCGTCAGCTGGCAGCCGGAGTTTCTCGCGGGGCAGGCCGATGTCGTCCGCGCGTCCGCCGGCGTCCACTCGCAGCGCGGTCACGGGGTCGTGCATGTCTTCGCGCTGGTCGGCCACGGCCCCTGCAAGGTGGTCGTCGAGGAAATCCCCTCGAGCGCCAGCCTGCTCGTCGCCGACCAGATCCTCTCGGGCGTGCTCTCCCAGTCCCTCCCCCCCACGGTGGCAGCGATCAAGGTGCCGCGGGTCGTGGCGGCGCCGGGAAGGGTCCGCCGCGTCGCGGTGGGCCGCGCGAATGAGGGGCGCATGCAGTGGGCCGCGCAGACGACGACGATCACCGACGTCTCGCGAATGGCGGTAGAACAGGACGCGGCCATGCACGATCGCACGGTGGCCCGAGCCGTGGCCCGCAGGGCCCTCAAGAAGGGGACGGTGTTCGGCGTGAAGGAGGGGCTCGGCGTGGAGCGATTCGGTCCGGCAGCGCTCGCCTTCGATCTGGCAGGCGTCGCGTGGGAGGCCGCCGAGAACGCCGACACGCGCTGCTGGGGGCTCCTCCCCGATTCGATCCAGGTGGCCCGGCTCGAGCTCCCCGTCGGCGAGCATGAGCTCCGACTGGCGTCGGTGGACGACTCTGGCACGCTCGGCCCGATGGTGCGGCGCCATGTGCGCGTCGAGGACGGCCGCAACGCCTATGTCGTGGTCACCGCCGTCGACGCGGGGATCATCGGCGAGGCGCTGACGAGCAGCCCCTGACGGGCCTCTTCTGCGCTGGCGCTCCGCCGGAGCCCGAGCCAGTGGACGAGGCTGTCGAGGTAGAGATAGACCACCGGCGTCGTGAACAGCGTCAGCATCTGGCTGACGATCAAGCCGCCGACGATCGCGATCCCCAGCGGCCAGCGGAGCTCGGCGCCGGGGCCCGTGCCCAACGCCAATGGCAAGCCGCCGAGGAGCGCCGCCAGCGTCGTCATCGTGATCGGCCGGAAGCGGAGGATGCAGGCCTCGGTGATCGCCTCGCGGGGGGAGAGCCCGCGCGTGCGCTCGGCCTCGAGGGCGAAGTCGATCATCATGATGGCGTTCTTCTTGACGATTCCGATCAAGAGAATGATCCCGATCATCGACATCACGTCGAGTTGGCTGCCGGTCCACTGGAGCGCCAGGAGCGCCCCCAATCCGGCGCTGGGGAGCGTGGAGATGATCGTCAGCGGATGGATGATGCTTTCATAGAGCATCCCGAGGACGAGATAGACGGTGATCACCGCCGCGAGGATCAACAGCGGCTGATTGGCCAGCGCCTCGCGGAACACCTGCGCCGTCCCGGAGAAGCTGCCGCGGACGGTGTTCGGCATGCCGAGCTCGGTGGCCTTCGCCTCCACCGCCTCGACCGCGGTCCCCAACGACACGCCCGGCGCCAGGTTGAACGAGACGGTCGCCGAGGGAAACTGCGCCGTGTGATTGACCAACAGCGGCGCGTTGCTCGTGGTGTGCGTGGAAAGCGATTCCAGCGGCACCTGAAGGCCCTTGCTGCCGGTGACGTGGAGGCTCTTGAGGGCATCGGGCCCCTGGAGGAATTCCGGCTCCATCCCCATCACCACCCGGTACTGGCCGAGCGGCTTGTACATGATCGACACCTGCCGCTGCCCGAAGGCGTCGTAGAGGGCGTCGTCGATCTGCCGCGGGGTGATCCCGAACCTGGCCGCGGCGTCGCGGTCGATCGAGAGCCCCTCCTGGAGCCCGCGGTTCTGCTGGTCGGAGCGGATGTCGGCAAGCTCCGGCATCCCCCGCATCGCCCGCACGAGCTTCGGCCCCCACTCGTTGAGATCGGCGAGGTTGTCGCCGCGGAGCGTGAACTGATACTGCGATGAGCTGGGCCGGCCCCCGATCCGCAGATCCTGCACCGGCTGCATGATCATCGTCGCCCCGGTGAGCTGCGCGAGTCTTCCCCGCAACCTGCCGATCACCTGGTCGGCCGTCATGCCGTCGCGCTCCTCCTTGGGCACGAGGCTGATGAACATGCGGGCGGCGTTCGGGCTGCCGCCGGCGGCGCCCCCTGTCGATCCGGTGATCCCGGCCACCGCCGGATCCTCCTTGACGGCGAGGGTGAATTTCGTGAGCAACTGGCTCATCGTCTGGAAGGAGGTGTCCTGGTCGGCGTCGAGCGTGCCGGTGATCCGTCCGGTGTCCTGCTGAGGGAAGAATCCCTTCGGCACGATCACGTACATCCACACCGTCAGCGCGCAGGTCGCCAGGTTGACCGCCATCGTGATCCGGGGATGGCGCAGGACGATGACAAGCAGCCTGCCATACAGCCGCGTGAAGGCATCGAGCACCCACTCGGTGCCCCGGTCGAGGAGACCACGGCGGGCAGGGGAAGCGGGCTTGAGAAGCCACGCGCACATCATCGGCGTGAGCGTCAGCGACACCACCATCGAGACCCCGATCGCCACCGAGAGCGTGACGGCGAACTCGCGGAACAACCTCCCCACGATGCCGCCCATGAGGAGGATGGGGATGAACACGGCCACCAGCGAGACGCTGATCGACAGCACCGTGAACCCGATCTCGCGGGCCCCCAGGAGCGCCGCCTGGAGGGGCTTCATCCCCTCCTCGCGATGCCGGGCGATGTTCTCGAGGACGACGATGGCGTCATCGACGACGAATCCCGTCGCGATCGTCAGGGCCATCAGCGAGAGGTTGTCGAGGCTGTAACCGAGCCCGTACATCGCGGAGAACGTGCTGACGAGCGACACCGGCACGACGACGCTGGGAATGAGTGTCGCCCGCCAGTCCCTCAGGAAAACGAACACCACCCCGACCACGAGCGCCACCGAGAGCAGCAGCGTGTGCTGGACGTCGGCGATGCTCGCCCGGATCGTGGCGGTGCGGTCCATCGCCAGGTCGAGCCGCATGCCGGCGGGAATCTGCGCTCGGAGCTGGGGGAGGATCTCGAGCACGTTATCGACGGTGCGGATGATGTTCGCCCCCGGCTGTCGGTAGACGATCAGCATGATCGTCGGCTGGCCGTTGTAGACCCCTGCCACACGCACGTCCTCGACCGAATCGACGACCGTCGCCACGTCGCCGAGGCGGATCGGCGCGCCGCGTTTGAAGGCCACGATCAGCCGACGGTACTCCGCCGCGGTGAACAGCTGATCGGTGGTGGCGATCGACCAGGTCGTCGAGCCGTCGTCGATCAGCCCCTTGGGCCGGTTGGCGTTGGCCTGCTGGAGGCAGGTGCGGATGTCGTCGAGGCCGAGGTCGTAGCGCTCGAGCACGAGCGGATTGACGCTCACGCGCACCGCCGGCGCCGAACCGCCGCTGACGACCACCTGACCGACCCCCGGCACCTGGGAGAGCTTTTGCTGGAGGAGGGTGCTCGCCACATCCTGGAGGCGCGGCTTGGCATGGAGATCGGATGTCATCGCCAGGATGAGCACCGGGGCGTCGGCCGGGTTGACCTTGCGGGCATCGGGGTTCCTGGGGAGATTGGCCGGCAACCGGCCACGGGCCGCGTTGATCGCCGCCTGGACGTCGCGGGTGGCGGCGTCGATGTTGCGGTCGAGCTCGAACTGGAGCGTCACCGACGTCTGTCCGAGCGTGCTCTGCGAGGTCATCTCGGTGACCCCGGCGATGAGCCCGAACTGCCGCTCCAGCGGCGTGGCCACCGCCGAGGCCATCGTCTCAGAGCTCGCCCCCGGCAGGCCGGCACCGATGTTGATCGTGGGGTATTCCACCTGCGGCAGCGGCGACACCGGGAGGAGGAAGTAGCAGATCGCCCCCACCAGCGTGATCGCCACCGCCAACAGCGACGTCCCCACCGGGCGGTGGATGAACCAGGCCGAGAGGTTCATGTCACCCCCTCTGCCAGCGGGTCGGCGATCACGACGGCGTCGCGGCGCTCCCCGCCGGGAGCCGGGGCCTCTCTGCCGCGGAACCGGGCCCCGAGGGCATCGAACCAGAGGTAGATCACCGGCGTCGTGTAGAGGGTGAGGAGTTGACTGACGAGCAGCCCGCCGATGATCGTGATCCCCAGCGGTCGCCGCAGTTCGGAGCCGACGCCAGTGCCCATCGCCAGCGGCACCGCCCCCAAAAGCGCCGCCATCGTCGTCATCATGATCGGTCTGAAGCGGAGGAGGCAGGCCTGATAAATCGCCTCGTGGGGGCTGACCGGCCGGCCGGCGATGCCATGGCGCTCGGCCTCCATGGCGAAGTCGATCATCATGATCGCGTTCTTCTTGACGATGCCGATCAGGAGGATGACCCCGATCAGCGCGATCACCGACAGATCGATGCGATACATCAACAGCGCCAAAAGCGCTCCCACGCCGGCGCTGGGGAGCGTCGAGAGGATCGTGACGGGATGGATCGTGCTTTCGTAGAGGACCCCGAGGACGATATAGACGGTGACGATCGCCGCCAGGATCAGCCACCCCTGATTGGCGAGCGACGCCCGGAAGGCCGCGGCCGTCCCCTGGAAGGCCGTCTGGATCCCGGCGGGCATTCCCAGTTCGCCACGCGCGGCCTCGATCGCGTCGACCGCCTCTCCCAGGGCGACACCGGGAGCGAGGTTGAACGACACCGTGACGACGGGGAACTGCCCCTGGTGGTTGACCGCAAGCGGGGCGCTCACCTCCTCCATCCGCGTCACCACCCCCAGCGGCACGCGCGTGTCGCCCGGCCGGCCCCCGGGCGGATTGGCCCGGACGTACATCTGCGCCATGTCGGCGGGCGTGTCGCGGAACGCCGGCGCGACCTCGAGGACGACGCGGTACTGGTTGAGCTGCGTGAACAGCATCGAGATCTGCCGCTGACCGAAGGCATCGTAGAGGGCGTCATCGATCATCTGGGGCGTGATCCCCAGCCGCGAGGCGCTGTCGCGATCGATGACCAGACGCGCCTGCCGGCCGTCGGTCTGCTGGTCACTGGCCACGTCGGCAAGCTGCGGGAGCTGCCGCAGCCTCTCCACCAACCGCGGGGCCCACAGCCCCAGTTCGGCCGCATCGGGCGACTCGAGGCTCACCTGGTACTGCGTGCGGCTGACGCGCGTCTCCACGGAGAGATCCTGCACCGGCTGCATGAACAGCTCGATGCCCTCGATCCGCGAAAGCTGCGGCTTGAGTCTCCGGATCACCTCGACGGCGCTTGCGTCCCGATCCGTGAGGGGCCTGAGATTGATCTGGATGCGGCCGTTGTTGAGCGTGGTGTTGGTGCCGTCGATGCCGATGAAGCTCGAGAGGCTCTCCACGGCCGGGTCGGCGAGGATCGCCCGGTTGAGCGCCACCTGCCGCTCGGCCATGGCATCGAAGGAAATGCTCTGCGGCCCCTCCGAGATGCCGAGGATCACCCCCGTGTCCTGGACCGGGAAGAAGCCCTTCGGGACCACCCCGTAGAGCCACCAGGTGGCAAGCAGCGTGCCGAGAAAAGTGGCCATCGTCGCCCCCTGATGACGAAGGACGAAGCGGAGGCTGGCGGCGTAGACAGCGGCGACGGCGTCGAACAGCCGGCCGCCGAGGCCATGCGTGCCGGCGCCCAAGTCGGCCGGAATCCGCCGGGAGAGGAGCGTGGCGCACATCATCGGCGTGAGCGTCAGCGACACCACCGCCGAGACCAGAATCGTCACCGACAGTGTCACGGCGAATTCGCGGAACAACCGGCCGACGATGTCCCCCATGAACAGCAGCGGGATGAGCACGGCGATCAGCGAAACCGACAGGCTGACGATCGTGAAGCCGATCTCCGCCGAGCCCTTGAGTGCCGCCTCGAGCGGCGAATCCCCCTCCTCCACGTAGCGGACGATGTTTTCGATCATCACGATCGCGTCGTCGACGACGAAGCCGGTGGAGATCGTCAGCGCCATGAGGGTGAGGTTGTTGAGGCTGTAGCCGAGGAGCTTCATGACGGCGAACGTGCCGACGAGCGACAGCGGCACCGCCACGCTGGGGATGATCGTCGCGGTCAGGTTGCCGAGGAACAGGAAGATGATCAACACCACCAGGAGGACCGTCAGCAGCAATTCGTGCTGCACCCCCTCGATGCTCGCCCGGATCGTGAGCGTGCGATCGGTGAGGACGTGGACCTGGATGCTCGCCGGCAGCGAGGCCTCGAGCTGCGGGAGGAGGGCCTTCACCGAGTCCACGACGTCGATGATGTTCGCCCCCGGCTGCCGCTGGATGTTGACGAGCACCGCCGGCCGGTCGTTCATCCAGGCCGCCTGGCGGACGTTCTCCGCGCCGTCCACCACGTCGGCCACGTCGACGAGCCGGATCGGCGCGTTGTTGCGGTAGCCAATGATCAACTCGCGGAACTGCTCGCTCGTGAGGAGCTGGTCATTGGCGGCGATCGTGAACGCCTGACGGCGGCCGTCGAAGCTCCCCTTGGCCTGGTTGACGCTCGCCTGGACCAGCGCCCCCCGCAGATCCTCGAGGTTCATCCCCAGGCTCGACAGCGCCGCGGGGTTGACCTGGATGCGGATTGCCGGCTTCTGTCCTCCGGAGATGCTCACCATCCCCACCCCGGAGAGCTGCGAGATCTTCTGCGCGAGCCTGGTGTCGGCCAGATCCTGCACCTTCGTCAGGGGCAGCGTGTCACTGGTCAGCCCCAGGGTGATGACGGGCGAATCGGCGGGGTTGGTCTTGGTGTAGATCGGCGGATTGGGAAGGTCGCGGGGGAGGAAGGCGGCGGCCGAGTTGATCGCCGCCTGCACCTGCTGGGTGGCGACGTCGATGTCGAGGGCCAGGTCGAAGCGGAGGATGATCACCGAGCAGCCTTCGGAGCTGGTCGAGGTCATCTGCGTGAGTCCCGGAACCTGGCCGAATTGCCGCTCCAGTGGCGAGGTGACGCTCGAGGCCATCACCTCCGGACTGGCCCCGGGATAGAAGGTGAGCACCTGGATCGTCGGATAGTCGACCTGTGGCAGCGCCGATACCGGGAGCTGCCTGTAGGAGACGACGCCCACCAGCACCAGCGCCACCATCAGGAGGCTGGTCGCGACCGGCCGGAGGATGAAGGGGCGGGAGAGATTCATCGAAGGACGCCCCTGCCGCTCATTGGCCTGCGCTCGACCCGGCCGGAGACGTGACCGCCGCGGCTGCGGTCCCGGCCGGGCCGGATGCGGCAGCCGGTCGGGGGCCGTCGCCGCCGGGGCCCGGCCGACCGCTCTCGGCGCGCTTGGGGCCGTCCGCGACCGGGGCCATCCCCCGGACGGCCACCTTCGCCTTCGGGGCGAGCTTGTCGATGCCGTCGGTGACGACCATCTCCCCCGGCTCGAGGCCGCTGGTGATCGCCACCTGGTCCCCCTGGGCTGGCCCGGTCCGCACGGTACGCAGCGCCACCGTCGAATCGGGCTGGACGATCCAGACGAAACTCGATTCGGGGCCGCGCTGGAGCGCCGCCAGCGGCACGAGCGTCGTGTCGCGGAGGGTCTCGACCAGGAGCCGGGCATTGACGAACTGATTGGGGAAGAGGGTGTCGTCGTCGTTGGCGAACACCGCCTTGAGCTTCACCGTACCGGTCGATGGATCGACCTGATTGTCGATCGCCGAGAGCGTGCCGGTGGCCAGACGGGTCTGGAAGTCGCGGTTGAAGGCCTCGACCGGGAGGCTGCCGGTGATGGCCAGCGCCCGCTGCACGCGGACGATCTCGTCCTGCGGGATCGTGAACGTGACGGCGATGGGATGGATCTGGGCGATGACGGCGATCCCGGCCGGCTCCCCGGCGCGGACCATGTTCCCCGGATCGACCAGCCGCAGTCCGATCCTGCCGCTGATCGGGGCCTCGATCCGGCAGTAGTCGAGCTGGAGTCGGGCGTTGTCGATCAGCGCCTTGTCGATCTGCGTGGCCGCCTCGGCCTGGCGGACGATCGCCCGCTGCGTGTCGATCTGCTGGGCGGTGGCCTGGCGCAGCTCCGCCAGCGACTCGGCGCGCTCGAGGTCGAACTCGGCGGCGCGGAGCACCGCTTCGTCGCGGGCCAGTTGCGCTTCCGCCTGCCTGAGGCTGACCTCATACGCACGCGGATCGATCCTCGCCAGGAGGTCCCCCGCCTCCACCGGCTGCCCCTCGGCGAATGTCACCTCGAGGAGCTCCCCTTCGACGCGGCTGCGGACGGTGACGGTGCTCGACGCCACCACCGTTCCCAGCCCGTTGAGAAACAGTTCCATGTCCCCCAGCGCGGCCTCGACCGCCGTGACGGGAACGACCCGGAGAGGGGGGGCCTTGGGGGCGGGGGCCTTCGCTTCGACAAGCGTACGGGCCTTCTCGATGAGGGTCGGATCGTGCCACACCGCGGCGGCCACACCGCCGCCGAGCAGCAACCAGAATCCCCACGCCCAAGCGCGCCCGCGCCGCACACGCGCGACAGGGAGCGGGGGCGGCACAACGGGGGCCGTGACGGTGGCGGGATCGGTGTTCATGGAGGCTTCATCTTACACCGGCCCCCCTGTCAGCTGGCGCCCCCCCGGGCCCCGACCACACTTTCGGGGGAAGGGATCGGCCGCGACCCGATCGATCGACCGGTATGATCGGAACAATCCCCTTTCCCAGCCCCCTGGTGCGCGTGCCCCGATGCACTCCTCGCTCGCCGCAGCCACCCACGCCCCCCGTCGCCTGGCGCTTGCCTTCGGGGCGTGCCTGGCCTGGGCCTGCGGGATCGAGGGACGGGCGATCGATGTGACCGTCGTTTCCGACAGGCTCGATGTCTCCACGGCCACGCAGCGGTGGTCGTTCCTGCGGGGCGGCGACGGGACGATCGCGGTCGAGACGGCGGTCCGATCAACGCAGGCCGCCGATGCGGGGTGGCGCCCCCTCTTCGACGCAAGACGACCACTCGTCGAGGGAGCCGACTTCGATCTCCGCCCCGACGACTGGACGATTGTCGAACAGTCGCCGTCGCGCGTCGTCGTCCTCCTCACCGGCAGACAGGCCGACCATGGCTACCCCTTCGAGGCGCGCGTCGAGTTCGACGATCGCACGACGCTCGTGCGACTCCTCGTCGTCTGCCACATCGAGACTCCGATCACACTCCGCGGCCTCGAGCCGCAGTTGGCCCTGTGGATCGATCGGCCCACCATCGCGCTGTCGCTCGGTCAAGGCCCGGGGAGCATCGACCAAGGGTCGGCCGACAGGCAGTGGGGCAATTCGTTCCCCGCGGCCTATCTCTGGGACGGGGGGAGCGAAGCCGCGGTCTTCATCGCCGGCGAGTCACTCGACTGGATGTCGCCACGGACGCTGTTCCGCTTCCGCGATTGTCGTGTCGCGGCGCTCGCCGATCCCACGAGGGGCCAGACCGGCTTCGGGCTTCAGGTCGTGAAGCGCAATTTCCACGAGCTCACCGCCGGCGACATCACCTTCGATGCCTGGATCCACGCCGCGGAGGCGGAAAAGCCGACGAAACAGGAAGCCCTTGCCCGGCTCGTTGATCTGTTTGCGCCGCTCCATCCGTCGTCCGCAGCACCGCTCGTTGACCGGCTCACGGGGCAACCGGCGTCGTGGCGGGAGATTGCCCGCGGCGTCGATGCCGATCTCCGCCTCGAGGGCGTCGTCTGCGGGGCTGTCGATCGCCCGGCACCCGCCATTGAATCCGCCGCAGATTTCCTCTCCGACGAGGTCGTCTCATGCCTCCCGGTCGCCACCGACTACGCGCTGGGCTCGTCCTGCGACGCCGCGCGGGATCGAAAGCGCGTCAGCGAAGGGTGGGATTTCTCCACCTGCCACAACGGTCTGGCGATCTGGCTCGCCCACGACAGGCTCCATCCCGATCCCGATCGCCATGCCTTTCTCCGGGCGAAGCTCCGGGGCATGAGATTCTTCCTCGATTCCGACGCTGCACTCATCCGCCATGGCACGCGCAATCCCCCCCATGTCGGCGACAAGGAGATGGCCTGGCAAAGTCTTTTGTTCGCGATCGAGACGGCGCGCATCTGGCGGATGCTCGACCGCTCAGATGTCGATCCCGCCATCGGCGGCATGGTGCTTGTCGGCACCGAGGGACTGGTGAATCTCGCGCGCGAGAACGACCACCTCCTCCCCCAGTGGTTCGATCCGCTGACGAAGCGCCCGCTCCCGCAGGCCGACCAGCCCGAGCTCGGCGTCGTTTACGAGCCCTGGCAGCTCGGCAGCTATGCCTGGCTGCTCACGGAGGCACACGCCATCGACGGCGACCGGGCCCGGATCGACGAGGCCGCTTTCGCCCTCCGGCGCCTCTTCGCGCCGCTCGAGTGGCGCGTCACCAACGCCCGCTACGACATCGCCTACGACGATCCCACCGACTATCCGGTCACCGAGATCTTCGGCAACGCCTGGGGGATCGCCGCCTGCTGCCGGATCCGCGCCATCACCGGCGACGATTCGTTCGACGACCTCGGCGACGCCTTCCTCGACTCGCTTCTCCGCCTCACCCCCTGGTACGAAAGCGCCCTGCGCGACGATCCCCGCGACCGGGCGGTGCGCAATGCCGGCCTCTTCCGCAACCATGCCGGCGCCTTCACCGGCTCCCCCTGGGAGAACAGCGAAGCGGCGCTCGCCCTCTCGGTGCGGATCCGCGACGATCTCCTCCGGGGCCGCGTCCCGCGGGTGCCGCTGCTGGAGCTACTGAATCTCCAGCGCGTCAACGCCGCCACCTTCTTTCCCCGCTGCTGCCCCGTCGAGGCGCTTCCCTGCGCGCGCCTGGCGGACCATCCGGCATCGTCGCTGCCGATCGAGGATGCCTACACGCCGGAGCATGGCGGCCTCCATGGGGGGATGGGACGCGCCGCCTACATGGCGGGCGCCGCGTTTGCCTACGATCTGCTCTTCGAGGCCCTGGGCCGGGCCGACGACTCCGACACGATGCTCCTCAATCTCGATTCCATCGAGGGGAGCGAGGCATCCCTCCGCGGCCTCACCCGGCGCTTCGTCGCCTTCAATCCGACCTCCGCCCCGGCACAATCACGGCTCTCGTTCGACCGGCTGCCGGCGGGCCGCTATCGGCTCGAGATCGACAGCCGCCCCCCGGAGGAACACTCTGCCGAGGAGCTCGCAGGCGGCGTCGTGGTCGATCTCCCGCCGCGCGGGCATGTGCTGGTGACGATTCGCCGCATCGACGCCCAGGAGGCCGTGGGTATGCTCGCCGACGATCGGCAGGGTGCCGACGGGCTCGCGCGGGACTGGGCCGACAGCCACCGCGAATTCGTCCGCGACGGCGCCACACCGGCAAACCTCGATCGCCGTGCCGCCCTGCGGAAGGCCCTCGCCACGTTCCGACGGGGAGCGAAGCCTGTCCGAGACTGACCTCGAGTCGCCCGAGTGCCTGGATTCCCCCCGCCTGGGCGCTTCCGCACAATCCCTCCATGTTCAATCGCAAAATCAAACTCCGGGCGACGATTGCCATCGGCGTGCTCCTCATCACCGTGGCGTTGGCCACGGTCCTTCTCCTCCTCAACTGGCTGTCGTCCGCCCGGACGGTGCGGGCTTTCACCCGCGAGCTTCTCAACCCGGTCGCGCTCCAGGTGACCGAGCAGATCCGCGACATCCTCGACGACGCCGTCGATGCGACGGAGTTGACGGCGTCGCTGATCGGAGAAGTCCCGGCCGGGCTCCGCCCCGACACGCTCGACGCCGTTGGCTTCGCCATGCTCGAAAGCGCCCCTGACCTGGCGTACGTCC
>Ga0114977_10002196_pt1 | contig 12576 bp, 8 predicted proteins | sample S_130805_MF_Meta_FD_87026 | JGI IMG/M metagenome (GOLD analysis project Ga0114977, IMG submission 87026) | Freshwater microbial communities from Lake Simoncouche, Canada to study carbon cycling - S_130805_MF_MetaG | ecosystem: Environmental > Aquatic > Freshwater > Lake | place: Lake...
CTCGCACAGCGTACCCTGAAAGGGGCCGGCACTCAGTTGATCGTACGACTGATCCCATTCGCCCAGGTTGTCGGCGTGCTCGTCGACATCGAGGGCCCTTACCTTCCGGTATGAATGAACATCCTCCAGCTCCGCCAGGGGGGAGACCGCCGATATGGGCAGCGGCAGTGTGCTCAGGGGTATTGAATACGGTGGCATCGGGTGGTTCGTGTTCGCTTGATTACCGGAAAAAATGCGGAAACGGTGTTTACTGCAGAGCAGGTATTCGGTGCGATTGTGATTTAGGCATCGCACTGCGTCAAGGCCGGCTACGCCGGTCAGACCATATTGGAGCGTAATTTTTTATTGCGATGCAGCATGTGTAGCCATTTTCTCGAGGATGACTGTCGTTGCCGATTTTGGCTACCGGTCTAAAGGAATGCTCCCTACACTCCGCAGCTAAGAGCAAAGGCGCCGTTCATGGTATACAGACGTCAAGGGTGCGTAGGGAGTGCGCAGGCCGTTGGATTTGCTTATAGGTGAAGACGAGGTAACCCGCTTCCGGGTGAGTCGGCTCAACAACGATGTTTCTGCGGCACAGGCGTTCGCTGCCGGATGATTAGAGAAAGCAGACTGCCTGGCTGAATGGATCTACCAATAAGAGAGAGGGGCGTGAAATGAAAGCAGAAAAAAGGATTTTGCAGTTGCGCGTAGCGGGGGCCGTATCCGCTGCACTATGGGTTTCACTGGCAGGCGGCGCTCTGGCCGCAGTTTCCGAGCAGGAAGCCGCCAAACTGGGCAAGGAACTGACCCCGGTCGGTGCCGAACGCGCGGCGAACAAGGACGGCAGCATTCCGGAATGGAAGGGTGGCGTGGCCAAGGGCAAGCTCAAGCTGGGCGATGCGCGCAGCGACCCGTTTGCCGCCGACAAACCGCTGTTCAGCATCGACGCATCGAATGTCGATAAATACAAGGACAAGCTCTCGGCAGGCCAGATCGAACTGCTCAAGACGCGCAAGGGCTACCGCATGGATGTCTATCCGACACAGCGCTCCTGCGGCTATCCGGATTCCGTGAATGAACAGACGCGCAAGAATGCAACGTTTGCCAAGCTCACCACCGACAACAAAGACAATCTGGCCCAGGCCGTGGGCGGCGGATTCCCCTTTGCGATTCCCAAGAATGGCGCCGAAGCGGTTTATAACCATCGCCAGCGCTGGCAGGGTGAAGGCCGTCACGAATACTACTCGACCAACTTCATCAATCCGGACGGCAGCTTCTATGGCCTGTTTCAGGATCAGTTCACGCTGATGCCGTTTGCGTCGGCAAAAGCCAAGTCGCTGGATGATGTCGGCGATGCGCAAATGAAGATTTTCAATCTGGCGATCAGTCCCGCGTCGCGCGTCGGCGAGATCATTCTTGCCCACTACTTCTTCAACAAGAGCACCGATGCGTGGATGTACTTCCCCGGTCAGCGCCGCGTGCGTCGTTTGCCGGCCTTCGACTATGACAATCCGATTCCCGGCTACGAAAACCTGGAAACCGCCGACCAGTACCCGATGTTTGCCGGCGCTCTGGACCGCTACGACTGGAAGCTGGCAGGCAAACAGGAAATGTACATTCCCTACAACAACTTCAAGTTTGTTGCCAAGGGCAAGATCGGCGACATCTACCAGGGGCTGTATCCCAAGCGCGACCTGATGCGCTACGAGTTGCATCGCGTCTGGAAGGTCGAGGCATCGGTCAAGCAGGGCCAGCGTCACATGTTCGCCAAGCGCACCTTCTACCTTGACGAGGACACCTGGATGATCATGGAAGCCGACCAGTTCGATGCGCAGGGCAAGCTGTGGCGCGTCATGGAAGCGTCGATCTATCCCGCAGTGGAACTGGGCGCCTGCGTCAGCCAGGAATTCATGTCCTGGGATCTGACGGTCAATCGTTACATGGCCGAGAACGCCACGCAGGAATCCAAGGCCACCGACTGGCTGGCCGGAGCCGAAGGCCGCATCGACGCCAAGCGTTTCGAGTCCGACGAATTGCGTCGTTCCGGCGAGCGTTGATGCGACGCCACGCACTCACCAAACACAAGGATACGACCATGAAAAAAAACAATTTGCAGAAGATCCCGTTGGCGTTGGCGATTTCCGCCATCGGGTTCGGTGTCGGCAACTCCGCCCTGGCGTTCAATTTCGAAACTGAAGGCGGCATCAAGGGCAGCGTGGATTCGGTGGTTTCCTACGGCGTGCAGCGCCGCATGAAGTCGCCGGACATGTCGATTATCGGCAACGACTCGGGCGGCAATGTGGCCACTTCGGGTACGCTGGGTACGCTTGTCAACGGCGCCGGATTTGGCTGGACGGCGAACCCGGACTTCAACTATACGCAGACCGACGACGGCAACCTCAATTACAAGAAGGGCGACATTGTTTCATCCGTACTCAAGGGCACGCATGAATTCAGTTTGCGGGAGGAAGGCAACTGGGCCGGGCTGGCGCGCGTCACATGGTCTTCGGACGGCCGTGCCGATCATACCCGGCGCACGCCTCTCGACGAAGAGGCGCGAAGCGCGATGGGCACGAACGCCACCATCCTCGATCTGTGGGTTTCCAAGGAATTCCGTCTGGGTGACAATTCTGCCAAGTTGAAGTTTGGCAATCAGATTATCAGTTGGGGCGAAGACATATTCATCATCGGCGGCATCAATGCCATCAATGCGGTCGACCTTCGCAAGGCACACATTCCGGGAACCCAAGTTAAGGAAATCCTCTTGCCGGCGCCGATATTGTCATTCTCCACGGCCCTTGGTAGCGGTTTTTCAACTGAAGCCTATTATCAGTTTAAATGGAACAAACTGATCCTCGATCCTTCTGGAACCTACTGGTCTTCTGCCGACTTTCTGGGCAAAGGCGGAAAGCGGGGCGCGTTTGTACCGACCTCACTGCTTAACAGTATTGCCAATTCTGGATTTTCGCCAATCTTGGCTGGAGCCGGCTTCGGTGCCTTGCCACCCGGTACGGTGGGAGACTTTGATCCAACGCGCGGAAGAATGCTTGCTGACCTCGCTGCTGGTGGGACGGTCGTCCCGGTTGAAACGACATCCCCAAAGAACGGCGGCCAGTACGGAATCAATTTACGCTTCAAGCCCAGCAGCGGGGACACTGAATATGCAGCCTACTACATTCGCTATCACGACAAGATACCGTTTGTAGGGTTCAAGTCGTTCTGTGCGGATGTCACGTGTGCGGATGCCGCAAATCAAATTATCAGCGCGGCGGTTGAACAGTATGCAGAGAACCGCAACCTCTACGGCGTCTCGATGAACACGAAACTCGGTGACTGGGCCATTGGTGCAGAATTGTCGTATCGCCCGAAGGATAGCGTCGCAATTGATCCGACTGTGCCCTTTGCCGGGCGTTACAGCCTGAGTCAAGCGGCGGTGATGGCCGCTGGAGCAGTGGCCATGGTGGACGGTTTCGTTGCCGAGAAGAAATGGCAGGCTCACGTCACCGGCTTTACCTTGTTGCCGCAGTCGGTCACAGCGCCTTTGGGCGCGGCGGAAGGGTCTTTCCTGGTTGAAGCGGCGGTGACGAGCTATCCGGGCCTTGATCTGTCGGGTGCCGTTCCCTACCTGCTCAACAACTACGAGTTGCCGAGCAAGACCTCGTGGGGCTATGTGGCCGAGTTCGGACTGATCTATGCCAACATCTTCAATTCAGGCTGGACCTTCAGCCCGGTGGCCGACTTCTACCACGACGTCAAGGGCACCAGCCCGAATACGCTTCCCTTTGTCGAGGGGCGCAAGGCCCTGGCCCTGGCGATGAACTTCGATTACCACAACAAGACCAAGTTCGGCGTCGGCTACACCAAGTTCTGGGGTGGCGGCAACCTCAACATGATGCGCGACCGTGATGTGCTGACGGCGAGCGTTTCCTACGCATTCTAGGTAGTGCCGTCATGAACGACCCGCACGGGTCCCCGTGCGGGTCGTTCGTTTTTCTTCCACCCCTGTTGTTGATTTTTATTCGGGCCGGATGTAAATGCCAAGCATTGTTGGTTTCGTAAAGTCGCTGGAAAACTTCTTCTTCCGTTACCGGGCTGCGACCCTGGCGGTGCTGCTGGTGTTCACGGCGGCAATGGGTTACCTGGCTTTCCAGTTGCGCATGTCGGCGGGGTTCGACAAGCAACTGCCGGTCGGCCACGAATACACCCAGACCTTCTTCAAGTATCGCGAGCAACTGTTCGGTTCCAACCGCATCATGGTGGTGGTGCGCGCCAAAAAGGGCGATATCTGGACCAAGGAATCGCTGACCAAGCTGCATGAAGTAACCGAGGCCGTGCTGTTCCTGCCGGGCGTCGATCGCCGTTCGGTGCAATCGCTATGGACGCCGAACACCCGCGTCTATGAACTGACCGAAGAAGGCTTCAACGCCGAGGATGTCATCGGCGGCAACATCACGCCGGGCGCGCTCGACGCCGAGAAGATGGCCCGCATCCGCGACCGCGTGGTGCGTGGCGGTTACATGGGGAATCTGGTCGCCAACGACAACACGGCGTCGATGATCGTCGCCGATCTGCTCGAGGAAGATGCCGGTTCGCATCAGAAGCTGGATTACCTCGACCTGGCGCAGAAACTCGAAAAGGATATCCGCGGCAAGCTGGAAACCGCAGACCACGAAATCGAGATCATCGGCTTCGCCAAGCAGATCGGCGATGTTGCGGCGGGCGCCAAGGGCGTCGCCGAGTTCTTCGCGCTGGCGGCATTGCTGACGGCGCTGGCCGTGTATTGGTATTGCCGCTCCATCCTGCTGACCCTGCTGCCGATTGCCTGCTCCATGGTGTCCGTGGTCTGGCAGTTCGGCACCCTGACCCTGCTCGGCTACGGCCTGGATCCGCTGGCCATCCTGGTTCCTTTCCTGGTCTTCGCCATCGGCGTCTCGCACGGCGTGCAGCAGATCAACGCCATCTCGAAAGCGGTGGCCGAGGGCGCCGATTCGATGGGTGCCGCGCGAGAAAGTTTTTCCAGCCTGTTCATCCCGGGCACGCTGGCGCTGGTCACCGCCTTCGTCGGCTTCATCACCCTGGTCATGATCCCGATCCCGATGATTCGAGAGCTGGGCATCACCGCATCGATCGGCGTCGGCTACAAGATCATCACCAACCTGATCATGCTGCCCGTGGTCGCTTCGTATTTCCGCTTCTCGCGCGCCTACGCCCTGCACCTCGAGGAAATTCAGGCGAAGCGCGGACTTGTCATCGAGCGCCTGGGCTTCATTGCCGACATCAATCATGCGCGGCTGGTGCTTGCCCTGGCGGCCGTTCTGTTCGGCATTGCGGTGTGGCAGAGCCACGGCCGCCACATCGGCGCCTTGCAGCCGGGTGCGCCGGAATTGCGCGCCGATTCGCGCTACAACCGCGATGTCGAAAACATCGTCAGCCGGTTTGATCTGGGCATGGACGTGCTGACGGTAGTCTTCGAAACGCCCAACGACTCCTGCAACAACTTCGAGGTAGTCAACTACATCGATCAATTCACCCAACACATGACTCAGGTGCCCGGCGTGCTCTCGGTGACCTCCATCTCGCAATTGGCCAAGTTCGCCAACGCCGGCTTGAATGAAGGCAATCCGAAGATGACGGCCTTGCCGCGCGACAGCAAGGCGCTGCAGGTCGCCGTCGGCTACCTGCCGGAAGCGGGCGGCCTGTTCAACCGCGCCTGCACCATGATGGCGGCCAACATTTATCTGGCCGACCACAAGGCCACCACCATCACGCCGGCGATTGCCGCGGTGAAGGACTTCCGCACCCAGTTCAATCCGGAAAAGCTCGGCATCAAGGTGCTTCTGGCCTCCGGCAACATCGGCGTGCTGGGCGCGACCAACGAAGAGATCGAGGCGCGCGAGCTGCCGATGATGCTTCACGTGTACGCCGCCATCATGATCCTGGTGCTGCTCGCCTATCGCGACTGGCGCGCCATGCTGGCCTGCTGCGTGCCGCTGACGGTGGCGACCTTCCTCGGCTACTGGTTCATGAAAACCCTCGATATCGGCCTCACCGTGGCCACCCTGCCGGTGATGGTGCTGGCCACCGGCATCGGCGTCGATTACGCCTTCTACATCTACAACCGCCTGCTGATCCACCTGTCGCAGGGGCAAGCCATGAAGCAGGCGCTGGAAGGCGCCCTGCGCGAAGTCGGCATCGCCACCATCTTCACCGCGATCACGCTGTCGGTCGGTGTCGCCACCTGGTCCTTCTCGGATCTCAAGTTCCAGGCCGACATGGGCATCCTGCTGACCTTCATGTTCATGGTGAACATGGTGATGGCGATTACGGTATTGCCTGCCTTTGCCGTCAAACTCGACTCCCTGTTTCCGCGCAAGGGACCGGTCAAGGCGCCGGCCATCGGTCATTGACCGCGCCCGATCAGGATTCAAAACATGAAATCAACACTGCCCCTTGTTGCCCTGACCTGCTCGCTGCTGGCCTTTGCTGCGCCGGCCCCGGCAGGTGAGGCGCCGGTGTCACGCACCATCTCCAGCCTGAAACAACCGCCGCAGCTTGTTGCCGCCGAGAAGGCGCCGGTGATCGCGGTGGCGATGGCCGGCAAGCGCGTTGTCGCGGTCGGCGACTACGGCATCGTGATTCTTTCCGACGACGGCAAGACCTACCGTCAGGCGAAGAGCGTGCCCACCCGTGCGGTATTGACCAGCGTCTTCTTCCTTGACGACAAGCGCGGCTGGGCTGCCGGCCATGACGGTACCATTCTGGCAAGCACGGATGCCGGGGAAACCTGGCAACTGCTGCGCGAGGAACCGGGCAAGGAACGCGTGCTGATGTCGGTCTGGTTCGAAAACGAGCAGCACGGGCTCGCCGTGGGGCAATTCGGGCTGGCGCTGGAAACCGGCGACGGCGGCAAGACCTGGCGCGAGCGCCGTCTGGTGGAGGCGGGCGAACAGGCCGACAAGCACCTGATGCAGATCTTCGCCGGAAGCAACGGGCTGGTGCTGGTGGCGGCCGAATCCGGCTCGATTTTCCGCTCGGAAGACGGCGGCCGGAACTGGCAGGCGATCCAGACCGACAACAAGGGATCGTTCTGGATCGGCAAGGCGCTGGCCGATGGCAGTCTGGTGATCGCCGGCATGCGCGGCCATGTCTATCGCAGCGAGGATCGCGGCATCCACTGGAAAGAGATTGCCAGCGGCACCCAGCAGTCGCTTACCGGAATCATTCAGCGCCCGGATGGAGTCGTGGCGCTGGTCGGCAATTCCGGTGTCATGCTCAGCAGCCAGGACAGCGGCCGCAGTTTTGCGGTTGCGGTGCGTCCGGACCGCGCCAATCTGACGGCTGTCGTCGCCGGTGCCGCCGGTGATATGCTGTTTGCCCTGACCGGTGCGATTGCCGCGGTGGAACACCACCCTGCGGGCAAGTAGCTTCCGTGCAGGGATGGCAGGCTGATTCGCGGTGCTAACTAGTCTCGATGCGGCGAATCCGGACGACCGGTCACCAGTTGCCAATATTGGCTAACGCATCCGCTGCCCATTGGCTAGACTCGACTCCGTTGTGCCGGGGAAATATCTGCAAAGATTATCGTGAAGCGTGGAACATTTCGTGAGGCAAGTGATCCCGTTGTGCCGGCCAGCACCGGCCTGACGCAGTTTCATCATTGCAAATAGTCCTCGGATGCCGCAACAATTTCAAATCGATACGAAGCGTGATGATCTTGAAATTCCAATCGAGCCGGCTGTACTTGCCCTATCGGGCGAAATGGCAGGGAAGCCGGCGATTGCGGGATGGAAATGATGATCCTGATTCCAATGCAGGGAGAATATCAATGCTGAAGATGCTACAGCTATCAATTGCCTTACTCTTCTTGAACGGGGCCCTTGCGGCGCAGGCAGGGGTGTTCTCTCCGGAGTCGTTAGTGTGGAAGAAGTGTGCCGACTGCCATAAGCCGGTGAACGGCATTTTCCCCAAGATTGAAGAGATACGAACGACGCCCGAAGAGTGGGCGGTGATCGTTGATCGCATGTCGCGACTGCACAAGATGGAACTCACCCGGACAGAGATGGACGGCTTGCTGAAAGAACTTTGCTCATCGCAGATTCTGACGCCGGCCGAACTCGACAAGGTTTCCTATCTCAACCTGCTCAACAACCCGCAAACCATGGAAACGCCGGTCGGCGAGGATCAGCAGCAGTTGTTCAAGACCTGTGTGCGTTGCCACAGTGCCGGAAAGATCTACTCCTACCGGATGAACGATTCTTCCTGGGCCAGGCTGCGCGATTTCCACCTTTACATGTATCCGACGGTTGTCTACCAGTTGCGCGAGATGCGCTGGCCGAAAGAAGCCGATGCCGCGCTGGCCAAATTGGCAAAATCCCAGCCCTATGACCAGGCCTGGAAGGCACCGGCGGCGAACCCCGCAGGTTCCTGGCTGATCCTGGGCTACGAACCGGGCAAGGGGAATTACCGCGGCCAGGCGAAGCTAAGCGCCGGCAGCAATGACGAATACACCGTTCAGGGCAGCATCGCCTTCGCCGATGGCAACGTAGAAAGCTTCAAGGGCGAGGCGACGCTGTATGGCGGTCATGCCTTGCGCACGCGCACTACGCATAACGGCTTGAAGTCTCTGGGTGCCTATACGCTTGCAGAAGGCAAAATCAAAGGCGAGCATCACTTTCCCGCCCCCGATTTCAGAACTTCGTCGAGTACCTGGTATCCGGCAGATGGCAACCCGCAACTGCTCAAGGTATCGCCCGGCTTCATGCTCAAGGGCGAGATGACCACGCTGGTTCTGGAGGGAATCAAACTTCCCGACGCATCAGCCGCCGATATTCAGTTCTCGGCCCGCGGCGTGAAAGTGAAATCGGTCAAGCGCATCAGCGCCGAAGCGATTGAGGTGCAAGCCGTGTCCGGCAAGGATGGACTGGTCGAGGCCAGGATCGGGCTCAAGGGACTCAACTCGCTCCCCGTAATCCTCGCCAAACAGATCGACTTCATCAAGATCACCCCGGAAATGGGGCGGGCCCGGTTGGCTGGCGGGAAGCCGTTCCCGTCCGAAGGCGTTCAGTTTGATGCGATAGCCTTTGCCCGGGGAGGCAAACTTTCCAAACCGGCGGAAACCGTCCGCCTCGGACCCGTTCCGGCCAAATTCAAGTTATCGGCCCTGGTCAAACGACCGAATGACGACGACTTGCAATGGATGGGGATGATACATACGGACGGCAAATACATCCCTTTCGGCGATTATGGCCCGATTCAAACACGCGCACAGAGGGTTGAGGCCAACGGCCTGACGACGGTGGAAGCTGTTCACAAGCGAGGCAACCGGCAGTACGCAGCCAAAGCCAGGATGGTGGTCACTTTGCCGGACTTTGTACCGAGGATCCGGTGACATGATCTGCGAATGGACAGATCATCAGGTGTTTGGCGTCAAGGACGGGGCGATCCTGTTTGGAGTTGATCAGGGCACTCTGTTCCACATCGATGAAGAAACCCGCAGCACGCTTGCCCGGTGGAATGGCTCGCCAACCCTGAATCTGGATGAAGTTCCCATAGCGGACAGGGAAATTCTGGAAGGGTTGCGCGATGCCCGATTTCTTGCCCCCGCCGGCGCCAGGCATCGACTCGAGCCATCGCGCGATTTCGATATTGCGTCAATCCCCCTGACCACGATGGTGCTCGAAGTGGCGCAGGACTGTAACCTGAACTGCACCTACTGTTATGCCGATGGCGGATCCTACGGCAAGGCCGCCCGCCTGCTCGACCCTGCCACCGCCCGTCAGGCGGCGAGAAAGTTGATTGACGACTCGGCGGACCGGGACGCGGCGACCCTGGTGATATTCGGCGGAGAGCCGCTGATGAATATGCCCGCAGTCGAGGCGGCTGTGGCAGAAGCGCGGTCCTACGCGGCAGAGAAAGGCAAGCAGGTTTTCATTTCCCTGACAACCAATGGCACCCTGTTGACTGCCGATGTCGTTGACTTCATCCACGCCAACCGGATTGCGGTGGCGATCAGTCTTGACGGGCCGGCCGATCTGCACGATAGCAATCGGCCCAATTTGAAGGGCGCGGGAAGCTATTCGCGAATTACTGCGAATCTTTCCCGGCTGTTGCCTGGTGCCACGGCACCGGTCGCAGCGCGCGTGACGTTGACGCCCGATCAATGGTCGCGGGTCGAGGAGGTTTTTTTCCACCTGATGGACCTCGGTTTTCATGAGGTGGGGATTGCTCCCGTGAGCCCGGTGAGACGCGAACTGCTCCCTGATGCAAAGCAGGAGGATGACTTGCTGCAGGGATTCGCGGTCTTGGCCAAGGCCTTTCTCAAGGCGGCAAAAACCAATCGTCTTCTGCCATTTACCAACTTGATCGATCTCCTGGCGAGGCTGCATCTCGGCCAGACGAAATCCGTATCGTGCGGGGCCGGATACGGATACCTGGCGGTTGACTCGAGCGGCAGCATCTACGTCTGCCACCGCCTGGTAGGTGAAGCAGAATTCCGGGTCGGCAATCTTGACGACGGCGCTGCCCCCGGAGAAATACGCCGGGCCCTGGACTCGGTCACCTGCGGCAGGCAGGAAGCGTGCAGCAGCTGCTGGGCCAGGACGCTCTGTTCCGGCGGCTGCCACTACGAGAATCATCTCAGGGAGAACCAGCTCGGCTTGCCGCCCGGAGGAAGTTGCGACTTCATCCGCCGCTGGCTCCAGCTCGGCATCGAGGTCTACGCCGAACTGAGGCGCGACGGTTCAGACGAGATACTTGCGCGAATGGGGAAAAGGCTTAAATGCTGATTCCAGCTTTTTTGAAACAGGGCGACGAGGCCTGACGTCACGTCTGCCATCAAGCACGGAGGCTCAGATTATTGTGGACAAGAAGAAACGGATAGAGGCACTGAACGAAAAAGCCCGCGCCATCGAGGCGCTGTCCAGCGGCGAGCAGAAGTCGGTGGACGCCCTGCAGAGTGCGGACCCGCTCAATATGCCCGTTGGATGCTCGACCGTCTTCGATACCGGCTGGGAAACCAATCCCCGCCCGACCAACCCGGTGGGAATGTGCCAGCCCTCGGCGCACGATTTCCTCGGTTGCGCCGGCGACTGCTGGTGGCCGGCGCAGAACCCGGACGGCATGACCAATAACGCCGATCTCGAACTCATGTGCAGCAGCATCAGCCGTGACTGGCGCGATGTGAAATAGGCTTGTCGGCAGGCGTGTCATCAGGCAACAGGAGCGACGCTTGCTGCCCGGCCGCCGGATGTGCAGAGATAACTCAGAACTTAAGAGGGAGTTGGCTATGAAAGGCAAGAATTACCTACTGGCAGGACTCATGGCGCTTTGTCTCCTTACGGTCATCGGGCGCAGTGAGGCAAAAGAACTGATCTTCAACATGGGCTACGGCAAAGTCCAGGTAATTGATGTCGGCACTGATGAATTGCTTCCCGACATAGCGATCAAGGGATGGGCTCGTGAAGCCGCCGCTTCCGCTGACAAGAAATTTCTCTACGTGACTGCAAACCGGCATTTGATCCACAAGATCGACCTGAAAGAGATGCGGGTCGTCAAGTCCATCAACATGCACGATGAGGAGTGGGACCGGTTCATCTTCGGCATGGAATTGGTCGAGGATGGCAAGACCGCCTACGTGCACCTCTTGCCGCGCAGGATCAAGGGCGGCGATCAGGTTGTCGTCGGCTCGCCCATCGTCGCGCAGATCGATCTTGAGACGGGCAAGATTCTGCGCAGCATCGAGGTTCCCTTCGGCGTGTCTTATCTGGCCTATGTGAAGAATAAGCAAACGCTTTACGCGGTCGGCCAGGATATAACCATGATTGACGTCGCGGGCAGGGAGATGAAGTTATCGGGCTTGTATCCCATGTTCGACAAGGGGATAAACATGCTGCCATTGTTCACTTACGCGGAAGAAAACAACGGGGTGGCGCTGTTGCCGTACGGGATCGGCGAGGCAAGCGGCCTCTTGAGCATCGACACGCATACCGGAGCGATTACGGAAACGATGATCAAGAGCCCGATGATGGTGTATGGCGCCATGTATTCGCCGGACATGAAGAAGGCCTACGCCAATATGGACGAACTGTATGTCGTCGACCTGGCGACGCAAACGGTGACCAGCAGTCAATCCATCCCCACGGGGACAACCTTCAGCCTGATGACGAGCGCCGACGGCAAGAAGATATATTTGCAGGGCGGGGCGAACATCACCATTTATGACGCCCAGACGCTCAAGGTGATCAAGGTGCTGCACATGTCCACCGACGGGATGCTGCTGCGCAGGGTAAGCATGTAGCCGGCGCAGTATGGAGTATGGAATTCTTGTGCACGACGCCAGTCCGTTGCCGGCGGATCCACGGGATGTGTGCGCATCATCGTGGCGGGCCATGCTCCCTCCAGGTCAACTGCGCGCCCTCTATTTCGGTTCGGAGTTCTGTGCCGACCTGCTTCCGGGAGGGGCCGCGGTCAGGCGTTACTGCGCCCGGGCTCGCAGCGCAGGAATCGAAGCCGTTCTGTTGACGCCCATCGCTACGCCGGCAGGGCTTGCAAGAATTCAAAAGTTGTTGGCGGGCTTCGCTCAAACCGGCGAAGCGC
>Ga0114977_10002197_pt1 | contig 12573 bp, 15 predicted proteins | sample S_130805_MF_Meta_FD_87026 | JGI IMG/M metagenome (GOLD analysis project Ga0114977, IMG submission 87026) | Freshwater microbial communities from Lake Simoncouche, Canada to study carbon cycling - S_130805_MF_MetaG | ecosystem: Environmental > Aquatic > Freshwater > Lake | place: Lake...
CTTGAGCGCAACACAGAGAGGCCCTAGCTAACCCGCATGTCATTCTGGGAATACGCAAATCCAAGACGTTTCATTCAGACCTCTGCCGGGCTGCTTCCCTGGCTTGCCGGGCTGTCCGCGCTGTGCCTGACCGTCGGCGTGATCTGGGGCTTCTTCTTCACGCCGGATGATTTCCGGCAAGGCTCTACCGTCAAGATCATCTATCTGCATGTGCCCGCCGCAATGATGGCAATCAATGCCTGGATCATGATGCTGGTCACCTCGCTGATCTGGCTGATCCGCCGGCATCATGTTTCGGCGCTGGCCGCAAAGGCCGCCGGCCCGGTCGGGCTGACCATGACGGCGATTGCCCTGATCACCGGCGCGCTTTGGGGGCAGCCGATGTGGGGCACCTGGTGGGCCTGGGACCCCAGGCTGACCTCGTTCCTGATTCTGGCGCTGTTCTATCTGGGCTACATCGCGCTGTGGTCGGCGGTGGAAGACCCCGATACGGCGGCGGACCTGACAAGTGTGCTGTGCATTGTCGGGTCGGTCTTTGCGGTGCTGTCGCGCTATGCCGTGAATTTCTGGAACCAGGGGCTGCATCAGGGCGCGTCGCTGTCGCTGGACAAGAAAGAGAATGTTTCGGACGTGTTCTACCTGCCGCTGCTGGTCTGCATCGCGGGCTTCGTGCTGCTGTTTGTGACGCTTGTGCTGCTGCGCACCCGGACGGAAATCCGCGCCCGGCGTCTGCAGGCGCTTCTGGCGCGGGAGCGGATGGCGTGATGCCCGATCTCGGCACATACGCCTTCGCCGTGCTGGGGTCCTATGGGGCAACGATTTTGCTGCTGGCCGCACTTGTCGGAGTCAGCCTGTGGCGCGGCGTCCGGATGCGCCGCGCCCTGCGAGAGGTGGAGGCCCGTCAGGGAACAACCCATGGTTAAACCGCTGATGCTTGCCCCCCCGCTGATCTTCGCCGGACTTGCCCTGCTGTTCTTCGCCGGGATGCAACGCAGCGATCCTGACCAACTGCCTTCGGCCATCGAAGGCCAAGCGGCCCCTGTGGTTCAGGTGGCAGCCCTGGGCACAGGCCCGAAGCTTACCGATGCCATGTTGCGCGAACCGGGGGTAAAGCTGGTGAATTTCTGGGCCAGCTGGTGCGCGCCCTGTCGCGCCGAACATCCGGTGCTGAAGACCCTGTCGGCAGAAGGCGTGACGATCCTGGGGGTCAATTACAAGGACAAGCCCGAAGCAGCCCTGCGGTTTCTGAAGGAGTTGGGCAATCCCTACGCTGCCACCGGGGCCGATGACAGCGGTCGCATGGGGCTGGACTGGGGGTTGTACGGTGTGCCGGAAACCTTCGTGATCGACGGAAACGGCACGGTCATTCTGCGTCATGCCGGGCCGATCACGGCCAACATTGTGGAAGAGCGGATCCGCCCGGCCCTTGCGCAGGCGGCGGGCGAATGACCCGCGCCGCAGGTGTCGCGCTGGCGCTTTTGGCCGCCCTGTCTTTCACATCCGCTTTTGCAAAACCCGGCACGCCGGGGCCGCATTACTTTGCCGGTACTTTCGAACGGGTTGGTCGCAGCGCAGGCGCGAACCCGGCATTGCTCGACGATCTGGTCACAATCACGCCGCAGGGTCAGGCCGTGGTTATCCGGGGCTGCTCCGGCCCTGAAATGCTGATGCACTTCGGCCCGGCGTTTGAGCTGGAAAACCTGATGACCGGGCAGATGGGCACGGTTCCGGTCGAATGCCTGTTCCATAACAACGGCTACAACCGCCCGCTGCTGACCTGCCGCGCCAGCGATGGCGCGGTTTTCACGCTTTGGCCTTTGGCAGGCGCTGAACCGGATGCGCCGCTGGATTGTCCTGGGTAAGACTGCCCGTCTGACACCCGCCTTACGACACCTTCGCCAGATCGCGCAGCACATAGTGCAGAACACCGCCGTGTTTGACATATTCGATCTCGATCTCCGTATCGATCCCGCCCTTGATCTGGATGGTCCGCTGCGTGCCGTCCGCAGAGGTGATGGTGCAGGGCACCAGGCTGAGCGGTTTCAGATCTCCTTCCAGCCCGTGGATTGACACGGTTTCAGATCCCGTCAGTCCCAGCGTTTTGCGCGTGTCGCCCCCGGTGAACTCGAACGGAATGACCCCCATCCCCACCAGGTTGGACCGGTGAATCCGCTCGAACGATTCCGCAATCACCGCCTTGACCCCCAGCAGCGCCGTGCCCTTGGCGGCCCAGTCGCGGCTGGACCCCGCACCATATTCAATGCCGCCAAAGATCACCAGGGGCACCCCGGCGGCCTGCCAGGCCATTGAGGCATCGAAGATCGATGTCTGCTGCCCGTCCGGCCCAAGGGTATAGCCGCCCTCGACCCCATCCAGCATCTCGTTCCTGATGCGGATATTGGCGAAGGTGCCGCGCATCATCACCTCGTGGTTGCCGCGCCGCGCGCCGTAGGAATTGAACTCGCGCACCGGCACCTGCCGGTCCGTCAGATAGCGGCCCGCCGGGGTCTTGTCCTTGAACGATCCCGCCGGACTGATGTGATCGGTGGTGATCATGTCGCCCAGCAGCGCCAGAATGCGCGCGCCCTCGATATTGCGGATCACGCCTGGGTCGCGCGACATGCCCCGGAAATAGGGCGGGTTCTGGATATAGGTGGACGAGGCCGGCCAGTCATAGGTCTCGCGGTCGGTCGTTTCCACCGCCTGCCATTTTTCGTCGCCCTTGAAGACATCGGCGTATTTCTTCAGGAAGGCCTCGCGCGTGACGGTCCGCTCGACCAGTTCGGCGATCTCCTGATTGGTCGGCCAGATGTCCCTGAGGTAGACGGGCCTGCCGTCCTTCGATATGCCCAGCGGTTCGGTGGTCAGATCGATGTTCATATCACCCGCCAGCGCATAGGCCACCACCAGCGGCGGCGAGGCGAGGTAGTTGGCGCGCACATCGGGCGAAATCCGCCCCTCGAAGTTGCGGTTGCCGGACAGCACGGCAGCGGCCACCAGATCACCCTCGTTGATTGCCGCCGAAATCTCGGGCTGCAGCGGGCCGGAGTTGCCGATGCAGGTGGTGCAGCCATAGCCCACCAGGTTGAAGCCCACGGCATCCAGGTCTTCCTGCAGCCCGGCGGCGTTCAGATATTCGCTGACCACCTGGCTTCCGGGGGCCAGCGAGGTCTTGACCCAGGGCTTGCGCGTCAGCCCCAGCGCGCGGGCCTTGCGCGCCACCAGTCCGGCCCCGATCATGACATAGGGGTTCGAGGTATTGGTGCAGGAGGTGATCGAGGCGATGACCACCTTGCCCGAGGACATGGTGAAGCCTTCGCCCTTGACCGGCACCTCGACGCCCATGGGGCGCTTGAAGCTGGCTTCCATTTCCCGCGCGAAGGATGCCTTGGCATCGGTCAGCGGCAGGAAATCCTGCGGGCGCTTCGGCCCGGAAATTGCGGGAACAATCTCGCCCATGTCCAGATGCAGGGTGTCGGTATAAATCGGGTCATAACCTGCATCCCGCCACATCCCGTTCGCGCGTGCATAGGCTTCGACCAGCGCCACGCGCCCGTCGTCGCGGCCGGTCTGGCGCAGATAGCGCAGCGTTTCGCCGTCAATCGGGAAAAAGCCGCAGGTCGCCCCATACTCGGGGGCCATGTTGGCGATGGTGGCCCGGTCGGCCAGCGGCAGGCGGTCCAGCCCCTCGCCGCAGAATTCCACGAACTTGTTCACCACGCCCTTCTTGCGCAGCATCTGCACGACCTTCAGCACAAGGTCGGTGGCCGTGGTGCCTTCGCGCATGGTTCCGGTCAGCTTGAAGCCCACCACCTCGGGGATCAGCATCGACACCGGCTGGCCCAGCATCGCCGCTTCCGCTTCAATCCCGCCCACGCCCCAACCCAGCACGGCCAGGCCGTTTACCATCGTGGTGTGGCTGTCGGTGCCCACCAGAGTATCCGGGTAGGCCACCGGTTGCCCATGCTGATCGGCATCGGTCCAGACGGTCTGCGCCAGATATTCCAGGTTGACCTGATGGCAAATGCCGGTGCCCGGCGGCACGACGCGGAAATTGTTGAACGCCTTCTGCCCCCATTTCAGGAAGGTATAGCGTTCCATGTTCCGTTCGTACTCGCGGTCCACGTTCATCTGAAAGGCGCGTGGCGTGCCGAATTCGTCGATCATCACCGAATGGTCAATCACCAGATCAACCGGGTTCAGCGGGTTGATCTGCTGGGCGTCGCCGCCCAGCCCCAGAATGCCATCGCGCATCGCGGCCAAGTCAACCACGGCCGGAACCCCGGTGAAATCCTGCATCAGCACGCGGGCCGGGCGATAGGCGATTTCGCGCGGATTGCGTCCGCCGTTCGCACCCCATTCGGCAAAGGCGCGGATGTCGTCGACCGTAACCGTCTTGCCATCCTCGAACCGCAGCATGTTTTCCAGCACCACCTTAAGTGCGGCTGGCAGGCGGGCAAAGGCCCCAAGTCCGGCGGCCTCTGCGGCGGGGATCGAATAGTAGGCAACGGTCTGGCCGCCTGCGGTCAGGGTCTTGCGGGTCTTCGTGCTGTCATGTCCGACGGTGACGGTCATTCTGGCCTCCTGGCTGTGGCGACGGGCGGGGGGTGCAAGGGAATCGGGGACGTTGTATGCAATTGTATGCCGAAAATCCAGTCCCTTTGCACGACATGGGCGACGGATCACAGGCTGGCACGAATACCCTCGCAATTCCTTGATTGGCGGTTGATCCCGCAGCTGGCTAGAACAGGGGTCAACCGAAGACAGGATACACCATATGCGACATGTCGTCAGCGCCACATTCGGACTTTGCCTTGCCGCCGCCGGCATGGCCGAGGCCCAGGCGACATCGCGGTCTGCCGTCGTGGTCGAACTTTATACCTCGCAGGGATGTTCGTCCTGCCCGCCGGCGGATGATTTCTTTGCCGATCTGGCGTCTGACCCGGATGTGATCCCGCTGGCTCTGCATGTGGATTACTGGGATTACATCGGCTGGGCCGACAAGTTCGCGGATCCGAAATTCACCGACCGGCAGAAGGCCTATGCCCGCATGGCCGGCAGCCGGATGATCTATACGCCGCAATTGATCGTTGGTGGTCTGGACCAGGTCGAAGGCAATCAGCCGGCCGAGGTCGAGGCGCTGATCCGGCGGCATCTGGAGGCGGCGCAGGGCGTGACGCTGACCCTGGAACGCCATGGGGACAAGGTCGTGATCCGGGCCGTGGCACCGGGGGCCTTTCCCGAGCCGGTGCGCGTCCAGCTTGTCCGCTTCCGCCCGGAAGAGACTGTCACGATCGAACGCGGCGAGAATGCCGGACGGACCGTCACCTATCGCAACATCGTGACCTCTTGGCAGGGGCTGGGGGACTGGACCGGCGAGGCACCGCTGGCGATGGAGGCTTTGGCCCCCGGTGCCGACCCGGCTGTGGTGATTCTGCAGAAATCCGGGCCGTCTGCCATTCTGGCGGCGGCGCGGATCGACTGATTACGCCTTCCAGCGGCGGTGGATCCACAACCATTGGTCCAGATGCTGGCGAACCAGCGCCTCCAGGCTGTCATTCAGCGCCTGGGTCATTGCCTCTGGCGTGCCGCGCGGGATCGGGGATTCGACGACGATCCGGAAGTCGAGCCCGTTCTCCAGCCGGATGGCATAGATCGGGATCAGCAGGGCATCGTATTTGATTGCCATTTCTGCCGCTGACAATGCCGTCATCGCATCATGCCCGAAGAAAGACAGCCGCGCGCCGTGGCTCATGTGCTGGTCGATCAACAGGCCAAGCATGCCGCCGCCGCGCAGGAAGCGGATCATTGCCGCCATGCCGCGCTTGTCACGGGGAAACAGCGGTGTTCCCAGTTTGGAAATTGCTGCGACGTAATGTTCATTGAAATAGGGGTTTTTCATCGGGCGGTAGAGCCCGCCAAACGGATAGCCGCGCTTGATCAGCGCCGCGCGGCCCGCATCATGGTTGCCGATATGCCCCGACACGACAATGATCGGCCGCCTGGCGGCAATGGCCGCGTCCAGCTCTGCCAGGCCGGGGCCGGACAGCGGGTGTTTCATCGCGCGTTCGATCAGCTCGTTGCCTGAATACATCTCGATGATGGTGCGGCCCGCGTTGTTCGGGACGGCCCGGGCCATGCGCCTGACCTCGCTGGCCGGAAGGTCGGGCAGAATGCGGGCCAGGTTCTCGCGCACCCGCTCGTCATATCCGGCGAGGGGGCCGATGACCCGGCCCAGCAGCCAGCCGCACAGCCTGACCCGCCAGGCGTAGGGCAGGCACAGCAGGACCCAGATCAGGCTGCGCAGCGCCCGATCCTGCAGACGCAGGCCCGGCATGTACGGCGTGGCTTTGCTCATCCTGCCTCGTTCGCCTCGGCACTGCGTGCGGAGCGAGTTTCCCGGTGCCACACATAAAGCCCGGCTGATACGATCACAAGCGCACCAAGAAGCGTGGCTGGATCCGGATAATCCCCATAAAGCACGATCCCCCAGCCGATGGCGAACAGGATGCCCGCATAGGCGAATGGCGCCACCGCCGCCGCTTCGGCCAGCGAGAACGACCGGATTATGCACAGCTGCGCGACCGTGCCCAGCACGCCCAGCGCCGCAAACCGCCACAGGTCGGCAGGCGGAATATCGACCCACAGGAAGGGCAGAGTGACCCCGCTGGCCAGCACCCCGAACCCGGCCGTGTAAAGCATCGCGGTCCAGGGGGTCTCGAACGGCCCGACCCGCCGGGTGATCAGGGCGCTGCCGGCATAGCAGATTGCCGCCCCGATCGGCAGCAGCGCGGGCAGTGTCAGCACCCCGGCCCCGGGACGGATCACGATCATCGCGCCGATCATGGCCAGCAGGACGCCAAACAGCCGGTCGCGCCCCAGACGTTCACCCAGAAACAGCGCCGCCCCCAGCGTGATCAGAACAGGGTTGATGTCCGTCAGCGCCTGCGCCTCGGCAAGGCCGATGTAGGTCAGGCTGGCAAAGAACAGGGTGACGGTGCCGAACTGAAGCACCGCCCGCGCCAGATGCAGACCGCCAAACCGGGTGCGCAATGCCGGCCCGGTCGCGCCGCGCAGGATCAGCAGCACCAGCACGACCTGTCCCGCAAAGCGGAAGAAGATCACCTGAAACACCGGATAGCCGCCCACCAGGCCCTTTGCCACGGCATCCATGGTGGTGAAGAACAGCACGGCGACCAGCATCAGAACGATGCCGCGCGCCGTATGGGGTGATGCAGCGGCGCGCAAAGACCGGGGCATTGCAAGGGTCCGTTCCGAAATCAGGACGGACCCTAGGATGCGGGCATCGCCGGGGCAAGGGCCAGTGGCGCGGGTCTGCCCCTCAGTCTTCGGCAGGCGGCACGAAAGCCAGTTCCCCTGTCGCTTCAAGCTCCCGTATTGCGGTGATGACCGCGCCCTGTGCCTCTTCCGCGTCTTTGTCCTTGACCGCACCGCGTTCGGCAACCTCGTCGCGGATCGTTTGCGCCAGACGCTGGGACAGGTTGTCCAGAAAGAACGTTGCAGCGGCAGCAAGCTCGTCGGTCCTTGCACCGGCCAGGGCGGTGACCAGCACCGCCTGATCGACAACGCGGACGATCTTGGGCACATCGCGCCCCTCGATCCGGTCCGGAATATGCACGAAGGTAAAGATGGCGCGCCGCACCTTCTGGGCAAAGTCGGCATCGGTTTCGTCCAGGCCCTTCAGCACGTCATCCCGCGTCGTCGCGGCTGTCACGTTCAGGATCGCCCCGACGCGTTCGACCGGGCCGGTCTCAAAGGCGCGCGCCGGCTGCGTGTCAAGTTGGGCGGACAGCGACTGGCCGATGCGCCGCACCGTTTCAGGATCGACATTGCCGGTCTGCGATACCGCATAGGCCACCCGGCGGGCCTTGTCGCCGGGCAGGCGGCCCAGCAGGCTGGCGGCCCTGGGGACTGGCAATTTCGACAGCATGACAGCCGCCACCTCTTCGCTTTCCTCTTCCAGAACCGTCAGAAGGCGGTCTTCGTCCAGCACGATGATCCGGTCCCAGGGATCCGCCTTGCCCGAGGCGCTGGCCAGCCGCCGCAGCCGGTTGGCGGCAGAGGCGCTGATATGCCCGTCCATCATCGACAGCGCGCCTTCGATGCCGCCGGGAAAGGACAGGCCCACCTGTTCAAGCTCATTGAGGAATTCTTCAACCACAGCGCCCAGCGTGGTGCGGTCCACAAGGCGCATCCTGCCGATCTGCTCGGTCAGGGCCGCCTGCATATGTTCCGGCAGGGACGACAGCGGCAGGGGCGAGCCTTCCGCCAGCAGCAGCCGCACGATGACCGCAGCCTTGACGCGCCCCGTCATGGCAAGGGGCTGTCCCGGCACGGTTTGCAACTGTGCGATACGATCGGGGGTGATCTTGCCAATGGGTTTGCGCATGACGGTCTTCCTGCAGAGCAAGGCGATCATGCGCAGGTGCCGGTTAAGACCGGCTTAGCGAACCCCGGTCACCGGGGTCAGCAAAAAAGTCAGCTTGTCACTTCGGGGGTGCAGGCCTGCTGGGCCGCATCCCAGACCTGACCGGCAGCGCAGTGCGAAGCGGATTGCATCTTTTCCCGGTCGCAGCCCGGCCCGGCAAGGGCAAATGTCGGCGCAAGGGTCAGGGCGATCAGGCAAAGGGTCGTCTTGATCTTCATGGCGCGTCCTTTCGTTGCAGATGGACAAAGGAACCCCGGAAGGCGATTCGCGGCAAGCGCGCTGCCCGTTCCTGCCCTCTGATCACGGAATTGTCATCAATAGTCGTGGGTCTCGCCGGTCCGGATGGCGCTTTCCAGGGCCGTTTCGGCCCAAAGCCCGTCTCCGCCGCGCGCCCGGATCTCGTCCAGCTGCACCTGGGCCAGCTCGATCTGGCCCAATTCGACATAGGCCTGTCCCAGATAGGACCGGCACAGGATATTGTCCGGGTTCACCGCCAAAGCCTCGGCATAGGCTGCCAGCCCTTCGTCCATCCGCCCGGCCTTGCGGCTGGCAAAGCCGATATAGGTCAGGACCCGGTCCGTCTTGCCTTCGGTCATGGCCGACAGCACGATCAACGCATCTTCGGGCCGGCCCGCCCAGGCAAGTTCCCGAACGGCCCGGAAACGGGTGTCGTCATCCAGTTGTCCGCTTTTGGCATCGACACAGCTCTTGGTGGCCTCGTCTCAGACCTGGCCCTTGACACATTCGGTGCTGGTCTGGGTGGCGGGCGGCGGTTCCGTATCGTCGCTGCCTGCGGCGAAGGCCGCGAAGGGCAAAAGGCTCAGGGCGGCAGCGGCGATCAGGCGCATCTTGTCTCTCCTTGGGATGTCAGAATTGTAGCGCCGCTGCGGGCAAGGCCCGCTCACGTTCGCGTGACGGTCCGGGGTTGCGGGGGCGTCAGCCCCCGAAGACCCGCGCGAAGATCGTGTCGACATGCCTGGTGTGATAGCCCAGATCGAATTTTTCCTCGATCTCGGCGGGCGGCAGGGCTGCGGTCACGTCCGGGTCGGCCAGCAGTTCGGTCCTGAAATCCGCTCCCTTCTCCCAGACCTTCATCGCGTTGCGCTGGACCAGTCTATAGGCGTCCTCGCGGCTGACTCCGGCCTGGGTCAGGGCAAGCAGCACGCGCTGGCTCATCACCAGCCCGCGGAACCTGTTCAGGTTGGCCAGCATGGTGTCGGGGTAGATCACCAGCTTTTCGATCACCCCCGCCAGACGGTGCAGCGCGAAATCCAGCGTGATCGTCGCATCCGGCCCGATGGCCCGTTCCACCGAAGAATGGCTGATGTCGCGCTCGTGCCACAGGGCCACGTTTTCCAGCGCCGGGATCACGGCCATACGCACCAGCCGGGCCAGACCGGTCAGGTTTTCTGTCAGCACCGGGTTGCGCTTGTGCGGCATGGCGCTGCTGCCCTTCTGCCCGGGCGAAAAGAATTCCTCCGCCTCCAGCACTTCGGTGCGCTGCATGTGCCGGATCTCGATGGCGATGTTTTCGATCCCTGATGCGATGACAGCCAGCGTCGCAAAGAACATGGCATGCCGGTCACGGGGAATAACCTGGGTGCTGATCGGTTCCGGCACCAGCCCCATCATCTTGCAGACATGCTCTTCGACCGCAGGATCAATATTGGCAAAGGTTCCAACCGCCCCCGAAATGGCCCCTGTGGCAATTTCTGAACGGGCGTTCACCAAACGCGCGCGGTTGCGGGACATCTCGGCGTAGAAGCGGGCAAAGGTCAGGCCCATCGTCGTGGGTTCGGCATGAATACCGTGGCTGCGCCCGATGCGCAGCGTGTGCTTGTGCTCCAGCGCGCGGGACTTCAGCGCGGCCAGCACCCGGTCCAGCCCGGCCAGCAACAGGTCGCTGGCGCGGCACAGCTGGACGTTCAGCGTGGTGTCCAGAACATCGGAACTGGTCATGCCCTGATGCACAAAGCGCGCCTCGTCCGCACCGATATGTTCGGCCAGATGGGTCAGGAAGGCGATCACGTCATGCTTGGTGACCGCCTCGATCTCATCAATCCGCGCCACGTCAAAGGTCACGTCCTTTGCCCGCCACACCGCTTCGGCATTCGCTTTGGGGATCACGCCAAGGGCAGCCTGGGCATCGCAGGCATGGGCCTCGATCTCGAACCAGATGCGGAACCGGGTCTCGGGTGACCACAGGGCAACCATCTCGGGGCGGGAATAGCGCGGGATCATCGGCAGGCCTTTCAGTTGCGGGGGGCAGGCGCGGCTGGCATAGTCTTCACCGGCCAGCCTGGCAAGGACCGGAGCATTCGCATGATTGCCGTCAGAACCGCCGCCCTGCTTGTCTGTCTGTCCTGTCCGGCAGCGGCCGAAGACTGGATCGCGCTGACCGGGCCAGAGATCACGCAGGCCCTGACAGCCCGTGTGCTGGGCTATCCGGACGGAACCCTGCAGGATTTCAAGGCCGGCGGCCAAACGATTGCGGGCGCGGCCAGGGGGCGCTGGACCGTGCAGGGTGATCTTTACTGTTCGGTCTGGCCCCCTTCGGACCGCTGGGACTGTTATGATGTTGCCCGGTCTGCGCGTGGCCTTGACATCCGCTTTACGGGCGATGACGGATCGGTCACGGTAGGGCGCTATGTGGATTTGCAGTAAGGAGGGGCAGAATGGTTGATGTCGTAAAGGGCCGCGAGGTGACGATCACCTTTGATGGCACGCGCTGCGTGCATTCACGCAATTGCGTTCTGGGGCACCCCGAGGTGTTCGTGCCCAATGTCAAGGGCGACTGGATCTACCCTGACGCCGCCCCGGCCGCGACGGTTCTGCAGATCGGTGTTGCCTGCCCATCGGGCGCGATCCGGGTCAGCCGCAATGACGGGTCTGCGACATCCGAGGTGCCGCCGGTGGTCAACATGCTGCGCCTGCGCGAGAATGGCCCGCTGTCGCTTGAGGCGCCGATGCTGATCGGCGGCGTGGCAGCCGGCAGCATGCGTGCCACCCTGTGCCGGTGCGGTGCATCGCGCAACAAGCCCTATTGCGATGGCAGCCACGGCGACGCCGGCTTTACCGCCACGGGCGAGACGCCGGTGAAGGACTCTGAACCGCTGGCCGCGCGCGATGGGCCGGTCGAGGTTCTGCCCTTGCGGGACGGACCGCTGAAACTGGCGGGAAATGTCGAGGTCGTGTCCGGCACCGGCAAGACCCTGAACCGGGCGACCCAGCTGTTCCTGTGCCGCTGCGGCCAGTCGAAGACCAAGCCTTACTGCGATGGCAGCCACAAGGCCGCGGGGTTTCAGGCCGACTGACCCTGCAGACCGCGCCTTATGGACAAGGCGCGGTCTTCACGGCGATTTTTCTGCGGAGAATCCCGCCTCTAGGGCGGGGTTTCTGGCTGATTTGCTGATTTTTCGCAGAACTGTCGGTTCTGACCGATGCGGAACGCCGCGCCGGCATCCGGCGGGGCAGCCCCGCTCAGGCCTGCCCGGTCAGGCGCGCATCAAACGGGTAGGTTGTCAGGTTTTCGAACCCCGTTTCGGTGATCAGCACCTGATCTTCCAGCTTGATCGAAAAATCGCCGCCCTCCGGGCTGACCAGCGCCTCGACGCACAGCACGTTGCCCGGTTCCAGCACGGCATCGAAGGCGCCTTCGGTATAGCCGTCGGGGTAGGTCACATAGGGCCATTCATCGCACAGCCCCACGCCATGCATCTTGCAGGAGTATTTCTGCCGCCAATACTGCGCGTCCAGCTGGTGGCCGCCATGGACCAGCTCCTTGATCGAAACACCGGGTTTCAGCATCGCCATATTGGTCGCGATATGGTCCATCGCATGCCCCATGGCCGAGATCATCGCATTGGTCGGCCGGCCGTCGCCCACCCACCAGGTGCGCGAAATGTCGATGCACATGCCGTAAGCGCCGATCAGGTCGGTATCAAACGCCACGATTTCGTTGTTCTGGACGATCCGTGGTCCGCATTCCTGAAACCATGGGTTGGTGCGCGGGCCAGAGGCGAGCAGGCGGGTTTCAATCCATTCGCCGCCGCGCCGGATGTTTTCGGCATGCAGCACTGACCAGATGTCATCCTCGCTCATGCCCCCGCCGGGCACGCCGTCGC
>Ga0114977_10002198_pt1 | contig 12572 bp, 9 predicted proteins | sample S_130805_MF_Meta_FD_87026 | JGI IMG/M metagenome (GOLD analysis project Ga0114977, IMG submission 87026) | Freshwater microbial communities from Lake Simoncouche, Canada to study carbon cycling - S_130805_MF_MetaG | ecosystem: Environmental > Aquatic > Freshwater > Lake | place: Lake...
CCATGTTCTAAGGGGTAGCCCATCACGCTAACTTCCTCGCCAACTGCTATAGGCATATCACCACGCAGGGGAGCTGCCATAATTGGACTCCGCGAAGTCTTCAAAAGTGCCAGGTCATTTTTTTTATCTACATAGGCAAGAGTTGCAAAGCCTGGCTCAACTGCGCCACGGATGCGAATAGATTTGCAGTCCTGCACAACATGCTCATTAGTAATAATACTATCGTTACTTACAAAAAAGCCCGTGCCGCTTGAGATATGGATAACCTGTCCAGGTGCTGTTTTATAAGGTGGCAGGGGGGCTTCATTCTGATAAATTATCCCCGCTTTTGCAGAGGTGTTGTGCTGAGCGGCATGTGATAAAGTTATATTATTGAAAAATATCAATGAAACGGAAAAGAGTTCCACTATTAGTGTATTGAATAATCTTCTTTTTTTTGATACTATCATAATAGTATTCTATATTAGCATAGTTAATTTTCTATTAAGCTTGTTGATAGCAAATTTTTTAAGGTAATTTTTTACCATAATAAGTTTAGTTAAAAATAATTCTTATAGATTAGCTGAGTTATATAGCACTAAAATTATAGTGAAGTAAATTGTTGTATAGGGCTTCAGTCCCTTTGTTATGGGAATGAGTCATTCGCCTTTAAGGTGAATAAGTGCTTTACAAAATTAACTATTGCGTCTGTCAAATAAATGTGTTACTATTTAAACTAGAAAACCAGGAAGGTGCTCTTAATGTTTCCATGTAGGTATAATAACAGCTTGCTATATACGCTTGTTGAAATGCAAAGAAAAACACTTGAGCCTGCGAGGGTTGCTGCCCAAGCGAGTAAAGGCTTTTATAGCACGTTTTTTTCCCACACAAGATTCGGCCGGTCTATGGCTGCGGGTTCGGAAATGGTTGAGCGATTCACCAGCCGTTATGAAAAACCTGATTTTGGGATTTTTGACACAGAAATTTCTGGCAACAAAATAAAAGTTGAAGAAGTGAGAGTTGCGCATAAAGATTTTTGCAACTTGTTACATTTCAGAAAGCCGCCTGAATATAATCATTTACCAAAAATTTTACTAGTTGCGCCAATGTCTGGCCATTTTGCAACATTGCTCCGTGGTACTATCCAGGGATTGTTGCCTGTTGCGGATGTTTATATCACTGAATGGATTAATGTTCGGGATGTTCCAATTGAGAAGGGTCAATTCCGCTTTGATGACTATGTAAATTATGTAATTAATTTCTGCCATATACTTGGCCCAGATGTGTCGCTTGTTGCTGTTTGCCAGCCATCTGTTCCGGTAATGGTTGCGGTGGCATTAATGTCGGAAGATAATGATCCGAAGTTGCCGCAAAATATAATTCTTATGGGTGGACCTATAGATACCCGCAAATCTCCCACTGAAGTGAATGATTATGCTGCTGCCAAAACAATAAGGTGGTTTGAGGATAATGTTATCACGGAAGTGCCAAGCCAGTATAAAGGGGCAGGCAGATTTGTGTATCCAGGGTTCATGCAACTTTATGGTTTCTTGGCCATGAATGTGCAAACACATATTAAAGCGCATTGGGATTTATTCCGTCACCTTGTTGATGGTGATGGGGAAAGTGTCTGGTCGCATAAGAAATTCTATAATGAATATTTGGCGGTGATGGACTTACCTGCTGAATTTTATTTGGATACGGTGAAGGCCGTGTTCCAAGAGCATTTGCTGCCGCGCGGTAAGCTTTTAAGTAATGGCAAGACCGTGCGTTTGGAGAGTATCGTGAAACCTGCATTGCTTTGCATTGAAGGTGAGCGCGATGATATCTCCGGCAGGGGGCAGACTAAAGCTGCCATAACCCTTTGTCGCGGCATCCCGGATCAACGTAAACACTATCACTTGCAGAAAGGGGTAGGCCATTTCGGTATTTTTAATGGTCGCCACTACCGTGAGAAAATAGTGCCGTTGATAATTGATTTTATTAACAATAATAATCTTAAAAAGGAGAATACCGTTATGACAATGGCAAAAAAACCTGCTGCTAAAAAGGCAGTAAAGAAAGCAGCTCCAAAGAAAAAGCCAGCTGCTAAAAAAGTTGTTAAGAAGAAAGTTGCTAAAAAGACTGTTAAAAAAGCAGCTCCTAAAAAGAAGTAGTTAATACTAACAAGTAGGTAAAGGCCAGTTTATGGGCCTTTACCAACTACTTTACTGTTGGGTTAATTCCCACATCATGTGCTGCACCAAAGTGGTGCGGCCTTTGATGTTTCTGGGGCGGAAAAAATCAAGAAAATTATAATCTATAAACCAAAAGCCCCACTCCTCTAGCTGCATATCCTGTTATCTTGATTCTTATATTCTTGATTCTTGATTCTAATTACTATAAAACGTCCTGATTATGGCAAAATCAGAATTCCTCAAAATATTTAAAGAACGTGGCTTTTTTCATCAGTGTACTGACGAAGAAGGGCTTGATAAATTATTGTCTAGTGAACCAGTCACTACCTATATAGGCTTTGATTGCACGGCCACCAGCCTTCATGTTGGCAGCCTGATGCAGATTATGGTTCTGCGCTGGCTTAAAAAGCTGGGTCACAAGCCAATAATTCTCCTTGGCGGCGCTACTACCAAAATTGGCGATCCTTCCGGGAAGGATGAATCCCGGCCGAAAATTACAGATGAAACTATTGCCAATAATATGGCTGGTATCAGAAAAGTGTTTGACCAGTTTGGGTTGGAATCTGCTCAAATGGTGAATAATAATGACTGGCTTTCTAAGATTTCATACCTAGATTTATTAAGCGAATATGGCCGCCATTTTTCGGTAAATAAAATGCTGTCTTTTGATAGCGTGAAAATGCGACTTGAGCGCGAACAGCATCTTAGCTTCCTTGAATTTAACTACATGATTTTACAAGCTTACGACTTTGTAGAATTGAATAAGCAGCATGGTTGCCGCCTACAAATTGGTGGTTCCGATCAGTGGGGCAATATTGTTAATGGGGTGGAGTTATTTGGACGTATAACAAAATGTATTAATGTACCTAAGAAGAAGACATGTTGGAAAAAGCTTGATTATGACAACTTCACTGACAAAGGATTAGAAGATTGGAAAAATAATGAGTACCCAGATTTAAAAAGCTACCGCATTTATAGCTATACTACGAATTGCGAGGAACAAGAGAGTGTAGAGTATATTTACATTACGAGTTTTACTTATTATTTATCTGCCTCTCCAATCTTCGGCCTAACCACTCCCCTTATCACCACCAGCTCTGGGGCAAAAATGGGCAAAACGGCGGATGGTGCGGTGTGGCTCTCTGCGGATAAATTTTCTCCATACGACTACTGGCAATTCTGGCGCAACGTGGAAGATAAAGACGTAGGCCGTTTTCTCCGCCTGTTCACCGAGCTGGATATTGCAGAAATCGAAAAGTTAGAAAAACTAGAGGGTGCTGGCATTAATGATGCCAAGATTGTGCTTGCAAATGAAGCCACAAAAATCTGCCATGGTGATGATGCAGCAAAGCATGCTTTTGAGACTGCCCGTAAAGTATTTGAGCAAGGTGGCGTGGGTGGTGATTTGCCAACTGTTGAAATTAGTAAGGCGGAACTTGAGGCCGGAATACCCGCTTTTAAAATTTTGCATATGGCTAATTTGGTCGAATCTGGCGGCGAGGCCAAAAACCTGATTAAAGGTGGCGGCGCAAAAATTAATGATATAAAAATCAGTGATATAGCTCAGAACATCACTATTGCTGATTTTAATGCCGATGGCATAATAAAACTCTCCGCCGGCAAGAAAAAGCATGCTTTAGTTAAAGTTAAATAGATTATAGGATTTTATAATGTTCAGGCATTTTGTAGTTTTCCTAGCGATTGCAGTTTCTACATTTGCCCATGCCGCCCAAACTGATGATGTGCAATATCAGGATTGGAATTCAGTAGTAGAGCTTCTAAGGTCGCGAGGGATTGATGCCAGTAAAATTGGATGGCCCTTAATTGAATCAGCCTGTTATAGTTTAAGAAGCGGTGGTAGCGACTCTGAATATAATAAATGTCGCTTTAACAAAGCTCTAGACCAGAACCAGTATGGTAGCGACCAAAGCTATTGCAATTCTCAAAGTGAGCTAAAATACTATGAATATCTCAAGCCAACATCTGTTAATGGCGTAAATGTTGCCCCTGTAAATTTAAACGCGAATCAGATTGTGGATTTTAAAAATGCTGCATATATATCTTGTATGCGTGGTGTAGGTTGGAATAATCCAGATTCATGGGTTAGTGGAAGGCGCGATAGCAAGCATTAATCTTAAATCAAATAGTTTAGATGTCCCAAGTAGCTCAAATAGAAACGGAAAATCACTCGGTTATAACGCCGATGATGCAGCAATATTTAGCAACAAAAGCTGAATATCCCGATTGCCTGCTATTCTACCGCATGGGCGATTTTTACGAATTATTTTTTGATGATGCACTAAAGGCCGCAGAAGTGCTTGATATTGCCTTGACCAAACGTGGCACTCATAATGGTGAACCAATCCCCATGTGCGGCGTGCCAGAGCGGGCTTATGAGCCATATTTGCATAAATTAATCAGCGCAGGCATAAGGGTTGCTGTTTGCGAGCAGATGGAATCTCCAGAGGATGCAAAAAAACGTGGCTATAAGTCAGTTGTGCGGCGTGAGGTGGTGCGGATTATCACCCCGGGCACGATTATTGAGGAATCGTTGCTCGATTCACGCAACGCTAATTATTTAGCGTCACTGGTAAAAATAGGCGGTGATCTTGCGCTCGCATGGATTGATATTTCAACCGGAGAATTCCGAACCTCAACAACTTCTGCAAGTGCTCTGGCTTCAGATTTGGCAAGGCTTGCGCCAAAGGAAATTTTGCTGGCAGATAAGTTATTTATAGATAGTGAGCTATCACAAACTCTGCGTGAACACAGGCAGGCGCTCACCCCGCATGCAGCAAATATTTTTGATTATTTGCGCACCGAAAACCGCCTGAAAACATTTTTTGATGTATTAAGTTTGGAAGGATTTGGTGAGTTTTCGCGCGCAGAAATTGCGGCCTGTGGCTCGCTAATTGAATATGTGGAGATTACCCAAAAGGGCAATTTACCGCGCCTTGAAATTCCCAAACAGTTCAAAACCAGCAATTTCATGGCAATTGATGCGGCAACCCGTCGTAATCTGGAAATTTTATCGACGCTTTCGGGAAACAAAAAGGGCAGCTTGCTTAGTGTGATTGACCAAACCATAACTGGCGGCGGCGCAAGGTTGCTTTCCACTTATATTTCCGCTCCGCTTACCAACCCTGAAGCGATTAATAACCGCCTTGATATGGTGCAGTTTTTTTTCGAGCATGAATATGTGCGCTCTAATGTGCGCGAGGTTCTAAAGCGCATCCCTGATATTGAGCGCGCGCTTTCGCGAATTTGTATGGATAAAGCCAGCCCGCGCGATCTAAGCGCAATCCGCATCGGCCTTTCTGAGGCGCTAATATTATCAGAAAACCTTGCATTTTGCGGTATTGAACTGCCTTTGGGTATTGCTAAATATTTAAGTGGCCTTGGCAGCCATGATCAGTTATTGGCAAAATTAAATGAGGCGCTTAAAGAAGAAATTACTAGCGGCCTTGCGCGTGAGGGTGGGTATATTGCGCAAGGTTATCATGCAGGGCTTGATGAGGCGCGTTCTTTGCGTGATAATAGCCAGACAAAAATAATCGCCTTGCGTGAGAAATACCGCACAGATACTGGCATCAACACTTTAAAAATAGCGCAGAATAATGTGCTGGGATTTTTTGTTGAGGTAACGCCTCAGCAAAGCGGGAAAGTAACTGATGAAAGTTTTATCCATCGCCAAGCTTTGGCGGGTGCCGTGCGTTATACAACCGTGGAGCTCCGCCAATTAGAAAATGGTATTCTAAATGCAAAAGACCAGGCACTCCGCTTAGAGCTTATGCTGTTTGATGAGCTGGTTTTAGATATAAAAAATGCAGCAGAAAACATTTACCTTGCTGCGCAAGCTATTGCCGGAATTGATGTTATGGCGGGGTTTGGTGAGCTTGCTGCAGTTCATAATTATAACAGGCCAAAAGTTGATTCGTCCTTAGCGTTTAATATTAAGGGTGGCCGCCACCCTGTTGTAGAAAAAGGTATTGGTGATGGTAAATTCATCAAGAATGATGCAGATATTGCGGCGGATAAGCGTTTGTGGTTGCTCACCGGCCCTAACATGGCGGGAAAAAGTACGTTCCTGCGGCAAAATGCACTCATTGCAATCCTTGCCCAAATTGGATCGTTTGTACCAGCCGAAAGTGCGCATATCGGAGTGATAGATAAGGTTTTCAGCCGCGTTGGCGCATCAGATGATTTAGCGCGCGGGCAATCAACCTTCATGGTTGAAATGATTGAAACGGCTACAATTTTGAATAATGCTACGCAAAAATCATTAGTAATACTCGATGAAATAGGGCGTGGCACAGCAACTTATGATGGGCTTTCGATCGCCTGGGCGGTGGTGGAATATCTGCATAACACAATCAGGGCAAGGGGCTTGTTTGCTACACATTACCATGAACTTACCTCGCTAAAAGAGCAACTTCCTTCGCTTGCATGCTACACTATGAAAGTGAAGGAATGGCATGGCAAAGTGATTTTTATGCATGAGGTGACAAAAGGTGCGGCAGATAGGTCTTATGGCATACATGTGGCTCAACTGGCCGGAATTCCAGGCTCTGTGGTGAAGCGTGCCCGGTGCGTTTTGGAAGTTTTGCAGGCGGCAGATGGTGGGGCAGCAAGGGCAAAACTAACCGGTGAACTGCCGCTGTTTGCTTCTTCAATAGGCATCGCTATGGAACCCTCTTCCCAGGGAAGAGGGCAGGGTGAGGGGTTTTACGAATTAATATTAGATGACGCTCTCCATAACCCTCTCCCATTGGAAGAGGGAATAAATCAGCGGGCAAAAATAGTGCTAGATGAACTTGACTCTGCTAACATTGATGAGATGTCCCCTAAAGATGCACTGGAGTTTTTGTATCGGCTTAAAGAAATGGCTAATAAATAAGGATCAAAATGCCAGAATATAACATAACCGAGCTAACCAAATTTGCGAACCTTCTTGCAGAAGCAAGTGGCGAAGTAATTCGTAAATATTACCGTAATTTTGGCGAAATTGTCGCCAAGGGTGATTCAAGCCCTGTAACAATAGCTGATCAGGAAACGGAAATGGCGATACGTTACCTTATTAAAGACCGCTATCCTGAGCATGGCATACAGGGTGAGGAATTTGGCATTGAAAATGGTAACTCAAAATTTAAATGGGTGATTGATCCTATTGACGGCACAGCATCTTTTATAATAGGCCGGCCAATATTTGCAACTTTGATTGCGCTATTATATGAGGGAAGGCCTGTTATAGGCATAATCGACCAGCCAATCACGCTTGAGCGATGGGTTGGTTTTGAGGGAGCAAAAACTCTTTTCAATGGCAAGGAAGTAGGGGTGAGAGTGTGCGAGAAACTCTCAAATGCAGTGCTTTGTACCACTGGCCCGCAATATTTTAGTGCAGAAAACTTACACAAATTTAATGCAATTGCTGGCAATGCCAAATATTGCGTATATGGTGGGGATTGTTATAATTATGCGCTGCTGGCGATGGGGAATGTAGACGTGGTTGTGGAATCAGGCCTCAAGCCGCACGATTTTATAGCTTTGAGGGTTATTGTTGAACAGGCGGGTGGCGTTGCTACAGATTGGCACGGCAAGCCTCTTGATATGAATTCCGGTGGCGATGTAGTTTTTTGCGGTGATAAAAATTTGCACGCAGAAGTACTAGAAATGTTGAAGTAGGTTGGATTGTGCCAGATAAAATAAGTGAAGAAGATATGAAAGAGTTGCGTATCATAGGTGGGGGGTTAGCAGGTTGCGAGGCGGCATGGCAGGCGGCCATCCGCGGTGTGCGTGTGGTCATTTATGAAATGCGGACCAAAGACCGCAAAACCGAGGCGCATAATTCCGATACTCTGGCAGAGCTGGTTTGTTCCAATTCATTTCGCAGTGATGATGCCACAGCAAGTGCAATTGGCCTGTTGCATGAGGAAATGCGTCTTATGGGCTCGCTAATTATTAAATGCGCTGACGAAAATAAAGTGCCAGCTGGCGGGGCTTTGGCGGTTGATAGAGATGCATTTGCAAATGCTGTTCAGCAGGCGATTGCCACACATCCTAATATCCGTATTGTGCGCGGCGAAGTTATTGATGTTCCTCAAGATTTGCAGCCAACTATAATCGCCACAGGGCCGCTGACATCAGATGCTTTGAGTCAGTCAATCCTGAAAACCACAGGGCAGGAATATATGGCATTTTTTGATGCCATTGCCCCGATTATTTATAAAGATTCTATTGATTTTTCAAAGGCATGGTTCCAATCTAGATATGATAAGGAAGGGCCAGGCGGTAATGGAAAAGATTATATCAATTGCCCTATGACAAAAGAGCAATATTTTACGTTTGTGGAGGCCTTAGTAACTGGAGAGAAAACTGATTTTAAAGAATGGGAAAAGAACACTCCTTATTTTGAAGGTTGCTTGCCAATTGAAGTTATGGCGGAGCGCGGGCCAGAGACCTTGCGTTTTGGCCCAATGAAGCCGGTTGGCCTTACTAATCCACATGCCAGCGAGAAACAATATGCAGTAGTGCAGTTGCGGCAGGATAATAAACTTGGCACTTTATATAATATTGTTGGTTTTCAAACTAAACTAAAATATGCCGAGCAGCAGCGTATTTTTAAAACCATACCAGGACTCGAGAACGCTGAATTTGCAAGGCTTGGTGGTATTCACCGCAACACATTTATAAAAAGCCCAGTGCTGCTCGATGGCACATTAAGTTTAAAATCATATCCAACTATAAGGTTTGCAGGGCAGGTGACTGGAGTTGAGGGTTATGTTGAAAGCGCTGCCAGCGGTCTTATGGCGGGTATTTTCGCGGCTAATGAAATATTAGAAAACGAGATAAACCTACCGCCGCGCACAACGGCGCTAGGTTCGCTGCTTGCACATGTTACCGGAGGTGCGGAATCTGAAACTTTCCAGCCAATGAATATCAATTTCGGGCTTATGCCGCCACCAACTGGAAAGATCCCTAAGAAAGAACGCAAGGCAGCGTACTGCACTCGCGCCATTAATGATTTAAAAAGCTGGATTAACCAGCAATTATATATCACTGCCGCCGCGGTTTGATTAGGTAATAAGATCCATAAATTTAGCAGGCAGGTCGGGATTTGTAACTCAGACCTAATGGTAATGTATCTTGCAATCCGGCATCCCAAGATAAGATCTTGTTTTTGCTCAATAATTACATAAAATTTAAGACGTGATTAAAAACCACGTCATGCAGCTGGCATAACTCCACATATCTGAGGTTTTTGTACCACAGACCAGATGGAAGTTTTTACAGAGAAATTTTTACTAAGATTTATGACATAATTATGATACAATAGTTGTTTATTGTTACTTTATATCAATTATTTAGCAATATGGGTGGAATTCAAAGTTTATTTACTGACCCCTTAGTCTGGAATAATTTGCCTAAACAGCAAAATACTGCGGAAAGAAAATACGATATGGTATTTGTTGTTGGTGTAAACACGTCGCCTAATTATTTGGCCAAATTGAAGCAAACTGCAAGAAAATCACAGCTAAATATCTGTATCATTGGTGATGGCAATGAAAATAGCTTCCTTAGCAAAGAGATTTTGGAGAAGAATCTTAGAGGTAAAATAGATGAAAACACAAATTTAAATGTTATTGGTCATGGTTACGCCACAAGGTATGACAAGAACGATTACGGCGAACATTATATTGAAATATATCAAAAAGATGACCCAAATTATGAGAAGGGCAAAACTAGGGTATTACTGCAAGACATAAAAGATATTTTTGAGAAGAATCCTTTTAACATAAATATACAGCCTGCGATTAATTTAGTAAGCTGCCAAGCCGGTGCAGTGAAGAATGATGCCCCAGCTGGAATAAAATTAACCATGCATAGCGGGCATAAATATTCAATACATTCGGCTATGGATCTGGAAGAGCTTATAAATTCAATTAAATCAAAAGAAGCAAATCTCCAATCATCGCCATATAGTCGCTTTATGGAGCAGATTGTCAGGTCGCCTGAAACAGCTATCTACAACGAGAATGGCAAGTCTTTTAAAGCTTCGGCTCCTAAACAACCTGTAATTGCGGATTTAGATGGATATTTGCGGTTTCAGTTAGCCGAGTTCCTTAAATTCAGGCGAGATAAATTAGGGCACCGGGATATAGGAACAGATGAGCAGATAATACAAAAAGCTGCACAATTCCCGATCTCAAATGAAACTATGAATAGATATAGTCAACTTGCTTTGATAATGGAGGCAAATCGCGGCTCTAAAGATGGTAGATATGTTGAAAAATATGTAAATGCTGGGGTTGATGTTAATTCACAGCTTATTAATGGCGAAACTCCGCTTTATATGGCTGCAGGCAAGGGACATTTAGAAATCGTCAAATTTCTCCTTCAGAATGGTGCTAAGCCAAACCTAGCAACAACAGACGGTTATACACCACAGCGTTTTGCTAAACTAAAGGGGAATACTCAGGTTGTTGAATTACTCAAGAGTTGCAAGCAGATTAAGAATCAAGATAAAAATAATGGCCTAACCCAGCCAAATGATTTACCAATAAGCTTAACAACTGACATTGTAAACCAAAGAAAGAGCCCTTCTGCGGAGCTAGTACCCAATACCTCCCCTGGCAGGATAAGAAAAAGATCAGTAAGTATTGGAAAAGCTTTAGGACAGGTTCCTGCGGAGGGAGCGCAAAATAAATCAGAAATAGCCGGAATGAATCCATCTATAAATCACAAAAATAATGGTAAGCAAACGAGAAGAGGTAATGCTTGTATTATTTCATAAAATGGAATCCGTTAAGCCTATTACCTCAAGCTTTTATTTTACACTTTATTTCTACAGGTAAACTATATGTCACTGCCGCCGCGGTTTGATGAGGTGATCAAATCCATAAATTCCTGACGCGTCCTTTTGTCCTCACGGAAAGCGCCAAGCATGTGGCTTGTTTGCATTATAGCGCCGGATTTATGTACACCGCGTGTGCTCATGCACTGGTGCGTGGCCTCAATCACTACTGCAACCCCTCTTGGTTGCAGTATTTCATTGATGCTATTGGCAATCTGCGCGGTTAATTTTTCCTGTATTTGCATGCGTTTCGCGTAAATATCAACCACCCGTGCTAATTTGCTAATGCCTACTACGCGGTTTTTAGGCACATAAGCAATATGAACCCTTCCTATGATTGGCAACATGTGATGTTCACAGTGCGATTCTATGCGGATGTCTCGCAGCACAACCATTTCATCATAGCCATCAGTTTCAGAAAATGTACGTTTTAGTATTTCCTCAGGATCGGCTTGATATCCTTCATAGAACTCTTCATAACTTTTAACAACACGTTTTGGTGTATCTAAAAGACCTTCTCTGTCTGGGTTGTCACCAGCCCATTTTATAAGGGTACGTACAGCCTCTTCGGCCTCTTTTCTAGTAGGTTTTGTCATTGATATGCCCTGCTATAAACAAAAAAATGGGGGAATAAATATACTCCCCCACCTCATATAAAATAATCAATCATTTGGCAATAGCTATTATTTCCTATCTGCATAGAGTCTGATCATCATTATCATCAAATTTATAAAATCAAGATATAAGGTTAGTGCGCCCATTATAGAAGCTTTGCCAATAGCATCCTGGCTTCCTCCAGTCACATAATATAATTCTTTGAGCTTTTGTGTATCATATGCAGTAAGGCCAGTAAAAATTATTACGCCAAGCGCAGAGATTGCAAAATCAAGGCCAGAGCTTTGCATAAATAAATTTACGATTGAGGCCAGAATAATGCCAAACAGTCCCATAATCATGAAAGAACCCATTCCAGTTAGGTCTTTTTTCGTGGTGTATCCATATAGACTCATGCTACCGAAAACACTAGCGGTAATGAAAAAGCAGCGCGCAATGCTTGCTCCTGTATAAACCAGAAATATGAATGAAAGTGAAGGGCCCATTGCTCCAGCATAAATCCAGAACCAGGTTTGTGCTGATTTTACCGAAAGGCTGTTAATTCTAAAAGAAAGATACATTACTATTCCAATTGGAGCTAACATAACTAACAATTTGAGTGGAGTTCCATAGATAGCCTGCATAAAAGCAGGAGAGCTCGAAGCAAAGAATGCAACAGCGCCAGTTAACGCAAGCGCACATGCCATATAGTTGTAAATTCTTAACATGTAGGCACGTAAGCCTTCATTATACTGAGCCGAACTTATACCTACATTTGCCCCTGCGGACCTGTTTAAGTTCATGTTTATTCTCCATAATTTGTATAAATTAAAACCATACACATGTACTATATCGCCAATTCAACAGCGAAGTGCAACAGGTGGTGGAATTGAGTTGTTTAGGTTAGCGTAGAAAACCTCAAGCGGTGTTTTAAAGTTTAGAATTTTTCGCGGCCTATTGTTAAGGAGCCA
>Ga0114977_10002199_pt1 | contig 12569 bp, 8 predicted proteins | sample S_130805_MF_Meta_FD_87026 | JGI IMG/M metagenome (GOLD analysis project Ga0114977, IMG submission 87026) | Freshwater microbial communities from Lake Simoncouche, Canada to study carbon cycling - S_130805_MF_MetaG | ecosystem: Environmental > Aquatic > Freshwater > Lake | place: Lake...
AACATGGCCTCTGCGTCCAACTTTTGGCGTTAAGACCCAGATAGATCCACGGTGACTTAAGTATGTGAGTGCATCCATTAACTCATCAACCAAGTCGCCATCACCATCGCGCCACCAGATAATTACGCCATCGACAACTTCCTGAGACTCACCCTCTAGAAATGCATTGCCTGTGATCTCGCACAAGTCCTCTCGAACCTTGATATCGCAGTCATCGCTATGGCCGACCTCTAAAATCAGGTCACCTTTCTTAAAGCCCATTCGCACTGGCACGGGCTAAGTCCACACAATTTGGCTAGTTATTGCAAGAGTTCTGGGCTATTGATTTTTCATTTCGACTTACTGGTCAGTTCGGGGAAGAATAGCCCACATGAGCGAAAACTTTGAGGCGCCCGATCAGTTCATCGACCAATTGGTGGACACCGATCCATCGGAAACGGCAGAGTGGCAGGCCTCCTTTGACGCCGCCCTAGAACATGCAGGCCCGGTTCGTGCCAGATATTTAATGCTCAGCCTTCTAAAACGTGCTCATGAAAAGAACGTCGGGCTTTCTGCGCTTCGAACAACTGATTACATCAATACGATTTCACCTGAGAATGAACCTGATTTTCCAGGTGATGAAAATATCGAGCGAAGAATTCGTGCCATCAATCGCTGGAATGCAGCGATGTTAGTGCACCGAGCACAACGCCCTGGCGTTGGAGTTGGTGGCCATATTTCAACATATGCATCATCGGCTGCTTTGTATGAGGTCGGCTTCAACCACTTCTTCCGCGGTCAAGATCATCCTGGTGGCGGAGATCAAGTCTTTTTCCAAGGTCATGCAAGTCCCGGAATGTATGCACGCGCATTTCTTGAAGGACGTCTAAGCGAAGATCAACTAGATGGTTTCAGACAAGAGCTTTCACATCCATCTGGCAATTTGTCGTCGTATCCGCATCCACGTTTGATGCCAAATTTTTGGCAGTTCCCAACCGTGTCAATGGGAATTGGACCGCTGAATGCAATTTATCAGGCGCGATATAACCGCTATCTGCACAATCGTGGTTTCAAAGATACGTCCGATCAACATGTTTGGGCATTTTTAGGTGATGGCGAAGTTGATGAAGTTGATTCATTAGGTGCGATCGGTCTTGCCACTCGCGAAAAATTAGATAACTTAACTTTTGTCATTAACTGTAACTTGCAACGCCTCGATGGCCCAGTTCGCGGTAACGGAAAGATTATTCAAGAACTCGAAGCGATCTTCGGTGGCGCAGGCTGGAATGTTATTAAAGTTGTATGGAGCCGCGATTGGGATCCACTTCTTGCTCAAGATCGCGAAGGCGCCCTTGTTAAGTTAATGAATGAGACGCTTGATGGAGATTTCCAGACATTTAAAGCTGAATCTGGCGCATATGTGCGTGAGAATTTCTTCGGTAGAGATCCTCGAACTGCCGCGATGGTCGCCGATTGGAGCGATGAGAAAATTTGGAGTCTTCGTCGCGGCGGTCATGACTATAAGAAGTTATTTGCTGCATATTCCCGCTCGGTTCAACATAACGGCCGCCCAACAGTTATCTTGGCTAAGACAATTAAGGGCTGGACTCTAGGCTCTACATTTGAAGGACGTAACTCAACACATCAGATGAAGAAGATGTCACTTGAAGACATCATGCAGTTCCGCGATACGTTGCACTTAGAGATTCCAGATGAGAAGTTAGATAAGTATCTGCCTCCATACTTTAAACCTGCAGAGGATTCTGAAGAAGCCAAGTACTTAATTGAGCGTCGCGAAGCCTTAGGTGGCTCAATTCCTCGCCGACGTTCAATCTCGCGACCACTTCCACAGCCTGATGACTCTGTCTATGAATCAGCTAAACGTGGTTCAGGTGCACAAGAGATCGCAACAACTATGGCTTTTGTTCGAATGCTTAAAGATCTCATTAAAGATCCAGGGCTTGGCTCACGTATCGTTCCGATCATTCCTGATGAAGCTCGAACATTTGGAATGGACTCTTTATTCCCAACGTTAAAGATTTATTCACCTAATGGTCAGCAGTATCAAGCAGTAGACCGCGAACTTATGTTGTCCTATAAGGAATCAACCTCCGGTGTGATCTTGCATGAAGGTATTAATGAAGCGGGATCTGTTGCCTCATTTACTGCAGTTGGATCTTCGTACTCAACACACGATGAACCAATGATTCCTATGTACATCTTTTACTCAATGTTTGGCTTCCAACGCACCGGTGATGCTTTCTGGGCAGCTGCCGATCAGCTGGTTCGAGGCTTTGTTATTGGTGCAACTGCTGGTCGAACAACACTCAACGGCGAAGGTCTGCAGCACGAAGATGGGCATTCACATCTCCTAGCTTCTACTAACCCAGCTGTTGTTGCTTATGACCCAGCTTTTGCCTTTGAGCTAGGACATATTGTCAAAGATGGTCTTCGTCGCATGTACGGTGAAGATAGCGAGAATATCTATTACTACCTCACTGTTTACAACGAACCCTATGTACATCCTGCAGAGCCAGTGAATTTAGATGTCGCCGGTTTGCTGAAGGGAATTTACTTATACGCACCAGCTAAAAATCAACGCAAGAAATGCGCGCAGATTTTGGCATCTGGCGTTGGGGTTAATTGGGCGATGAAAGCACAAACGCTCTTGCGCCAAGATTGGGGCGTTGAAGCCTCTGTGTGGTCGGTTACTTCATGGAATGAACTACGTCGTGATGGCCTCAAAACCGATCGTCATAACATGATGAATCCAGATAATAAGCGTCGTGCATATATTTCTAACAAGTTAGATGGATTTAATGGCCCTGTAATCGCCGTCAGTGATTACATGCGCGCCGTACAAGACCAGATCGCCCCATGGGTAGAGGCACCATTTGTCTCACTTGGAACTGATGGCTTTGGTCTTTCAGATACGCGTGGAGCTCTTCGTCGCCACTTTAAAGTCGATGCCGAATCAATCGCCATTGCCACCTTGCAAAAGTTGGAGCAAATGGGCCAAATCAAGCATGGCATTGTTAAAGCGGCAATGGCTAAGTATCGTATCGATGACATATCCGCCGCCGAAGCTGGCAATACCGAAGGATCAGGTTGATCTCAAGAATTGCAATTAGTGATGTCTCCCCCTCAATTTACTTTGGTGGAGAGTTCGTACCTGTAAAAGCAGTTCCGCATGAAATATTAACCGTATTTGCCACCGCTGTAATTGAAGGACATGAAAAATTAACAGCAGAAGTTGTTGTACACAATGCATCTGGAAAAGTCGTTTCGCGCCATGCTATGTCTGAAGTAGCCCCTGGAACTAACCGACTTCAAGCCTCAATGAGTGTTGCCGAAGTTGGGGATTATTTTTTTGTCATAGAGGCCGACAGCACCTCCCAATATCGAACGGTTTTAGGATCATCTGAAAAGTACCCGCTTCGAGCAGATCGTGACCTCGCACTTGTCGGAGCTTGGTATGAGTTTTTTCCACGCAGTGAAGGCGCAGTTAAAAATAATGATGGAACAATCACAAGCGGCAACTTTGCAACGGCGGCGCTTCGGATTCCAGCTGTCGCAGCTATGGGTTTTGATGTTTTATATCTTCCACCCATTCATCCCATTGGTATGGCATATCGCAAAGGCGCCAATAACTCTCTCACTCCAACAGCTACTGATCCTGGAGTCCCTTGGGCTATAGGTAGTACCGATGGTGGCCATGATGCAATTAATCCAGAGCTCGGGACAATGGCAGATTTCGAAAGTTTTGTAGCAACAGCTACTAAGAATGGCCTTGAGGTTGCACTCGACTTGGCTTTGCAGACCTCTCCTGATCATCCATGGGTTCATTCACACCCAGAGTGGTTTAACAAACGTGCCGATGGCACCATCGCATATGCAGAGAATCCTCCGAAGAAATATCAGGATATCTATCCCATTAACTTTGACGATGACTACGAAGGAATTCGCGATGAAGTCCTTCGCATCATTCGGTTGTGGGTTTCAAAGGGTGTAAAGATTTTTAGAGTAGATAATCCACATACGAAGCCGGTTCATTTTTGGCAAGAAGTTTTAATGATTATCAATGAAGAAACTCCAGAAGTAATCTTTCTTGCTGAGGCTTTTACGGCCCCGGCAATGATGCATACCCTAGGAAAAGCAGGCTTCCACCAGTCATACACATACTTCACGTGGCGCACCAGCAAGTGGGAGCTCACCGAATATGGACGCGAAGTAAGTACGCAAACGAGTTCGTTTTTTAGACCGAATTTTTGGGTCAATACCCCCGATATCAACCCCTTCCACCTGCAATCTGGTCAGCCATCGATTTTTGCTCTGCGCGCAATACTGGCTGCCACAATGTCACCGTCATGGGGAATGTATGCCGGCTATGAGCTCTTCGAACACAAAGCTTTTAAAGAGGGCGGCGAAGAGTATTTGGATTCAGAGAAATATGAAATCAAAGTGCGCGACTGGGCACATGCTGAAAATAGCTTAGCTCCACTCATCACCCAGCTAAATGCAATTCGTAAGAACAATATATCGTTGCAGCGTTTACGTAACTTGGTATTCCATACAACTGATTCTGATGCCATCATCGCTTACTCTAAGCGCGATGGAGATAACTTAATCTTGGTCGTAGTAAATCTAGATCCAAATTTTGCCCAAGGAACTATGGTGCACTGGAACATGGATGCACTCGGCCTTGTTGGTGATCATTTCACTGTACGTGATCTCCTTGACGAGACTACTTTTAAATGGTCTTCACACACATTTGTCTCGCTAGACCCAACAGTTGGTAAGACTGCCCACATTGCACAAGTAAAGATCCCATGATGCAAGACTTAGATCTACACCTCATTGGTGAAGGAAGACACGAACAGTTATGGAAAGTCCTTGGCGCCCATGTTCAGCGCGCCTCTGATGGAACATTGACTGGAACTAGTTTTAGTGTTTGGGCACCCAATGCTCAGGCAGTAAGCGTGATTGGCGATCATAACTATTGGGACCGCGCGACAAACCCAATGAGTCCAACTGGCTCTTCTGGCATCTGGCAAGTATTTATTCCCACTATAGGTATGGGAGTTAAATATAAGTTTGCAGTATGTGGAGGAGACGGCCGTTGGGTAGATCACGCCGATCCCATGGCCAGGGCTACTCAAATTCCACCGTTAACTGCATCGGTTATTGAAGAGTCGGCATACACCTGGGCCGATACGGCATGGATGAATGAGCGCTCGAACTTCCAATCATGGCGAGCACCAGTAAGTGTCTATGAAGTCCATCTGGGCTCTTGGAAATTGGGCTTGTCCTATCTAGATTTGGCAGTTGAACTAGTTGAGTACGTGAGAACGATGGGGTTTAGCCATGTTGAATTCCTACCTGTAACCGAGCATCCTTATGGACCTTCATGGGGCTATCAAGTCACATCTTTTTTTGCACCAACATCACGCTTTGGTAATCCAGATGAGTTCAAGCATCTAGTTGATGCGCTTCACGGCGCGGGTATAGGTGTGATTCTTGATTGGGTGCCTGCACACTTTCCTAAAGATGAGTGGGCTTTAGCTAAGTTCGATGGCACGGCTTTATACGAACATGCAGATCCTCGACTGGGTGAACACCCTGATTGGGGAACCTTGATTTTTAATTTTGGGCGCAATGAAGTGCGTAACTTTTTGGTAGCAAGTGCACTGTATTGGCTAGAAGAGTTTCATATCGATGGATTGCGAGTTGACGCAGTTGCATCGATGCTTTATTTAGATTATTCGCGTGAAGAAGGCCAATGGTTACCAAACATACATGGGGGCCGTGAAAATCTTGAAGCTGTAGCGCTATTGCAAGAGGCGACTTCAACTGCATACCGAACGCATCCGGGTGTCATGATGATTGCCGAAGAATCTACCGCGTGGTCAGGTGTAACTCGTAGTACTGATTCAGGTGGCTTGGGCTTTGGCTTTAAATGGAATATGGGTTGGATGCATGATGTACTGCAGTATCTGCAATACGACCCAATACATAGAGTTCATCACCACAATGAAATAACATTTTCTATCCTCTATGCATGGAGTGAAAACTTCATGCTTCCGCTTTCTCATGATGAGGTTGTTCACGGTAAAGGGCAGCTAGTTAACAAGTTTCCTGGTGATCGTTGGCAGAAATTAGCTACATTACGAGCATTGTATGGATTTATGTGGGCCCATCCCGGAAAGAAACTTCTTTTTATGGGTAGTGAGTTTGCCCAAAACGATGAGTGGAGTGAAAGTGCTGGATTGCAGTGGTACTTAATGCAATATGGCGAACATATCGGCGTGGCAGAAATGGTTGGCCAGCTCAATGAAATATACCGAAAAACCCCATCTTTATGGCAGAAAGACAACTCATCTGAGGGCTTTACCTGGCTAGTAAACAACGATGCGGGAGCTAACGTGCTGGCCTTTGCTCGTTGGGACGACAATGGTGAACCTCTTGTGAGTATTACTAACTTCTCTCCGATGCCACATGAGCGATACCAACTTTCATTTCCAACGGTAGGCACTTGGAGCGAAGTATTTAATACAGATTCAATTCAATTTGGGGGAAGTGGCTGCGTCAACACGCCAATTTCAATCACTGATGGCGGGCACGTAAGTGCGAGCCTTCGAATTCCACCACTTGCAACCGTCTGGTTTAGACGTTCTTAAATATTTTTGCAAATAAAGGAACAATTAAGAGCGCCAGAGCTGGAATTATGAGTGCGATTGACAGCGAAGTGACTTGAGCAGTCCAAGCAATAATCAGGCGCATAATGAAAATGGCAATATTGTTTATGACACCCATTTGGCCAATAACAACACTGGCCGGAGATTTTGATCTAACATTTGCAATATTCATAATACTTGGGGCAAGAAAAGATGAGCCTAGTCCGGCAAGGGTAAAACTTATGCAGAGAACTATAAGTACCAATGTCTTGTTAGCATCACCAATGAGATGGACTATGGCTAATCCCGATATGAAAGATACCCCTGAAAGCAAGGCTCCGGAAGTCACTAAATACTGCATCGAAAACCTACCAAATAACTTATGAACAAATAGTCGCCCTGTAATCATTGCTAAGGTAAAGAGAATGTATGGCAGTGTGTGTAATCCACTATTTATGCCCATATCCTCTTTAGTAAAAATTGCCGCCCAATCACCTACGCTGAACTCTAGACAGATTGCACAAAATATTGCTCCAGAAACTAACGAGTCGATTCTGAAACCTTTGAATAAATCACCAATTTTATATGCTTCGCTCGGATTTTTGTTTGGCTTAATTAATGCCGAATCCATCCGCGCGATAATAGTGAGCATCGTAACTAGAACAAGCGATGCCAGAACAATAATATGTAACTCCAAACTTACATGTTCAACTAACAACCCAGATATCATCGCGGTAACTACAGCCCCAGTGCTCCAAAACCCGCTTAATAGGGTAATAACCGGCTTGTCATTGCGATCTTGATAGCTAAAACCCTGAGTATTAACTGCGATATGAAAGGCTGAGATTGCACCCCCATGGATCACGCTGCTTATTAAAAAGACTAATCCCGACTGTGTGGTGGTTAAGAGAATTAAACTTATGGCTATCGATGAAACGGCAATTCTCATGATTGTTTTAGCACCGTAGTTATGTACCAAGTGACCTACGGTCAGCAATGAAATGAGTGAGCCAATCGCTGCCGTGCTAAGAAGTGAACCAAACTGACCGTTGGTCAGACCCAGATTTGCCTTTACTTCAGGAAACCTTGGAATCCACGACATAATCAAAAATCCAAATAGAAAAAATAGGGACTGTAAGTAGATTAGCTCTCTCTTAGAGGTTAATGTGTTCATCAATAGAGTGCATTCGCTAACGCACTACGCGCAGCGACAAGTCGCGGATCTGATGGATCAACCAATAGAAAGAGCCCCAGTAAGTGTTCACGAGCTTTATTTCTCACATCACCAGAGGACTCTTTCACCAAATGAATCAAACGGGTAAATGCAGCCTCAACGCCACCGTTAACAATCTCCATATCGGCGGCTTGGAGTTGTAGCGCAACATCACTGGGTGATGCCTGTGCTGTGGCCAGCACGGAATTTAGTTCTAGGCCATCAGTGCGAATAAGCAACTGTGTCTGTGCTAACCCTAGTTTGGCAAAACTATCTGCAGGTTTGCGCGCTAATAGTTTTTTATATGCTGCTTCGGCTTGAACAAAGTCGCCGGCCTCTAATGCAGCCATCGCCTCATCTTCTTCAGGCTCACTTACTTCAACTGGTGCAGCACCAACGCCTTGTTCAGCCGCAAGTGTTAAAACCTTATCAATTACTAAACGAATTTGCGCCTCGGGGTAACTCTGCTCGAATAAAGGCACCATCTGTTCGGCAATGATTGCAACGGCATATGGAATGCTTTTGGTTTGAAAGGCTTGGGCTACCTGAGGGTGGGCATCGATATCTAGTCGTCCAAGGATCCAGCTGCCTGCATATGATTTTTCTAACGAGGCCAGAGTCGTCACCATCTCTTGGGACTCTGGCGAACGCGACGACCAAGCGATAATGATGACTGGCTTTTCTTTGGAGCTAGGCAAGAAATCAGTGGTTAAGTTCTCGGTTGTAACTTCAAGGCCTGGCATGTGCGCCGAGGAGGCAGTTTTTGGCCGTCCTAGCGAGCTTAAATCAAAGGCTTGTCCAAAGTTTGGGGGCTGGCTCACGAGCTCATACTACTGGAACCTCAACGCCAGAATCACGGCGGTACGGCAGGATTTCAGAAACATAGTTATCGATTGCATATTCAAGACCTACATCACTGCCACTGTGCTCACTCAAATACCAGCGATTTTCCAAAATCTCATGAAACATCTGTGCATGTTCAACGCGACCACGCATGTGTTCGGGAACGCGCGAAATCGTAGCTTCATAGACTTCTATAAACCAACGTTTTGCTAACTCGGTAACCGAGGCTCCCGATTTCACTTCACGAGCATGGTAGCGATCAAAGGATGCAAGTATTCGTTTTGCTTGAAGTTCTTCAGTCTCAATTCCCATTAGTTCGCGGAGTCTGGCACTGTGATATCCAGCTGCAACTAATTTAGGTTGGAAGGAGAGCATCTGTGAATCTCCATCAATTGTGATTGAGACTTCTTCAACGGCAAAACCTAAATCATGCAACTGTCGCATCGCACGTTCTACTGCATGGCGATCTTTAGGATCTAGTAATTGGCGATCTTTTAGCGCGGCCCAAATACGGCGATAGCGGCGAATAACTGCTTCGGCTGCTCGCACCGGATCCATTCCAGGATAGAGAACACCAGATAAAGATAAGTCTTCGAGTTCGGCAGCGACGTTAAACATTGCAATATCTAAATCATGTTCGCGCTGGCCATCGCTTAAAGTTTTTTGGAACTCACCAGTTTCGGCATCGACAAGATAGGCGGCAAATCCTTCTGCATCTCGCCGGAATAAAGTATTAGAAAGGGAGCAATCTCCCCACCAAAATCCAAGTAAGTGAAGACGCACGAGCAAAAGAGCTAAGCCACTTGCCATGGTTGTTATGTCATGGGCGGTCACTGAGCCTGACAGTAAAATTCGGTACGGAAGTGAATACGGCAAGAATCTAGTGACAATTGCGCAGGGAAGCTCTTCGCCATTATTATCGGTTCGACCTTCAACGACAGCGATCTGTTCAACACATGGTGCATTGAGGTGGCTTAGTTCGCGAAGTACTTTGTACTCACGGTTAGCAAATTCAGAGACCGTCTCTTTCACTGCATAGACCTGTGCTTCGGGCTCACTTGTGGCGCGTACTAAGCGCACAACGTGGCGGGAGATTCCGCGCTTTTCAGCCAACGCTGGATCTTCAGGCCACTCCTCCAGCGGCTGATTCCATGGCAGGCCAGTAACCGCAGCGATCTCTTCGCCTAACCCGGTGATGCGTAGTGCCATAGAGCCTATTCTTGCCTATAAATGTGACGGGAAGATGAACTCGGTGTCACCGCTGGAGCCGGTGGTGGTTTTACAATGACTCCATGGCAATTTCAACGCGAATTAAGAAGGCAACGGCTCGAACCGTTAAAGCCCCCACCCCGGCAGTTGACTATGGAACTTTGGGCGAGCCAATAAATCGAGCTCATCCTTTTTACTTTGGCTTCATTGCGACGCTGGGCGCACTAACGGCAATTCTATTAATGCGCGCCCTTGCAAGCGTTAGCCAAATTTTCGTCTTGATACTGATCGCTCTATTTTTGGCGACCGGACTAAACCCTGCGGTTGAGGCACTTCGCAGGCGAAACATGTCTCGCAGCGCAGCAGTTGCCGTCATTTTTTCTGCCGTCATTCTCTTCGTCATCTTTTTTGCACTTGTTGTCTTGCCTCCAGTGATTTCTCAAGGAACTCAACTTATTGAAAAAGCTCCTCAATTACTGACTGATTTAAGTAACAATGCAACGATTGCAAACCTTAACGATCATTACGGAATAATCGATACGTTGCAGGAAAAATTAAAATCTGTTACCTCAAATGGCACACTATTAATTTCCACTTTTGGTGGAGTTATTGGCGTTGGCAAATCTGTACTTTCAGGATTCTTCTCATTCTTAACTGTGCTTGTTCTGACTTTGTACTTCATCACCTCACTTCCACAAGCCGTTGAACTTGGTTTATCACTTGTTCCATCTAGTCGCCGCGAGCGTGTAGGACGCCTAACAGAGGCGATTATTGCGCGAGTTGGCTCATTCGTAGGCAGCCAAATAATTATCGCAGCGATGGCATCCGTTTTTGTCTTCTTCTTATCCCTGGCACTTGGACTTCCTTCACCAATTGCCATTGGCATGATCGTCTTAGTCTGCGGCCTGATTCCGCTGGTTGGCCACTTTATTGGCTGCTCAATCGTGACAATAATTGGGCTGACTCAGTCGGTTCTGATTGGACTCATCGCATTTCTTGCCTATGTTGTCTACGTTCAAATTGAAAACTATGTAGTTACGCCACGAATCATGAAAAAGACTCTCTCGGTTCCAGGTGCAGTAACAATCATCTCTGCACTCATTGGCTCTTCATTGCTTGGACTAATCGGTGGCTTACTTGCAGTACCGGTAGCCGCAGCGATTATTTTAATCTTAGATGAAGTGGTTATTCCTAGAGCAAATAATTCTTAAAACTCAAGCGGAAGTACTTCTTGATCACCAGTAACAATTGAATTTATCTCAGATAACACTCTGTTAACAAAGGGTTCGCCTAACCATAAATGTTTTGCGCCATCAACTGCAATTATTTTTAACCTCGGAACTATGGAAAAGCGCTGCGCAGCCTCTTGTGGTTTTAAGTAATCATCGAGTTCGGGAACAAGTGCAACGATTGGACGCTGATCTAGATTCCAGTACAGCAGCTCTTCATCGGTTGTAGTCCGAAGCGGTGGACTCAGCAGAATCAACCCTTTATGGCGCAAATCTTTGGCATGACGCAATGCTAAGTCGGTTCCAAAAGACCAGCCAACTACCCATACATTTTCTAACTTCAACGTATCGAAACAGTAAGAAAGCATTTCTGCTACATCTAAGCCTTCAGCATTTCCATTATCAAACTCACCCGTACTGCTGCCCACCTCACTCGTAGTGCCACGAGTATTAAATCGGACTACGGTTATTCCAGCCATTGCTGGTAAACGATAAGCTGCTTTCTTAAATACATGACTATCCATCATTCCGCCAGCAGTTGGCAGTGGGTGTAGACACAAGATCGCCCCTCTGGATGCACCAATTGGTGCAGCAACTTCTCCAATGAGGTCAACACCATCACTGGTCATGACATGGAAAACCGTACGCTTGGCCGGCAAGATAGTGCTGGGTCTTATGATCTGGCTCATCCATGGAATCCTATCTACTCCGACTACGATTGTGCCCATGGCAACAAGACGTAAACCTTCGTTTAATTCACTTAATCCAGTTACCGGTGAAGATATCGGTACATATCTGATTATGAGCAAGCAACAGGTCAACGATTCAGTTGCTCATGCGCGAGCTGCTACTACTGCCTGGCAAGGCCTTGGTTTTGCTGGCAGAAAAAAAGTATTGCTGGCATGGAGCTCATTGATCATTGATCGAGTGGATCAAATAGCAGAGCTGATTTCTTTAGAAACTGGAAAGCCTCTCAGTGATGCACGCCTTGAAGTCAGTATTGCTGTGAATCACATCGGTTGGGCCGCGCGTAATGCAGAAGATATTATGCGAACTTCTTATCGCCGTCCTGGTTTGTTGATGGCAAACATGTCGGCGACCGTTGAACGTGCATCTCTTGGTGTTGTTGGAGTAATCGGACCGTGGAACTATCCAGTCTTTACTCCAGTGGGTTCAATCGCATACGCCTTGGCCGCTGGAAATACTGTTGTTTTCAAGCCGAGTGAGTACACACCTGGTGTTGGCGTGTGGTTAGAAGAGAGTTTTAACACTGTTGCACCTTTTGCAGACATCTTCACAACTATTACTGGTGCAGCAGAAACAGGTAGGGCGTTATGTCTTAGCGGAATCGATAAGTTGTCATTTACAGGATCAACCAGAACTGCCAAGTTAGTTGCTGCAGCATGTGCAACTAACTTAACC
>Ga0114977_10002201_pt1 | contig 12566 bp, 14 predicted proteins | sample S_130805_MF_Meta_FD_87026 | JGI IMG/M metagenome (GOLD analysis project Ga0114977, IMG submission 87026) | Freshwater microbial communities from Lake Simoncouche, Canada to study carbon cycling - S_130805_MF_MetaG | ecosystem: Environmental > Aquatic > Freshwater > Lake | place: Lake...
CCCGCCGCCGACCACGATGACGTCAGGGTTAAAAGTATTAATCACCGCGCCGAGGCCGCGACCAAGGTAGTTGATGGACTGCTCCCAGATTTCTTTAGACAACGGATCGCCTTGGGCGACGGCCTGCAGAATATGGTGCGTCGTGACGTGTTCCGCGCCGCCCGCTAAAGCCGTGAGCGAAGAGGTGCGACCGGCAGCGAGCGCCTCGCGGGCGCGACGGGCGATAGCCGTACCCGAGGCGTAAACTTCCCAGCAGCCCAGATTACCGCAGCCACAGCGGGGGCCATCCATCGTCAAAGGAATGTGTCCGAGTTCGGCGGCGTTACCATTGCTGCCCCGCATCAGACGCCCATCGATCACGGCGCCGCCGCCAATGCCCGTTGAGATTGTGATATACACGACGTTCTTCTTTCCTTTGCCGGCACCGAAACGGAATTCACCCAAAGCTGCCGCGTTACAGTCGTTATCAATACGGGCAGGAAGACCACCGAAGGATTTGCTCAGCGCTTCGGTGATCGAATAGCCCGTCCAGCCAGGGAGATTAGGCGAACCGTCGACGCACCCGCGCGAAATATCCAGTGGGCCGGGCGAGGCTACGCCGATGGCGACAAAATCAGCCGGCTTGAGCTTAAGCTCGTCGAGCAACTTATGGGCCTCGGCCGCAACACGGTCGCAAGCTTGCGCGGGGCCTTTTTCGGCATGGGTCTCGACCCGACCAGAACCAAGCACGGAACCGTCTTCATTGACGACGCCGAAGGCGAACTTCGTACCACCCAAGTCAAAAGCTAAAACTTTACGCATAAAAGTAATCAGTCGCGCGCAGGGCGTGCATAGTCGTCTTGCAAACGTACGACATCGGTGAGGTCGGGGGTGGAAACCTCCAGCAAGACGCTGTCTTCCAGTGCCTCGAAGCGGTGAATCGTGCGAACGGGGATGTGTACGGCCAGACCCGGGGTCCAGATGATTTCGTGTTCAGCGGTCACGGGGGCCGTGGCATGCGTTTCTCCGGCAAGCAAAGGCCGATAGGTCAGCTTGACGCGACCAGAGAGCAGGTAGAGCGTCTCGGTCTTACGTTCGTGGTATTGCAAACTTAAGCGCTTACCGGCCTTCACCTCCAGCACCTTGCCGGCGTAGGCCGGTTGATCACCGTACCAGATCTCACGGCCCCAAGGTTTCTCCACGGATTTAGGAACATGCAAAGGCGATGACATGCCTTTATAACTGAATAAATAATCCGACTAGCCAAGCAAATCTCCGAAGAAGTCGGGCTGGTCGGCGGCCCCCACGAGCGGGTCGACGAGGCTGGGCTGGTCTTGTGCCACCCGATTGACTTCAGGAGAGACCCGATACAGCGATAGCGTACGGTCGGGGGCCGACACGGCTAACTGCGCAAAATCTTCGGGAGAAAAGGCCCGCTCAGAGAGCCAGGCAGCACGCTTGGCACCCTCAAGTACTACCGGCATGCGGGAATGGATTTCGCCGGCTTCGCGATTGGGGGCGACCGTTACTAGCGCCAAAGTGCGACTGACCGAACCGTCGGCCAAGAGGCGGAGCGACCATAGGCCAGCAAGGGCCAAGGGTCCGCCATCCACCGCGCGGAAATAATAAGGTACCTTGGCCCGGCCTTCGGATTTCCATTCATAATATCCGTCGATCGGGATGATGCAGCGGCGGAGCTTGGCAGAATCCTTGAAAGTCGGCCGCTCGAAAATGCCTTCGGCCCTGGCATTAGCATGCCCCTCCTCCTTGATGTCGGGTGCGAGCCAGGAAGGCACGAAGCCCCAAGGCAAAGGCTCGGCCTTAAGTTCGCCTTGCTCGCGCCTCACACTGAACAACGGCGTCCCCGGTGAAATGTTATAGCGCCGTGCCTGAGGCGAAGGGCGTAAACCCAAATCGCGGACGACTTCTTCCCAGCGCGAAAACTGGGTCACACGGCCGCACATGTCGCGGCCTTAGCGCTTAGGCAACTCCGGCGGACGCGTGGCAAGCCCACCCGTACGTAGGGAATTTAATACGGCTAAGTTAATGAAATGCATCACGCCGAGGACGACCACGACCACGCCGACCGATTTGCTGACATCCTCAACGACTTTGATGCCTGTCGTGGGGTGCTCTTTGGATGAAAGGAAAAGCAACATGAAGCCGACATTCACCAAATAGAAGCCGATAATCAGAAGATTATTGACCGAGTCAGCCATCGTTTCGTTGCCATGAAAAGCATCGACCAGGAACGGGCGACCGCTCCGAAAGAGCACCCGTCCGACCCACAGGGTCACGGCCAGCGAAAGTCCGAGGTAAATCCCATATTCCAAATAAGTAAGCGTATCATTCATGGCGATAGTTCTGATGATTTATTAATATTTAGGCTAAAGAAGTAAACCCGTTTCTGGCGTCACCAATGCGGCGGGCGTTCGTCGGCCGGCGGGGAGCTCTCGGCGCCATCCGTCCCTTGCGCCACCTTGGCTTCCATGCGGGCGAGACGTTCGGTCAGCTTCATCAGCTCACGGGAGAGCTCAAGCATCTCGCGGTCCTGTTGTTCGACGTGTCGCTGAAGAAAAGCCAGGCGTTCTTCCAAGGCGTGCATGGGGGCTTCCATAAGATTAATCTGCTAGCGGACGACCGAAGCGCAAGCCACGTCCATGAAGTCGGCCGCCCGAAGGAATCCCCGATGGCCGACCCGCAGGACTTGACGAAGGTAATAAGGGCTCAGCTCCGCAAGGGGCTTCAATGAGACCGGGCCACAGAAAAAATCCGCCGTCATTCCAGCTGCAGGGATAAGGCCAGGGGGAACTCCGACCACCCGGACACGGTCGTGGGCTTGGATGAATTCCGCAAAAACGTCCGCTGTCTGCACCTCGCAAAAAGCGGCGTCTTTGGCCACGCGCTCGATGAGATAAGGGTCTGACGAGGGGTCTACGCTCACGATCCAGACGTGCCTCATCGCGACCAGACAGTCGAGCGCCCGATGGCATTCCGTCAGATCGGCACCGGCAGAGAGACGAAGGTAGGAGCGGCCGACCGTCGGTGGCGTTCGTAAGAATCGATGGAGCACGTCGAAATCAGAAGCCGTTTGGCTGACCGGCTGGGTTTCCCATTTTCGTACGACCTTAGACAGGTTTTCCGCTGACCACGAGTCGCCATCGTCAACCGTCGGCTCGATGAAATCCGACGCACCCTGCGGCCTCAAATTCACTTCGACGAGCGGAGCAGAAATCTTCGCAAGGAAGACGTGCGCTTGATCGCGGTCGAGACCTTGAAAAGAAACCGGTAGTTTAGGCCCGTCCTGGCTTTCAATAAACTGGGCGGCTTCGTCCACGGTGTCCGCCGCTTTGAAAGCAATCCGTGAAACGGACGGTCGGGTGGCTTGTAGCAAAGCGTGGAGTGCAAGATCGGTTTGGGCGGAGCCGACCAGAACAAGAACGGGCGGCGGCGAAAGGTCGGCGAAAGTCTGGGCCGCTAAATTAAAATCAGCGGAGGGCGTAACGACTAAGGTTGCTGGTCCCGTCGACATCGGCGGCGGCGAAAGATTTGTCTGATCCTTGAGGGTACGCCGGGGTCCAACAATCCGGCGAGTCAAGGGGACTGCCAGAGGTGGAAATAAGTAAGCGAAAGCCGCTGAGACGCGTAGTGCGGAAGAAAAGCGTCCGTCGAACAACGCGATGGCTTTTCTTAGTTCCTTTGCCTGAGCGAACGAACCGTCGCCGCAAGCCAACCGATCGGCCAAGGCTGCGAGGGTGCTATCAGTCGTCATGCGCACGAAAGGCCTACTCAAGATTTCGCCGATCTGGACTTTAGATAAAACTTGGCCGCGTTGATACCGAACAGCGCATCGCGTTGCTTGCTCTTAAGCTGTTGCGCGTAGCCATCGACCAACTCGTAGGCCTGCTGGTAACTACCCGCGAGCAGACAGACGGGCCAATCGGATCCGTACATCAGGCGGGCGGGACTAAATGCCTCGAAGACCGTATCCAGGTAAGGTTGGAAATGTGCCGGCTTCCAATGGGCGTGGTTCGCTTCGGTGATCAGGCCGGAGACCTTGCAATGGACGTTCGGACATTGGGCCAGACGTTTGATCTTTTGGCGCCAGGGTTCGATCGTTCCGGCCTTCACCAGAGGCTTAGCCATATGATCGAGGACGAAAGGCTGGGTGGGGAATTTCTCTGCCAACGCGATCGCCGCATCGAGCTGCTTAGGGTAGATGAGAAAGTCATACGTCAGCCCATGGGCTTGGAGCTGGCTGATGCCGCGCTGAAATTCTTTACCCAGCATGAATTGGTCATCGGGCTCGTCTTGCACCACGTGCCGGACACCGACGAACTTGCGGTTCGCCGACAAACGGACGAGGTCCTCTTCCACGCGATCGCTCCGTAGGTCGACCCAACCGACGACGCCCTTGATCACCTCGTGCTGTTCGGCGAGCCCAAGGAGCCAAACCGATTCTTCGATGACCTGACGGGCCTGCACGGCAATCGCTCCGGTAAAATCCAAAGGTTTTTGGAGGGCGATTAATTTTTCGGGGAGCCAGCTGCGATGCAACGGGGAGCCGGGTGTAATCCAGGGATATTGTTCGGCACGGTAAGACCAAAAGTGCTGGTGGGCATCGAGACGCATGAAATTCAGACCACGTCCACGATGGCTTTGATGACCCCCGTCTCGGGCTTCAGCCACGTGGGGAAGGTCGCAATCATATCTTCGAGCTTCGCGTGGTGAGTTATCCAGGGCTTGGTATCGATCACGCCGTCTTCGATTAGTTTGATAATTCGAGCGAAGTCTTTGGAGAGGGCGTTGCGGCTCGCCATGATGGTAAGTTCGCGGCGGTGGAGATGAGGCGCATGTGGGAAGGTCAGTTCCTGCTGCGTGATACCCACGTAGACGATGCGAGCGGCGAAGGCCGCATACTGGAAGCAGGCCACCATGGATTTGTTGCTACCCGTCGCGTCGATCACGACATCGGCGAGCTGATCATGCGTGAGCTTGGCTAGAGCGATGAGCTCTGAGCCATCGCCTTTGGCCTGAATGACCCCATCGACCTTCATCACCTCAGTGCAAAATTTCAGCCGTTCAGCGTTCATGTCCATCACCACGCACTTCGCGCCGGACACCTTGACGAACTCGACGGCGGAAAGACCGATCGGACCCGCGCCGATGATCAAGACCGTCTCGCCGGGCTTAGGGGCCGCGCGATCGACGGCATGACAGCCGATGGCGAGCGTCTCGACGAGCGCGAGCTGATCATAGCTCAGCTTGGTCGAAACGTGCAGCTTGCGGGCCGGCAGCAGGAATTTTTCCGCCATACCGCCGTCGCACATCACGCCCAGTGTCAGGTGTTTTTCGCAACAGTTCGTGAAACCACGGCGGCAACTGTAACAAGACTGACAGTTGATGTAGGGCTCGACTGAGCAATGGTCGCCGGGCTTGACGTTCGTAACGCCCGAACCGACGGCGAGGACTTCGACGCCCAGCTCATGCCCCGGAATGCGGGGGTAGGAATAGAACGGCATCTTGCCGAGATAGCCGCCGTAGTCCGTGCCACAGATCCCGATGCGGTGGACGCGAACCACAGCCTCGCCGGCCGCCGGGGCGGGCGGCTCCGGAATATCCAAGAGCACAAATTGCTGCGGCTGATCGAGGCGGATGGCTTTCATATCTTAATTATTTTCCTTCAGGCCTTCGAGGTGGCCGCGGTTATGGACCGGGGCGAAAATCGCGAGGACTTCGGCCAACAAGGCGCGGTCGATCGGCTCGGCGGCCCACTTCGCCCAGTTCCGGATGTTCACCGGATTGGCGCTGCCGGAAACCGTCGTGGCGATATCGGGATGATCGAGGGAAAACTGCAGAGCCAGCTTGGCGATATCAACCCCCCGGGCGGCGCAAAGGGCGGCGGCGGCGCGGGCGGCGGCCTTAACCTCTTCGGGCTCCTTCAACCAGGCCGGTAGCGGTGCGTTCGTGAGCAAGCGCGCGCTGAACGGACCGGCGTTCATCACACCGATGCCTTTAGCCTTGAGATACGGTACCGTCTCATCGGCGAAGCGGGTGTTCTGGAGCGTGTATTGATTATAGCTCAGCACACAATCGACGTCGGTCTGGTCGCAGATAAATTTAAAGATTTTCTGCGGGTAACCGCTGAAGCCGAGCGCCCGGATCTTACCGGCCTGTTTAGCTTTGCGGAGCGCGGCGATCGTCTCATCGACGATCTGTTGCATCGGCACGAATTCGATATCGTGGCAGAGGGCGATATCCAGGTGATCAGTGCCGAGGCGGTGCAGGGAGACATCGATGCTCTCCGCCACGCGCTTGGCCGAGAAATCGAAGTGCGGCAGGTCATAGCGACCGACCTTGGTGCAGAGCGTGTAGCTATCGCGAGGTACGCCTCGTAAGGCGATCCCAAGAAGCACTTCAGACATGCCACGACCATAGAAAGGCGACGTGTCGATGAAGTTGAGCCCACAATCAAGAGCGACTTGCACCGACTTCAAGGCGTCATCGAGCGCGACGCTGCGGAATTCCTGGCCGAGCGACGAAGCGCCAAAGCTGAGGATGGGGAGATTAATCCCAGTCTTACCGAGGGGGCGGGTTTTCATAGGAACAAGAATTAGGCTTGGCGACAGCCGATGGTCAGGAGCAAGTTGCCCCAGAGCGCTTGATCGCCGGTTTGAATCGTCAATACATGGTCCGGCGACTCGACGGCTTTATAAAAATCCCACTTAAGGACGGGCTTCAGCTGCAGGAGAGAGCCGGACTGACTAATGACCTCGCGATATTCTTTCCAGATCGGAGGCTCACCGAGCTGAGCGTAAGGATCGTCTGCCGGAATACCCATCGTGTTAATCTCGTCGATCGGAACGGCGCTCAAGATCGCCTTCAGTGCTTGGGCAACGGTGATCACGCCGGGAGAAAGATTCATGCACACCAGCTCGGCGTGGGGACCCTTTTTATTCCAAGCTGGGTAATTGCCATCGGCGATGAGGATCGTGGAGTGGTGACCGGCACGGCCAAGGATTTCGTTGATCTTGGGGTGGATGAGGTGGTGCTTGAGCATAGATTTAGCGGGGAAGAAGTTGGCGGATGGCGCGGATGGTCTGAGCGGCGGCGGTCTCCGTATCGGGCAAGGGCAGAATCTCGCCCGAAAGATACCCGTTAAATCCTATTTCCTGTAAGGCCGCGACGACGGCGGCGGCATCCGTGTGGCCAAATCCGATGGCCCGACGATTACTGTCGGCAAAATGAACATGCCCGACGCTCTGCCCACAGGCCTTGAGCGTCTCCGCATTCGAGGTCTCCTCGATATTCATATGAAAGAGATCGCAGAGCAGCTTGACGTTATCGTTATGGAGATTTTCGAGGAACTGTGCGGCGTCCGTCTGCCGGTTAAGTAAATTGGTCTCATAGCGATTCAGCGCCTCATAAAGAAGCGGGACGCCATACTGCCGGGCATGGGCTCCCAGATCTTCGATGGCTTCGGCGAGCCAGACCAGGGCTTGCTCGCGCGAGACTTCGCCTTCGGCTTTACCTTGCATGGAGCCGATGATCGCGGGGGCTTTAAACTCTCCCGCTAAATCGATGATGGACCGGATGAACTCACGCGCCTGTTGGCGAATAGCGGCATCGGGGTGGGTCAAGTGCCAGCGGTGGATGAGCCAGCCGCCGCCGGTGCCGAAAGCGGCGACCGCGAGACCGTGTTTGACGAGCAAGGCACGAAGAGCCGGCCGATCAATGGCGGCGGCCGAGGGGGGGAAAATCTCCACCGCATCAAACCCCAACCGGGCCGCATCGGCACAGGCGGATTCAAGACCTTGCCAATAAACAAATGGCCCACCCTTCGCTTGGGCGACGAGTGAAACCGTGATGGCAGACTTAATCACAAACGAACTCTGTCCCCTCGGTGAAGTGGGGGCAAGTTCGGCTTAAATGACTTTTAATGAAATCGGGTGATTATTCCGACAGACCAGGCGAGTTGCGTCCCTTGACCAAGCGCTGCACGAGAGCAAAACGCAGAATTTGCTCCATCTTGGCGATCTCGACCGGGTCGATATCCTTCTGACCGCGGGCGGCTTCGACAGCCTCACGGGCGCGAGCTTCGGCAGTTTCGACGGATTTCAGATCGATTTTGGCTTCGTCGATCGCCGCTTCGGTGACGACGGAAACCTTATTCGAGACGACACGGACAAAGCCTTGGTCGACGGCGAGGCGGCTGACCTTGCCGTCAAGCGTCACGATGATCTCGCCGGCGGCGATGATCGCGGTGATCGGAAGGTGGCCGGGCAAAATGCCGATGCTGCCCATGGCGGTGGGCAGAGTCACGCTGTCGGCCGTACCTTCGTAGGCGCGGCGATCAGGAGTGACGATTTCGACCGTAAGAGACATATCAGCTTACTTCTTGGACTTGGCTGAAGCTTCGAGGACCTCGTCGATGCCGCCCTTCATGTAGAAGTCGTTTTCGTTCACGTGGTCGAGTTCGCCGGCGAGGATCATTTCGAAACCGCGCAGGGTGTCGTCGAGCGCGACATACTTCCCGGGCGAGCCCGTGAAGATTTCGGCGACGTGGAAAGGCTGCGAGAGGAACTTCTGCACCTTACGGGCGCGGAAGACGACGAGCTTGTCGTCCGGGGACAATTCATCGAGACCCAGGATCGCGATGATATCTTGGAGGTCTTTGTAGCGCTGCAGGAGGCCTTGAACGCCACGAGCGACGCGGAAGTGACGATCGCCGACGACTTCAGGCGCCAGAGCGGTCGAAGTGGAAGCAAGCGGGTCGACGGCTGGGTAGATACCTAACTCGGCGATACGACGCTCCAAGACGACCGTTGAGTCAAGGTGAGCAAAGGTATTGGCCGGAGCTGGGTCGGTAAGGTCGTCCGCCGGAACGTACACCGCTTGGAAGGAAGTGATCGAACCCTTCTTGGTCGAAGTGATGCGTTCCTGGAGATTACCCATTTCCGAGGCGAGCGTCGGCTGGTAACCCACCGCCGAGGGAGAACGACCGAGGAGAGCGGACACTTCGGAACCGGCTTGCGAGAAACGGAAGACGTTGTCGACGAAGAGCAACACGTCGCGGTTTTGTTCGTCGCGGAAGAACTCCGCCATCGCGAGAGCCGAGAGAGCGACGCGCATACGAGCACCAGGCGGCTCGTTCATCTGGCCGTACACGAGAGCCACTTTGGATTTTGAAAGATCCTTCTGGTCGATAACGCCGGCTTCGGACATTTCGTGGTAAAGGTCATTACCTTCACGGGAGCGTTCGCCGACGCCGGCGAAGACGGAGAAACCGCCCTGCTTCATCGCGATGTTATTGATGAGCTCCATGATGACGACGGTCTTACCGACGCCAGCGCCACCGAAGGCTCCGACTTTACCGCCCTTGACGAAAGGACAAATGAGGTCGATGACCTTGATGCCGGTGCCGAGTAGTTCGGCGGAAGTTGCTTGCTCAGTCAGAGGAGGAGGAAGGCGGTGGATCGGGTAACGCTTCGTATGTTCAACTGGACCACGTTCGTCGACGGCATCGCCGGTGACGTTAAAGATACGACCAAGGACGCCGTTGCCGACGGGCACGGTGATGGGGGCGCCGGTGTCGACGGCTTCGCTACCGCGCACGAGGCCTTCGGTGGTGGTCATCGCGACGGCGCGGACCAAGCCATTGCCGAGGTGCTGTTGGACCTCGAGGATGAGGCGAGTGGCCTTGCCCTCGACCTTGTAGTCGATCTGGATCGCGTTGTAGATCTCGGGGACCTTATCGACAGGGAATTGGACGTCGACGACGGCGCCGAGTACTTGGGTGATCGTTCCTTTAGTGCTCATGATATTTATATAAGTGGGAGGGTTGGTAAAAATTACTGGGCGGCGGCGCCGGCGGTGAGCTCCAGGATTTCCTGGGTGATCGCGGCCTGACGGGCCTTATTGTATTCGAGAGAGAGGGCGGCAGCGATTTTCTTAGCGTTGTCCGTAGCGGCTTTCATGGCGACCATACGGGCGCTGAATTCGGAAGCCTTAGCTTCCAGCACGGCCTGATAGACGGCCTGCTTGAAGAAGAGCGCCGGTAATTGGTTGAGGATGTCTCCGGCCGAAGGCTCGAAGATCATGTCGCGCTCATCGGATTCGAGCTTCGGCTCAGGCAGGCCGAGCTTGGCGCGGAATTCGCGCGCTTGGCTGACGAGACTATCCGCCGGGAGCAACTGCTGGACGCGGGGGGCTTGCACCATCGTGTTCTTAAAGTGCGCGAAGAGGACTTCGACCGTGTCGACAACGCCATCAGAGAAAGCCTTGAGCAGGTATTCGGCAGCGGGGCGGACTTCGCTGAAATTAGCGCGGTCGGTGACCGGGAAGTCGGCGAGGACCTTGCGGCCGGAACGCGCGAGGGCCTGAGCGCCCTTACGTCCGATACAGACGAAGACGGCGTCTTTCTGTTCGGCGGCGAGTCGGATCAAATTGCCGTTGAGCGCACCGGCCATGCCTTTGTCGGGCGTGACCAGCAGGATGCCGCGGACCTTAACGTCGCGCTTGGTGAGCAGAGGGTGCGTGAAATCGCCGACCTTAGATTGCGCGGTGTCGAGGATTTCGCCGAGGAGTTCCGCATACGCCCGACCCGCACGAGCGGAATCCTGGGCGCGCTTCATCTTCGAAGACGCGACAAGCTGCATCGCCCGGGTGATCTGGCCGGTGCTCTTGACCGATTTGATTCGGTTACGGATCTCGCGGAGTCCCTTAGGCATGAAGCGTGGCGGTTAGTAAGTGAAGGAAGGAACGACTTAGGCCTTGAAGCTACGGCGCCAGGTTTCGCAGGCGGACTTCAGTTCGGCTTCGCCATCTTTCTCGATCTTATTGCCTTGGCGAATCTTGGCGAGGATGGCTGGCTTGGCGGTCTCGAGGTGAGTCTGGAGCGAAGCGGCGGCGGCCTGGACGGACTTGACCGGCATGTCATTGAAGAAACCGTTCTGCATGGCCCAGATGATGCCACACTGAATCTCGGCGGATTTCGGAGCGGTCGGAGGCTGCTTGAAGAGTTCTACGAAGCGGTCGCCCTTATCGAGGATACCCTTGGTCTGCGCGTCGAGGTCGGAACCGAACTGAGCAAAGGCCGCAAGTTCGCGGTAATTGGCGAGCTCTCCCTTAACCTTACCTGCGACCTGTTTGAAGGCCTTGATCTGCGCGGCGGAACCGACGCGCGAAACGGAGAGACCCACCGAGACGGCGGGGCGGATACCTTGATTGAAGAGGTCGGTCTGGAGGAACACCTGGCCGTCGGTGATCGAAATCACATTGGTCGGGATGTACGCGGACACGTCGCCGGCTTGCGTCTCGATGATCGGCAGAGCGGTGAGCGAACCTTTTCCGGCCAGACGAGCGGAGCGCTCGAGGAGGCGAGAGTGGAGATAAAAGACGTCACCCGGATAGGCTTCGCGCCCCGAGGGGCGCTTCAAGATCAACGAGATCTGGCGGTAAGCGGCGGCGTGCTTCGAAAGGTCATCGTAAACGATGAGCGCATCTTGGCCGTTTTCCATGAACCACTCGCCGATGGCGGTGCCGGAGAAAGGAGCGAAGACCTGATTGGCGGCGTTGTCGGCGGCGGAAGCGGCGACGACCACGGTGAATTCCATGGCGCCGGCTTTCTCGAGCGTACCGATGGTGCGGGCGATCGAGGAATTCTTGGTACCGATGGCGACGTAGATGGAGAAGACCGGACGGAAATTGGCGTCACCAGAAGCCAGACCGACGCGATTGGCGTTAGCTTGGTTGATGATCGTGTCGATCGCGATGGTGGTCTTGCCGGTCGCGCGGTCACCGATGATGAGTTCGCGCTGGCCACGGCCGATTGGGATCATGGCGTCGATGGCCATGATGCCGGTCTGCATCGGTTGGTCGTCGGACTTGCGAGGGATGATGCCGGGAGCAATCTTTTCGACCGGGTAGCGTTCGCTGGAAACGATGGGGCCTTTGCCGTCGAGAGGATTACCGAGCGCATCGACGACGCGACCGAGGAGGCCTTTGCCGACGGGAATCGAAAGCAAGCGACCCGTGGTCTTGGCTTCCATGCCTTCCTTCAGCTTGGAGATGTCACCCATGATCACGCAGCCGACGGTGTCTTCGGCAAGATTGAGCGCGACGCCTTGCAGGCCTCCGGGAAGCTCGATCATCTCATTCATCATGACGCCGGAAAGGCCGTCGATGGAGGCGACACCGTCCGCGAGGGAAACGATGGTGCCGACGTTGGATTTGCCGGCTCGGGTATCAAGGCCGGCGATGGCTTTCTGGATCTGGTCGATCGCGTTGCTCATGGTATTTAGTAAATCGGGTTAAGGTTGGAGGAGGTGTTCAGGAAAGGGACTTGGCGAGATTGGCCAGACGGAGCGAAGCCGTGAGATCGGTGACATCGTCACCGACGCGGACGCGGAAACCGCCGAGTAACGCATCGTTGCGACGGGCGACGGGGCGAACGGTGCGGCCGAGCACCTTAGAGAAATGTGCTGCGATCGCTTCGGCGTCGGCGGACGCAAGCGGACCGGCATGTTCGATACGGGCTTCGCCGCGGGCAAGTTCGCGACGGATGTTCGCGAGGTACGCGCGCAAAA
>Ga0114977_10002206_pt1 | contig 12552 bp, 18 predicted proteins | sample S_130805_MF_Meta_FD_87026 | JGI IMG/M metagenome (GOLD analysis project Ga0114977, IMG submission 87026) | Freshwater microbial communities from Lake Simoncouche, Canada to study carbon cycling - S_130805_MF_MetaG | ecosystem: Environmental > Aquatic > Freshwater > Lake | place: Lake...
TCCTCATGGGTCAGGTGGGTATACATAGAATTTCCTTTTTTGAAACTTAAGGTATTCTATGCTGCCTGACTCCTTTCCTCAATTCCTTTATCCATGTTGCACTTCACTGTTGAATCGGCGAGTAAGAAAAAATGGAAAAATAGGAAAATGCGAAAGGGCGGTTAGTTAAGAGGAATTCTTATAAAGGTAAATAAAATGCACAACAGAAAACCCGAATTCAGACCCATTACAGTCCCACAATTTGTTGCAGATAGTTTAAATATATATGACTCAGAAGAGTGTGAAAATTTTGTATCGCAAGCTATAGCTCATGAAAGAATATCCAACTATCTAGAGCTACTGCCAGAGGGATCATGGATTATACGCTCAATAAAATTATTACTTGACGAGCATCCACAGATGCCTATCCAGGCAAAATAATAATTTTCCAGATTAAATAGTAAGTCCAATCATAAATTTAAAAATTCTATGAGTATAGAGCATCATATTGCGGATGAAGAGTTGCGCGCGCCTTTAATTGAAAAGCCTGCTTCTATTCATAGCGATGAAACTGAAGAAGAAAGCCAGAATCTAATCATAAAATTAGGCAAGAGACTTAAATCTCTTGATGGCATTGATGAAATAGCTCAGGCACTTGGGCAAATTCTACCAGGACTTGCCGGCCCTCTTGCTACGGCTTCAGTTCTTACGTTAGCGACACCATTTGTTTATCTTGGTCTTCTTGGTATGAAGGAAGAATACCAGGAGGCTTGCGAGGAATATAATGAAATCCTTGAAAGCAGACAAACCTCGGATGCCAAACTTCTGGCAATGACTGCAAATGCAGATAAATGGCGTAAACATCTTACCAAGAAACTAAATTTAGGCATTTTAGATAAATCACCTGATACTAATGAGGTGTTAGGCACTCTGGAGTTAAATAAGGGTGGGTTAGATAAGTTTGCATACCGGCTTGTAGAATCTGAGATTCTTAGAAATAAAGAATTTGTTGCCGCACTTAGCAGAAAATATGGGTGGACTGGCATTGTTGGTATGGGAGGTATGTTTGTCGGTATGTTGCCGGCAACCGCTTCTGCTGGTATTGGAATATTCAAGGAACTTGGTACAGCATCTGAGGCTGCAATTAATGCAGCTGGGATATTAACTACTATATCAGGGAGCGCATTTCTTGGTGGCCAGATGGCTATGTCAGTTTATGCAGCGAATAAAGCACGCGAGGGCAAGGCTATAGAGAAATTACTGAATTCTAATAAAGCACAATTCACAAAAAATGCAACTGGAAGAATCAAGGCAAAAACTCAACTTGCAGTACTTGAAATTATAGATAAAAATCTACATTTCAATAAAAAATGTAACATACAATATGGTGGCGCTACAGTGCTTGGCCAGGCGTTCATGGCTGCGGGTACTATTGCAACTCTTACGGGAGCCGGAGCGGTAGTAGGTATACCACTTGTTGCGGTTGGTGCTCCTATAACTATTGGCGCTGCAATTGGTCGTATTGTTTATAACCAGAAGGAAAAGAATTTTAAAGGTACTGAATCCGCTTATTCTGATAGGCGCACGATGCGAACAGATTTCCCGCAGAAAGGACGAATTCCTATCATTACTGGCGCATGAGTTACGCAACCCTCTTGCCCCACTTTCAAGCGCGTTGCAAATATTACAATTACCAAACGTTCCAAATTCAACGGCAACTGAACTCTATATTATCATGGAGCGCCAGCTTCTACCCCTGACAAGGCTAGTTGATGATTTGCTAGATATGGCCAGAATCACTAATAAGGTTATTTTATTGCATATAGAAAAAGTCGAACTAAAAAATCTCGTAAAAGATGCGGTTGCAATGAGCAGACCGCTAATTGATACCGAAGGCCATAAATTAACTATATCACTGCCAAATAATCCATTAATTTTAGAGGTTGACGCTGTAAGAATTGTGCAAGTACTTACCAATATACTTAACAACGCGGCTAAATTTACACCAAGAAATGGGTTAATAAATTTGAGTGCAGAGTGCAAAGCCAAAGATGTTATTATAAAAGTTAAAGATAACGGCATCGGCATTGAGGCAGAAAAAATACCATATATTTTCGAGATGTTCACCAAGATTGACAGCTCTATCACCAGAGTACAAGGCGGGCTTGGCATTGGTCTTTCATTAGTAAAAAGTATTATTGAACTCCATGGAGGGGAAGTTACTGCATATAGCGCTGGCCTTGGAAAAGGTTCAGAATTTACAATATGGCTTCCAATTCAGCAGCAAAAAATTCACTCAATTGAAAAGGAATAATAAAAATTATTTATATAGCTCAGAATAGTTATTAATGGGAGTAAAGACTATGTCACACAACAGGCATGAGCATGATGAATTCATGCAAAAGCATGTAAATAAAAAAGTACTTATAATAGACGATAACGTAGATTTGGTTAAAATTCTTGAGATTGCATTTAAAACATGGGGTCATGAAGTTAGGGTTGCACATGATGGGTTTATAGGTCTTGAAATTGCACATGAATTTGTGCCTGATGTGGCTATAATCGATATAGGTATGCCAGGCATGGATGGATATTCCCTATGTAAAATTCTAAAGAGGGATCCAAAACTTAGAAATACTATCTTTATAGCTGAAACAGGTTGGGGCTCACCTGAGCATCGCCGCCTTTCAAAAGAGGCTGGCTTCGTGTATCATCTGGTAAAGCCTTTTAAACTTTGTTCTTTGCAGCAGTTAATGAACGATAATATGTCAGGGAAATCAAATGAAATTACGCCGCTCTAATTTAATTGGTTAATATAATTTTCATTAATCAAGCAATAGCTCTTTCTCCTGAAGAAAGTTGACGTTGCCTATAAGAATCAACATGGGTGATTTGTTTTTGCCTTAATGCTATATCGCGATGTAATCCACTTAATTCTATACTTAAATTTTTATTATTTGCATCGCCAAAAGTAATATGCGTTCCTTTTCCCACTTCCAGTAACAAGGGTGATATACCATTTTGAATATCGGCATCAAATATGACTTTGGCACATGATTTAGCACCATATTTTACTGCTATTTTCTTTGTAACCCTATCTTCAATATAGGTAACTCCATATTCTTTATGTCGCCCTCTGAACGCCCTGTCTTCCCATAAATATACTGTATCGCCTCTTTCATTTTGATAAGTTTTTACCAGGATAAAATCTAATTTTTCCTTTACCGCATCCTGCCTGATTTTATCTACTGCTTTTTGATATTCTTTAGCCTGCGCCACCTTTTGTTCAAATGTGTTTGAGTGGTCAAGATTGCTAAGGGACGCTTTCAAGTTCGCATAGTTATCATTTGCATTTACTTGCGGGTCTAATGGTGCCGACCTGGAGTTAGAACTTACATTTTGTAATGAATGTTGTAGGCGGATTATTGGGCTTCTGTCTACACATCTGTTGGCATAAAAATTATCAGGTTTACGCTCATGAGTTGTTTTTTGTATCAGATTCTCATTAGCAATTAAACCTCTCAATTCTTCAATATGTGACATATGCACAAATTTATCGGCAATATCATTCCTGATAAATTTTAAGGAATTTTTTAATTTAGTAATGAGTAGTTCGTTTAATAAGCCATAGTCTGATTCTAAAGAATTTCCTGAAACCACCCTTTTATATATTGCCTTATCTTCCATGCCGTTTAATTCCAGCAACTCATTTAAAGATTTCATCTCCATGTTGAGATTAAGATTTTTATTAAATTCGGGTACAACTCCATCTGTTTTATTCCCGCAATTAACAATATTTGCCAGCAATACCTTATTGGCATGCACTGACTCAAAGCACATCAAATTTCTAATATTTTCTTTATCAGACCGAAATATTTCCCTAACCATATCAAGCACATCACCGCGCAAGCCAGTACCTTTTAAAAAAGAAATCTTTCCGGTACCAACTATTTCTTCAAGTCGGGTAAGTTTCTGTGCAGGAGTATGGTTTCTGTATTTACTATCATTAACCAGATGCCTCATTAGCGAGTAAAGCTTCATATATGCTAATTGCCTGCTACAGAATTCAAATTCTATTTCCAACACTTCCATAACATTTTTATTTGGTTGATTGCTAAGAAGCAGATTGGGTAAGCCTCGTACAGCATTGCACCTTGTTCTTTGGTTTGATCCTCTAGTTTTCTACGTTGGGTAATGTCCCTTATATTGCACTGTGCAACGTGCATATCGCCTGATTCCTTATAAACGTTACATACAAACTCAACTTCTATTTGTTTATTTTTATTAGTTTTAAGAGGTATATCGTCAAAACGGATGAAACCTACATCTTTTAATATTTTATAGGCACTCTGACTGGATTCTTTGTCATTGAAAACCCCTATTTCCCATAATTCCTTGTTAATGAAATACTCATAATTGTAACCGAGAAGTTCTGTCATGAACGGGTTAGCATCTATAATTTTTGCTGTTCGCATGTCAAAAATAAGTATACCATCTTTGGCGGTTTCAAAGACCCTTCGGTAGCGAATTTCAGAAGCCTGAAGCTGGGTTGCCATTTCCCTTAATGTTGAATTTACATTTTTCATAGTGGAACTCCTTTTATTATAACACGTTCTCTTATTGTTAATGTCGTCTGCAAGAGTGATATGGGTATAATTTATGGGGGATAGTATAATTTTTATATGTAGAATTAGTGGTGTGTTATAATTTGTTTAGGATATGTCTAGGCCATGATAATTTAACCACGGAAATATATTAAAACGCGCTTCACTTTCTGCGCAATAAGCCCAAATTTATAAAGGATTCTTTCAAATAGTCGAAAAAACTGTGGGATGAAGTGTAATAAGAATCTCTGATTAATTAAGTGTTGACTTAATTAAGGATGATATTATTTTATCCGCATGATTTCATTTGCTGCACTAGCTGATCCAACCCGTTTCCACATCGTTGAGATGCTGGCGTTGCATGGTCGCATGGGTGTAGGGCAAATAAATAAGGAATTTAAAATCAGTGCACCAGCAATTTCTCAGCATCTGAAAGTGTTGAAAGAGGCTAGCTTGGTTAGGGTTGAAGTTAATGCACAGCAACGCATTTATTCGCTAAACCAATCTGGAATTACCGAAATCGAAAATTGGATCTCAAAGATGAGACAATTATGGGAATATCGGCTAGACGCACTTGATGCCTTGTTACAAGAGGAGTATGCAAAAACAACAAAACCTAAAAGGAAAAAATAATGACTGCTAAAAACACCATTCAACTGCACCGGGTTCTAACGGCGAAGCCTGAGAAAGTATATCGTGCTTTTCTTGACCCAGCCGCATTGGCCAGATGGCTTCCACCAGAAGGTTTTACCTGCACAATTCATGAGCTCGATGCGAAGGTTGGTGGTAAATTCAGGATGTCATTTACTAATTTCACCACAGGCCAAAGTCATTCATTTGGCGGCGAATACAGAGAACTCGTGCCTAACCAGCGTTTAAAATATACTGACAAGTTTGATGATCCGAACCTCCCGGGAGAAATGCTTATAACGGTTACACTGAAGGCAGTTTCTTGCGGGACAGAAATCCACATTACGCAGGAAAATATACCAGAGATTATTCCGCTGGAACATTGCTATTTAGGCTGGCAACAATCACTACAATTTCTTGCAAAAATTGTTGAACCAGAAATAAACCAATAACCAAATGGAAGAAAAAATAATACAAAAGATTGATGTATCCAATATATAGGCGGCGGTGCGCTGCAAAGATTAAAACATTATTACGCAAACAAACCCAAGCAGGAGAATACCGATGTTTATGAAGACTCTTTATATTTTTGGCGCAATAATAGCTATATTCATTGCTATTGTGGCTACACGACCAGATGATTTCCGTATCACGCGCTCTCTTGAAATTAAGGCGCCGGCTTCGTCATTGTTTTCACAGGTAAATAACCTCCATAATTTTAATGAATGGAATCCGTGGGCAAAAATTGGTCCAAATTCAAAAGTTATTTTTGAAGGTGCGTCTGAAGGTGTTGGAGCAATTATGCGCTGGGAAGGCAATAATGAAGTAGGCTCTGGCAACATGACAATTATGGAAAGTCGCCCAAATGAGTTTGTTCAGTTCAAGATGGAGTTCTTAAAACCAATGCAGGCTACTAATACAGCCGAGTTTACATTCAAACAAGAAGGCAATGAAACGATAGTGACATGGTCGATGTATGGCAAAAATAATTTTATGGGTAAAGCAGTAAGCCTATTTATGAACTGCGATAAAATGGTTGGTGATCAGTTTGAAAAAGGCCTCTCTAATCTTAAGTCAATTGTTGAAACAAAATAGCAGGAAAACATGACAAAACAAAACATAGCGTCAAATGAAAACCGTGAAATTGTTATTACTCGCACTTTAAGTGCATCACGGGAGCGAGTATGGCAAGCATGGACTGATCCAAAACAAATCGTGAAATGGTGGGGGCCGAATGGTTTTACCAATACATTATTTGAAATGGATGTGAGGCCCGGAGGTGTTTGGCGTCACATGATGCATGGCCCTGATGGTGCTGATTACCCTAATAAGGTTGTTTATGTAGAGGTCGTAAAGCCAGAGCGCCTTGTATATTCGCATGGTAGAGATGATGACAAAGATGCGTCTGCTTGCCAGCACCATGTTACGGTTACTTTTGAAGAATTGGGCAAGAACCAAACTAAAGTTACGTTGCGTATGTTGTTTGGCAGTGAAATCGAGCGCAATGAAACTGCTAAGTATGCTGTTGAAGGTGGTAACCAGACATTTACCCGCATGGCTGAATATATAGAAAAATAGTGGCCTGTTTTTGTAAGATTAGCAGTTCCGCCAATCTTACATTCTGGACTGGTATCTCAACGATTGGAAAATCCTTGTCAATAACAAGGCGGGTGCTTGCCTTCTATAAGGCTGGAGCATCCCCAATCGGTTTTTTTACTTCTCGTCTTATATTGTGTGGCCGATTAAATCAAGCATATCCATTCATTACGAGCAAGTGGTGTAATATCCTCCTATTCCCCCGGAGCTTTGGGGGCGGAGGTCAATGCTTTCCTTAGATCGGCAGGCAACTCATGAGCCACACCAACGGAAACATTTTTGCTATGGCTTCATTGCAAAGATTATTTTTTATTTTTCTTCTCTGCTTTTGCCAGCTTTTTTTCTTTAGCTGATTTTAGTGGTTTTTTCTTTACTTCTTTTTTAGCTTTATTTTTTTCTGCCATTTTATGTAATCCTTTTAATAGTTAAATATTTTTATACCTTACGCTACCATCATATCATCATAAGAAGGAGCCGTCCAACCTTCAGGCTTTTGTACCTTTCCATTAACATATAGGATAGTGCCGTCAGCTTGTTTTTTTCCTAAGTTTGCGGCGCAGATACGCTTCATAACTTCTTCAGTTTTTGCACGCGCCTGTTCATGGGATTTACCCTGAAATCGGAAAGTTTTATATATCCCATTCAGAGCAACAAAAGCTACATCGCCAAAACCATCAATAATTTCAGGAAGATCGTTTTCAGCTATAGCTTGTTTAGTTTCAGATACTTCCTCGTTTAAAAAATCTATAGTTTTATTGAGTAAAGATTTAGCGTCAACACCTTCGCTAAGTTTTGGATCAACTTCAAAGTCCTTACTGAATTCAGTAGATTTTTCAATAATATCATATGACATATTATACTTCCTTTTATACACCTGATTGATTTCTGGCTCTGTAGTATTTAATAAATAATATTAATTATAATATAGCATACTAATTATAACACAAGTGTACTTCACCTTCAGGCGGCTATGAACTCACTCCAAAAATTCCTCAACATCAGGAATTCTGGTAAAGGCAATTTTAGTGCCGGAGAAGCTTTTTCCTTGCGATGGTAACATGCCTATTAACGCAGAATCTCGGCCGAACTTGTGGTTAATCGCATCAAGTGCCTTTGATATTTTTTCTGCCTTGCTGCGCTTGTCTGAATCCTTGTCGGGCAGCGCTGAAAACAGATCTGGCTGTAAATCGCCGCTGGCAGTAAGGCCGTATAATGATATTGAAATTTTCTTAATTCGGTTCTTACCCGCTTTCTTTGTTAAATTTGCCCAGCTTTTATTAAGCAGATTAAGGAAAGTTATGCTATCCTGCGCGCGGTAACATTGTAGTGCCTCTTCAAACCTAGTGCCAGATTCAAACCTAGCTGAAATATGGAAGGATGATGCAAAGTAACCTATGCGCCGTAAGCGGCTAGCAACTTTTAAAGTTAGGCGGCGTGCTACAAATTTTGCCTTTTCAGGGTCGCGTAAATCTGGTGCCATAACATGGCTGTGCCCTATGGTTGTGCGTGTGGTTTCTTCTTCTTGCAACTCATAGCCACGCAAATAATACCACATTTTCTCACCCCAAACATTGCCCCATGCTTTTCGCATTGTTGTGGAATCGAGGTTCCAGAGGTCTTGTATATTGTTGATTCCCGCAAATGCTAACCTTCTTTCCATATTTTTCCCAACGCCAGATAGGTCACGCAGTTTTAACTCAAGAAGTTTGCCCGGCAATTCTTCGGGATGAATGAAGGTCATGCCATCTGGTTTTTTAAAATCGGTGGCAATTTTTGCAAGGTAGCGGTTGGGGGCAATGCCAATCGAGCATTTTATATATTCACCAACATTCTTTGCCAATCCATGCTTAATTCTATCGGCAATTTGGGTAACTTCTTCAATGCTTATTTCATTGTCCATCAGGCGGCAGGCAACCTCATCAATCGAACAAACCATCGTGATTGGAAGATGTTTATCCACTTCCTGCAAGATGCGCTGGTGATAATCAACATACGCCTCATGCTTAGCCAAAACGCAAATTATACCGGGACACATTTTCTTAGCTTCCCACACAGGCGTGCCAGTCTTCACCCCGAACGCTTTTGCCTCATAACTGGCAGCAATGGCGCAGGTTGAATCGGTTTCCACCGGCACTACAATAACCGGTTTGCCGCGCAGACGTTTATCCAGCTGCTGCTCCACGCTGGCAAAGTAGCTGTTGAAGTCGATATATAGCCAGCGTATGGTGCGAGATAGGATGGGCTTAGTAAAAATATTCATTTATGTAATAAAACCTTAAAATACCAGATATATAATCTATCTCTATAGAAAATCATTAAGCGTGCACGCATGTTAGAAAACGAAAAGATTATAGCCAAATTAACGCAAGGCAAAATCAATTCCTCTGAAGCCTTGCAAGAATTATATGCCAAACGCGCTACAGATGGAAGTGGTCTTGTGATGGCAACCTCTATTGCTGTTTGTGATAAAGATGGCAATATTCTTGAAAAAACCTCATCTGGTTTTGGGGATTGGGAGAATACCGCACCAGTATCTCCAGATGATTTTTTTAGAATTTACAGTGCCACAAAAACATTTACATCTGAAGTTATAAGGCAGCAATTTGAAGATAAAAAACTCCACCCTTTTATGTCTGTGAAAGAAATGCTGCAAGCCATTCAACAAGACCCACTAATGCAATCAAGATATGGCAAGGATGTTTTAGCTGAAATCTTAGGTTCTTTGAAATTTGATGATAAGGCTACTGTTATAGACCTTCTAATGCATACATCAGGACTTGCAAGTTATGCGGAGGGCGGAATAGATAAAAATAATATTCCATTCAGGCAGTCTGTATTTGCTGCACCAGATAAAAAATGGTCAATGCCTGAGTTGCTACAATTTACACCCAGCGCAACAAGCGAATATGGTAAATTTAAATATAGTGACAGTGGCTATTTGTTGCTAACAATGATTGCCGAATATATTGACCATAAATCATATGAAGATATTTTCAAAGCCCGCTGCTTTGATAAATATGGATTAAGCAAAACCTGCTTTGTGGGTGGGTTTCCTGCCGATGCAAAGGTTGCGGAAGGCTATGTTCGTGATGAGTCTAAGCCAGGAACGCAGGCAGTTTCACATATTCATTACCACACATCAGCTGGAACTGGCGGATTATTTTCTACAGCTGAAGATATGCTTAAATGGATGCCAGCCTATCTAGAAAGAGAGGCTAAGTTTTTTAAATCCCTTGGCATCGCCCCTGCAATTATGGAAAAGGGTGCTGTGCCTTCGCATGTTGGAGTTGCAGGTTATAGGCTAGGTTCAGTGCAACAAACAATTGAGCCGGAAGAACAGGGTGACAAAGCAATAACTCTTGAGGGCGTTGGCGGATATGCAAGGGGTGGGCGCTCAAAAATATTTCGTGATGTGGACACAGGAAAGTCAGTAGTAATATTAGAAACTTGGGAAAATTTAACTGTTGAGATTGCCAAAGAACTGCAAAGCAAACCGTTTCTGAAAGATAAAACTGTTACAGAAAATGTGTATGCGCTGAGGAAGGCATACACAGACCGCAGTAGCAAATTGGTGGACAGAAACCAGATGATTAATGATTATAATAACAAAGAACGCGGCATAGATTTTATCGCTAAAAAATGCCGGGCTTCACAGCAACAAGCCCACTCTTTATTATAATCTTTAGCGTTTCCACTTTATATTGCAGCCAATGCTATATTTCTGAACCTCAGGGCCGCGCCCGGTTTTTGCAATTTTAGACATCGCCAAAAATAAATCGCGCGAGGCATCCGGCTTATTATTCATGCCGGAATCATCCAGCCTGCCGCGATATTGAAGTTTCAAATCGGCATTAAAACCAAAGAAATCTGGCGTGCATACCGCTCCATATTTCTTAGCAATTTCCTGGGTTTCATCAATCAGGTAAGGAAATGGGAAGTTCTTAGCAGCCGCCAGCTTCTTCATATTTTCAAATGAATCGTCTGGATATTCGGCAGTGTCGTTAGACATAATAGCAACCGCGCTTATACCAAGCTCCTTAAGCTCGGTCATATCCCTGATAATTTTATCCAGAATAGCCTTCACAAAAGGGCAGTGGTTGCAGATAAACATCGCCACCAACCCATTCGTGCCTTTCACGTCGCTTAGGCTGTATTTTTTACCGTCTGTGCCTGTTAGGCTGAAATCAGGTGCCTGCCAATTGATATTTACTTCCGGTGTTGTTAGTGCAACCATAAAATCCTCTTTTTATAAATTATGAATATCTTAGCTACCCTAATTCAAATACACAATTCCTGCATTTAATGTCGATGCATAACATACCCATATCAGATAAGGGATAAGGAGTGTTGCCGCCAATCTATCTATACGCAGAAATTTACGGATAGTAATAGCAATTGAAGCAAGCAGGATCAATATATCTAACAGGCCGGCCATAGGATTTTTTAAGCCAAAGAAAAGTACCGACCACATCAAGTTTATAAATAGCTGGAAAAAGTACCAATGCATTGCAGAGTGTTTGAGTTGGTTCTTTCCAATAGAAACCCATACTCGCCAACCGCTTAGGGCAATCATAATATAAAGCGCTGTCCATACAGGGCCAAACACCCATGCGGGAGGGTTCCACGCAACCTTATTAATTGTTGGATACCAACTTTGTACTGAACTGAAAGTGGCCGCGCTGCCAATGATCTGCACTACAATTATTAGCGCCAGGAAACCCAGCAGTGATATAAATTTGTTTTTCATGTTACTCTCACTGACTTGCACTTTAATTTTTAATCAGGATATTGATATAATTTCATATTCTTTTCTTATACCACCAACTTGCATAGTGACACAATCGCCTACTTCATGGCCTATAAGTTTTCCACCAAGTGGAGAAGATGGCGTGATGAGCAGCACCTTCATTCCATCATACTCAATTATAGTGCCGCCGCCCTTAGGCCCTAAGAAATAAAAATTTCGGCTGCCGTCTTCTGATTCTAATTCAATAAATGCAGTTAATGCAATTTTTGATTTGTTACTAAATTCTTTTAGCTCGATAGTTTTATAAGATGAAATATTTAGTAAAGACTCAGCCGCCATTTTCGCTTGAGCTCCGGCAAGGTATGAAGCCTCTAGCCCACGTGTATCATATTTATTTTCCGCTTTACTCTCTGGCGCTGTTGCATCTTCGTGCGCTGTTTTGGCTGCACTTGTAAGATTCTCCGCTTCACGGGTTAAGACCTCAATAATACCGAGAACAAGTTTTTGTTTATTCATTACTTACGCCACCTTATCCAAATAATCACTCCAATATGGCATTATCTTCTTTCTATCATCAAGGAATTGTGCCCTTTCATAGCTATAGCCTCGGTTGCAATTTCTATCACGCCTTCAAGAAAAAATTCCATCTAATCAGAAACATTGCCATTATGGTATGCAGCAAGCTTCTCATAATATAGTTCCTGATGTTTTTTAAAAAATGAAGACAGTAACAAAACTGGTTTTTCAAGTAAACCTTCTTGCCATAAATAGAAAGTAATCAGCATTCTGCCTGTTCTGCCATTTCCATCTAGGAAAGGGTGGATTGTTTCAAATTGTGCATGTAGAAAAAGACAAGCCCGTGCAAAGTTATGAGTCGCCGATTCAACAGTGAAGTGCAACATGGATAAAGGAATTGAGGAAAGGAGTCAGGCAGCATAGAATACCTTAAGTTTCAAAAAAGGAAATTCTATGTATACCCACCTGACCCATGAGGAA
>Ga0114977_10002208_pt1 | contig 12549 bp, 9 predicted proteins | sample S_130805_MF_Meta_FD_87026 | JGI IMG/M metagenome (GOLD analysis project Ga0114977, IMG submission 87026) | Freshwater microbial communities from Lake Simoncouche, Canada to study carbon cycling - S_130805_MF_MetaG | ecosystem: Environmental > Aquatic > Freshwater > Lake | place: Lake...
TCAACCGTGCTAATTAAAGCGGATTGATCATTCAGCGAATACGTATCCGTCTGCGTGCTACCGTTAAATTGGTAAGTCGAATTAATCGAACTTTGCCCCCAATAATAACGGGAAGAAATACCACCTTGCACGAAACTACGCGTTTCAACTTGTTTAGCTGCACCAGATTCCATCGCCACTGACGTGCTGACCGACCCTAATTTTGCCAAGCGTTGTTTAACCCATTGCACACCCTGGCCGGTGGTATAAAGCTTTAAATACAAATCATATTCCACTTTAGCTTTAGCTGGCTGGCCTGCCCGTTCACGCGATACGCCCACCCATTCTTGCGCCTCTTGCGAATATTGGTTAGGTGGCAACATCAATAATTTATTGAAGGTTTCAATCGCTACCGGATAATTTTTAGCGACTAAAGCCTCACGCCCCGCCGCCATCAAGGCCAAGCCTTGCTTATTATTTTCTGCTTCGATTGAGGCGGGATCAGCCGTTTTATCAAGTGCCACTACGACTGGCAACACCGGCAACGGTAAATTACTAACGGCTTCAGTCTTGATGCTCATTGTAAAGCTACGACTGTCGCTACCCGGCATCACCGTTACTTCCACGTCGCTGGCAAATTCCACCACCAATTTTGGCTGAAGATCTTGGTCACGCGTGGTCACCGTAAACGCCGGGGTTTTAGCGGTCGCCGCCACGTTGCGCACTTCGCGATCAAGCCACGGCTCGGAGGCATCGGAACTCGGCACTCGCTCATAAAAAATTTCAACGATGCGCGTTTTCTTAGACGGCACAAAGCGTAAGAAGTTAACCGGTGTCGTGAGTTTAATACTCGCCACCGCAACATCGCCTTGCTGCTGAATACTGACGTCATCTAAAGGTGCGGCCAACACCTCATTGGTGACCGCCACCGAGACCGCCAACAACACCGCCTGAGCGATTTTTTGTTTCATCCAAGCATTTGATGTTTTCATCGTAACTCTTTCGAAATAAATTCAATCGGACTACTCATTTTTCAAAAACAAGTAGCACTCGAAATTAATTAGTTTGACCAGTTTGAATAAGAGGCAGATTGTTTATGACAACCTGTACAGTTATTCCCACTACTTCCTTCGTGATTCTTTTTGGTAGATTGATTATTACCCGTATAAGCATTGGGTGAAATATGGCATTCAGCACAAGTGTGTGACGAGATACTGTAAAGATGTAGAGTATTCACATTAACTTTAGCAGTTCCAGTATGACAACTACCACAACCAGTACCCACATTGAATGGAATGTGGTTTGATGGCATAGCACCTATCGCACCCAACCAGCTAACCGTTCCTACGTGGCACGCACTACATTCTTGACCACTTAAGGCTACGTGGCCTGACTTTTGAGCGATACCCGTTGCTGTACTACCATTGTGGCAAGTTGAACATAATGGCCCAGCCGCAGCATGATCATAACGAGCACCGAACCAACCAAAATAATTACTATGGCAAGAGGCACAAGCAATTCCGTTATTTTGCGTGTTATGCGCAAAGGCTTTAGGCGAAGTTCCGGCAACGACAGCTTTGAAATACTGATTCGAACCGGATAAGTGGCAACCCGCTTGGTCACAAGAACCGCCCGTCATATGATTCCAAGTAGCCGGTAACCAAACAAAAGTACGATGACAACTATCGCAACTCTTTGATGCTTTCAATGGCGTGGAATGACTTGCCGGCCGACCCGCTGCAATATGACCATTATGGCAAGTCGTGCATTGTCCAGGCACTGCCCGACCGTGGTTATAACGCGTACCCAAGAACGTCACCGCATTGCTGTGGCAAACGTCACACGCTTCGCTGGTGGGAATATGTTTAGCTGACATTGGCGTCGCAATCACTTTGCGGCCTTTGGTATGACAGCCAGCGCAATCGCGCGGCGTGCCTTTGAATACGCCTTCGACGTGGCAACTGCTACATTCGGTAATGAGATGCGCGCCGGTGAGCGGAAAGCCGGTGGTCATGTGATTGAAACGGTCGGTTTGCGGTTTGCCGGGTGAAACGGCCGTGGCAGCCATCGTCGCCATCGAGAAGATTGAAAGTGACAAGACCACCAACATCTTCAGCTTGGCCTTAGAAAACAGCGTATTCAATGTAATGAGTTTCATTTGATGCTCCTCTCGATTTACTGCAATAACAACTCGTTCAATAAAATTTATTAAAGCATTGCCTACCTATAGTGCCGTGTCACCTTACTAATTACCGACCCACGCCAACTCGCACATCTTTCCACTTATCTCCGGTATGGCAACGGTCACACTGCGCACCGAAATCACCATTGTGAACGTCATCTCTATCGTGACAGGTGCCACACGTTTTCGAGACAAACACTTTTTTATCCATCGACCGTTGGTGACAGGTATAGCAATTTGTCACTTTTTTATGTGGCCCGTCTAGCTTAAAGGCGGTCTTGTCATGATCAAAGTCCCACGATTTCCAATTACGGAAGTTATGGCATTCCTGGCATTCTGTACCAAAACGACGTTTATGAATCTTGGCATCGTCTTTTTCGTGGCACGTCCAGCAATCAGACTTGGCATCCTTAAAGGTCACTGCCTTGTGACATTCTTTACACGCAACCGGTGCGTGCGCGCCCAACAAGGGGAACTTAGACATCGTGTTGTGCTTGAAGGTGGTCTTTTTCCAATCGTCAAAACTGTTATGGCAAGTCTCGCACTTTTTACCTTCTTGACCTTTGTGCTTGTCGTCTTTTTCATGACAGGTGATACAAGCGGAATCAGTCTTGTCCTTGTAAATATCGCCTTTGTGACAATCGGAGCATTTGGCTGTTTTATGTTTGCCGAGCAATGGATATTTAGTCTGTTTATCATGGTTAAACAGAATTTCTTTCCAACTACGCTCGACGTGGCAGCTTTCGCATTTCACGCCAAAATTACCTTTGTGAATCTTGTCATCGTCTTTTTTATGGCACGAGACGCAGGTCATCAACAATTTGTCTTTATACAAATCACCGGTATGACATTTATCGCACTTGGTATCTTTGTGCTTGCCTAGCAGCGGATATTTAGTCAGCTTGGCGTGATCAAATAAGATTTCTTTCCAATCTTTTTCGACGTGGCACGTTTCACACTTGGCACCAAAGTTACCTTTATGCGCTTTGTCATCTTCCTTTTTATGGCAAGACACGCAGGTCATTTTCAGCTTGTCTTTGTACAAATCGCCGGTATGACATTTCACGCACTTGGCATCTTTGTGTTTACCGAGCAACGGATATTTAGTCAGCTTGGCGTGATCGAAAATAATTTCTTTCCAATCACGTTCAACGTGGCAAGTCTCGCACTTCGGCCCAAAATTACCTTTGTGCGCTTTGTCGTCTTCTTTCTTATGACACGTCACACAAGTTGATTTCAGCTTGTCTTTATACAAATCGCCGGTATGACATTTCACGCACTTGGCATCTTTATGTTTGCCCAGCAATGGATATTTAGTCAGTTTGTCATGATCAAATACGATTTGCTTCCAATCGCGATCGACGTGGCAAGTCTCACATTTAACGCCGAATTTACCTTTATGCTTGTCATCTTTCTTATGGCAAGAATTACATAAAACAGACGTTTCTTTAAACTTGTTATTAAGGTGGCATTTATCGCATTTAACGCCATCATGCTTGCCGCGCAACTTGAACTTGGTTTTGTCGTGATCAAAGCTGCTAACCGTTTTCCAATCTTTTTCGACGTGACATTTCGCACAATCGGTGCCTAAGCCACCTTTGTGTTTGTCGTCTTTTTTATGGCAGTCATTACAGATAGAAGGTGCTTCGCTATATTTTTTGCCCGCTTTATGGCAATGCTCGCACTTTACTTTGGGATTGGTATGCGCACCTTTTAAGGCGTAGTCAGTTAGTGCGTGATCAAACTTGAGGGTATCTAAGATGACGATTTTAAAATCGCGACCTTTATGTTCAGTGTGACAGGCTTTGCACTCTTTTTTCTCTTGTAAACGCCCGTGATAACCGCGTTTTTCAGCAATGTCTTTAGCCACGTTTTTATGACAATCGCTACACAATTTAGATTGCGCGCCTTTATCAAACTTCTTATGACATTTTTCGCAATCAGCTTCTTCTTTAACGTGCGCCTTGACCACATCACCCGGCGAAATAATACTGGCCTGAGCCGACATCGGCATCAGGCACAGCAAACACAGCAATCCAATTAAGCGTAGCAACATTTTAATTATTTGTATTAATAAGCATGGACAGCATACACGTGGTAAATCGCGCTGAATACCATCATGTAAACCAAAGGAATATGGAATATGTGCCACATAGAAAACAGCCGTTCGTAGGTGCTAAATTGAGCCACATCACGCACCGCGCTGATGTATTTCCCAACCGATGTTTTATATTCGAGATGTTTATGGGCAATATCAACTGTTTGACTATCGCCAACTTTTTGTGAGGCAGATTGCTCAAGCATCACGCGCAGCAATTCTTTTGGCACAGAACTTTTTAGCTTGGCCGCTTCAATACCAATCGCCACAAAACCATACAAATTCAATTTGGAATTTTTGGCGTAGATTTCAGCGCGAACTCTAAAAGCCTCTAGTTTTTTCTCAATAGTCGGCGCAAAAGCCAGCAACGATTTAATGTCACCCGCCTCGTCGATATCGCCTTCCATTTCCTTCAAGGAAGATTGGTGACCATATAAACCATGGTGAATTTTGGTATAGAAAAAACGTCCAAAGATACCACTGCCCGACACCAGCAACATACACACCAAAGCGACGGCAGCGTTGACCGAACCAAGATGAAAAGTCGTGTGAAAAATAATGGCGAAAGGACCCAGAATGCCCAACACCATATGCCATCTAAACCAAGTTGGCAGAAATCCAAAGTTTTGGAAAAGGCTAATCCGTTTGCGCAAAGGATAAAATAACAGCGCCAACATCATTAAACCACCCGCTAAACCAACGAAATAACCGATTGCGCGACCACCAACACCGATTTCACTATTCGGCATACCAATCGGCACGTCATTAAAATTCTCGGGGAAAAGCAGCACAAAGGGACCGATGACGATCAGTGCGGTAATGGTGAACAGGAAGATATACCAAACAATCCCATCGCCTTTTCGTTTCTCAGCCATTAATTCTCTCTCTAGATTAATTATTTTTATCAGGCGCGATGCTAACCAGATTCCAAATTAGCATCAATGCTAATTGTTAAAATTGCAACAGACGCTTAAAATGTCGCGACTATCTGAACTCGATATACTAAAAAAGTTCATTACCCCCTTTTTTCAATGATTATTAACTCATCAACCCTATGAATATTAGCGATTACGCACTCTATTTAATCCCCCTTTCCTTTGTTATGTACTTCTATTTACGAGGTAAAAACAAACAAGAAACGGCAGCTAACGAAGTATGGAACGAGGCCAAAGAAGCCGGTCTAACCGAGCCTTCATCATTACATCCTTTTATTGATCCCGCGCGTTGCCTAGGTGCTGGCGCTTGCGTTAAAGCGTGTCCAGAAGAAGCTATCGGCATGATTAAAGGCAAAGCAGTGCTGATTAATCCTACTTTATGTATTGGTCACGGCGCGTGCGCCACCGCTTGCCCGCATGACGCAATCACCTTGGTATTTGGTACCGAAAAACGCGGGATGGACATTCCGCAAGTTGATCCGACCTTTGAAACCAACGTTAAAGGTATTTTCATTGCTGGTGAATTAGGCGGCATGGGCTTGATTCGCAAGTCAGCGACCCAAGGCGCGCAAGCGGCCCAATCAATTGCCAAGCTAAAAGGAAGCGCCAATGCGTATGACGTAGTAATCGTTGGCACTGGCCCTGCCGGTTTAGGGGCAACCTTGGGCGCGATGGATAATCAATTGCGCTATGTAACCTTAGAACAAGAAAGCTCGCTCGGCGGCGCCATTTTCCAATATCCAAGAAACAAAGTAGCGATGACCGCACCGGTTAAATTACCCATCATCGGTGAAATGCACTTTAAAGAAGTCAGCAAAGAACGGTTGTTGGATTTCTGGGCTGGCATCATTGCAAAAACAGGTATGAAACTGAATTTCAATGAAAGAATGGAAACTATCACCAAAACTGAAAATGGTTTTATCGTTAAAACCGCTAAAGCCAGCTACGAAACGCGCGCGGTTTTGCTCGCCATTGGCCGTCGCGGCACGCCGCGTAAATTGGGTGTTTCCGGTGAAGAATTGCCGAAAGTGGTTTATCGTTTGATGGATCCCGAACAATACCGAAATATGCACGTGGTCGTGGTCGGCGGTGGCGATAGCGCCCTAGAGGCAGCGATGGCGATTGCCGATGAAGCAGGCACCACTGTGACTTTATTAGCGCGTGGCGATAGTTTCGGTACCGCCTTTAGTGGCGCCAAACCTAAAAACCGTGACCGCCTAAAAGCGATGGAAGACACCAACAAATTAACCATTCTGTTAAAAGCGGCCGTCAAATCTATCACCCCAGATAAAATCGTGGTTAAACACGGCGACCAGGAATCTGAAATTCTCAATGATGGCGTGATTGTTTGCGCCGGTGGTACCTTACCAACGCCTTTCCTTAAGGAAATTGGCGTGATGGTTAACACCAAGTTTGGTTCAGCTTGAACCGCCCGCCTATCACCACCGAGCTACCGCGCTGGTTGGTTTATTGCCGGCCCGGTTTTGAGCGCGACTGCATCGAAGAGACTCAGGCTCAAGTTATTGAAGGTAATGAGAATAGCGGCTTTATGGTTTTACAAGGCAAGCCAAAACTCGATTATCGTCAGCTCACTTTTGCTCGCCAACTGATTCAGTTACAAAGTGAAATTAAGGAACTACCAGAGCGCGACCGTTTAACACCGTTGTTGGCCGCCCTACCTGACGAACCCGCTTGTTTTGGCGCAGTTTGGTTAGAAACGCCCGATACTAATGACGGCAAAGAACTGTCTGGATTTACGCGGCGCTTTCAACCATTGATCGAAAAAGCTTTAACGGATGCCGGTCGCTTACAAAGCGACGATGCAAACTTACCGCGTTTGCACATTTTCTTTCCCGACAAACAACGCGCGATGATCGGCATCAGTAATCCTCACAGCAGCGCTAATGCGCCGATGGGTATTGTGCGAATGAAAATGCCGCACGACGCGCCGAGTCGCTCTTATCTAAAGTTAGGCGAAGCGCTGGAAGTGTTGCTCACCGATCGCGAACGCAATGATTGGCTGAAATCAGGAATGACTGCGGTGGATTTGGGCGCAGCGCCTGGCGGTTGGACGTGGCAATTGGTACAACACGGATTAAAAGTCAGCGCGGTTGATAATGGCCCGATGAAAGGTGTCGCCGCTAGCCACCCCAATATCAAACATTTGCGACTAGATGGCTTTCGCTTCCGCCCACAAAAACCCGTTGATTGGGTGGTCTGCGATATGGTGGAACAACCGCAGCGCGTAGCGGAGTTGATGGCCGACTGGATAATCAATGGTCACGCGCAGCGGGCTATTTTCAATCTCAAACTGCCGATGAAAAAACGCACCACGGCGCTAAACGAATCCTTAGCCAAAATCCGCAGCTTGTTGGCGGCAAGAGGGATCAAACATCGCTTGCAAGCCAAGCAGCTTTATCACGACCGCGAAGAAGTGACTGTTTTATTGGCGCGGTTGGGCCGCTAAATTTTTAAAGCACCGCTTGAGTTGCGTCTAACTTAGCTATAAAACTCGTCAACTCCGGCGGTAGCGGCGCGTGAATACTCAACGGTTCGCCAGTGAGTGGATGATTAAAAGTAATGGAATGCGCGTGCAAAAACATCCGTTTCAAACCGCGTTTCATTAAATCTTTGTTGCGCGCGAAATCGCCGTATTTGTCGTCACCGGCAATCGGAAAACCCAAATGCGACAAATGCACGCGAATTTGGTGAGTGCGACCGGTTTTAAGTTGCGCTTCCAACAAGGTAAAGTCTGTCCAGCTTTTTTCTAAGGTAAAAATCGTGTGTGATGCTTGACCATCCTCGCGCACCATCACCCGCTTTTCGCCTTGTGCCGTGTCAAATTTATATAAGGGCAATTTGACGTGCTGCTTGGTATTTTTCCATTGTCCCAACACCAACGTTAAATAGCGCTTATCACTATTTCCTTCGCGCATGATTTCGTGCATCCCGGTCAGCGCCGAGCGTTTTTTGGCAATCAACAACACGCCTGAGGTTTCGCGATCGAGCCGATGCACCAGCTCCAGCAACTTGGCTTGCGGTCGCGCGCTGCGTAATTGTTCAATCACACCAAAACTCACGCCGCTACCACCGTGCACCGCCACACCCGATGGCTTATTAATAGCCAACAACGCCTCGTCTTCATACAGAATCGGAAATTCGGTTGCCGGCACATATTCAGCTTGAGGCTTTTCGGCTACTCGAATCGGCGGAACCCTCAGTAAGTCACCGATTTGTAAACGATACGTTTGCTCAATGCGCTTCTTATTGATGCGCACTTCGCCGCGCAAAATTCGATAAACGTGACTTTTCGGCACCCCTTTTAAATGCTTAAAAAGAAAATTATCTATCCGTTGTCCTTCGCCACTTTCATCGATTGTTATAAAAGTGACAGAATCTTTGCTCAAACCATTCATATTGAATATACTTCGCCGCCGTGTGTTAGAGATTTTGGGAAAGACTGGGAGAAGCTCCCGTGCATCTAGCGATATTATCGCTCACCAAATGCAGGCGATCCTCTTCAGTTCTTCTGGCTAAATAAGAACGTATGAAAAAGGCAACCCCAATCTCCCAACACGACCCGGTTAATATCGCTCACCGGAACCAGTAGCGATAGTAATTGAAATGCGCGCTCAAAGCACCCGTTGATTTTTCGTGATGCGCTTAATGCAGCATCACCCAAAGAAGCACCAGACCAACTACTGACTGAGAATATGTTGACCAATCGTTTGCACAAACCATTATTGTTTGCACGTTTGCTTCTCTCACACGCCTAACCGCGCGTAGTTTGGTCTCGCCCGTGTCAGAGCGCGGGAGACAAAAATATGAAACGCATGTTATTCAATGCGACGCAGCCGGAAGAACTTCGCGTCGCCATTGTTGATGGTCAAAAACTCATTGACCTAGACATTGAAACCGCCGGTAAAGAGCAACGTAAAAGCAATATTTACAAAGCGATTATCACCCGCATTGAGCCTAGTCTCGAAGCTTGCTTTGTTGAATATGGCGGCAATCGTCACGGTTTTTTACCCTTCAAAGAAGTCACGCCTCTTTATTACCAACCTGGCAGTAGCAACCGCCCTTCAATCAAAGAAGCGTTGAAAGAAGGTCAGGAATTATTAGTTCAAGTTGAAAAAGACGAGCGCGGCAACAAGGGCGCAGCGTTAACAACTTACATCAGCTTGGCTGGACGTTACATCGTTTTGATGCCTAACAATCCTAACGGTGGTGGCGTGTCGCGCCGCATCGAAGGTGAAGATCGCAACGAATTGCGCGACGTTTTGGCGCAATTAGAAGTACCACAAGGGATGAGCATCATCGCTCGTACCGCTGGTATTGGCCGCAATTTGGAAGAATTGCAGTGGGATTTAAACTATCTGAAACAATTGTGGGATGCGATTGAAGGCGCCGCTCAAAGCGAAAAAGCACCGTCGCTGATTTATCTCGAAAGCAGCTTGGTGGTGCGCGCGATTCGCGATTACTTCAATCCTGAAATCGGCGAAATCTTGATCGATACCGATGACATTTACGAACAAGCACTAGCGTTTATGAGCACGGTAATGCCGGACAACGTCAATCGCATCAAGCGTTATCACGACGATGTGCCGCTGTTTTCGCGCTTCCAAATTGAACATCAAATTGAATCAGCCCACGCTCGCCAAGTGAATTTACCTTCTGGCGGCGCGATTGTGATCGACCACACCGAAGCCTTGACCGCCATCGACATCAACTCCGCTCGTGCAACCCGCGGCGGCGATATCGAAACCACCGCGCTGAATACCAACTTAGAAGCGGCTGACGAAATTGCCCGTCAAGTGCGTCTGCGCGACTTGGGCGGTTTGATCGTGATCGACTTCATTGATATGGAATCCAGTAAGAATCAACGTGACGTTGAAAATCGTCTGCGCGATGCCTTGCGTTACGATCGCGCTCGTGTTCAAACAGCGAAAATTTCTCGTTTCGGTTTGTTGGAATTATCGCGTCAACGCTTGGCACCGAGCTTGGAAGAAGGCAGTTTTGCACCTTGCCCGCGTTGCAACGGTATCGGCCACATTCGCGGCACCGAATCTTCTGCACTGAATATTTTGCGGATTATTCAAGAAGAAGCGATGAAGGAAAGCAGCGCCGCCATTCACGTGCAAGTGCCAGTTGATGTGGCTACTTTCTTGCTGAATGAAAAACGTTCCGACATTCATCGTATCGAATCGCGTCTAAAAGTTAACATCACGCTGATTCCTAATCCGCATTTAGAAACGCCGCATTACAGCGTGAATCGCCTGAAACTAGACGACATGACTTCTGACCATTTACAAGCCAGTTACAAACTGGTTGAAAAACCAGCAGAAGAAAAATCCGACAACAATGCAACGCCAGAAGTAAAAGCACAACGGCCACAAGCTGCGGTAAAAGGCATCACACCGGCACAACCGGCACCAAAACACGAAGCGAAAAAAGTGCTCGATGCGCCCTCTTTAATCAGTCGTTTCTTGGCTTGGATTTCTGCACCGAAAGCGGAACCTATTAAACCAGTGGCGAGAGCAGTACGACCCGCTAATCAACCACGCCGCGATCGCGACAGTAATCGTCCTGAAGGTGAAGCAACGAATCGTCCACGCAATAAACCGCGTCGCGATAAAGCTGAACGTGATGAAAGCCAGCCACGTCAAGAAGCGCCTAATAAAGCGGCACAAGAACCGCGTGCTGAACGTCCACCACGTGCGCCACGTCCACCAGTGGAAGCTAAACCTGCGTTAGAAACACCAAAGCAAGGACCTGAAACTGAATCGACAGAAGAAACCACAGCGGGCACTCGTGATGGTCGCAAACGCGGTCGTCGTGGTGGTCGTCGCGAACGTGAACGTCGTGAACAGCAAACCGAACTGCCAATCGCTACAGAAATCGAAGCGAACAGCCCGGTAGCAGAAGTCACAGCGTCACCAGTCGTGTCTGAAATCGCAGCGGTATCCGCACCGGTTATTTCTGTCGCTGAAGTCTTTCCCGCCGTTGAAGAAAAACCAGTGGTCGCCGCTGTTGTGACAGAAGTTGCCGCGCCAGTTACTGCTCCAATCGTCGCTGAAATCGCCGCGCCAGTTGTAGTTGAAGCGCTTGCGCCAGTGATCGAAACGGTTGCCCCAGTTGCACCGGCAGTTAGCGTCGAAACTTTGAATCAAGCTGGCTTGGTGATGATCGAAACTGATCCGAACCGTGCACCACCACCGGTCGTGAAGGATGCACCACCACCGGTGACGCGTCGTCGCACTCGCCCACGTGAAATTTATACCGCTGAAAATGCCGAACCATTGGTGATGATCGAAACGCAATCAGCTAAGCAAATTTAGCTAGGCAATAAAAAACCGCTCGAAGCAATTTGAGCGGTTTTTTTACACCTTCAACAAATATAACTTGCAGTCGATATTTTTACTTCGAAAAATGTCGAGTTTGAATGTGCGCTAACAAGCCATCCGCCGCCGCCTCAACCCGATCCAATACCTGCTCGAAACCGTCAGCGCCACCATAATAGGGATCCGGCACTTCCTTGTTTAAACACGATTCAGTAAACGTCAAAAATAACTCCAAATGCGCTGTCGAGTTACCGGGTTGTAATCGTTGCAACATAGTTAGGTTCGCGTTATCCATTGCCAACACATAATCAAACTGCATAAAGTCATCCGCATCAACCTGACGACCACGCAAAGCACTCATATCATAACCGCGACGTTTGGCAGCTAATTGCGTGCGATGATCAGGCGCTTCATCAATATGATAATCGTGCGTTCCCGCCGAATCGATGATGAATTGATCGAGCAAATTTAACTGGTTAACTTTTGCACGAAACACCACCTCCGCCGTTGGCGATCGACAAATATTGCCCATGCAAACAAATAGTACTTTTATCATGTATAATTAAATCCTAACTTGTTGTTTATTTTGCATTGTTTAACTTACTGATACTTTTATAAACTTTTATATTAAGATAGTAGGTGTATCCAATAGTGTATCCGGTGAAGCCATGAACGAAACAGATATCAAAGCTATAAAACAAAAGCCCAGTGATTATATGGTGGGTTGCGGTGGTTCGCTCTGGTTACGTGTTCGCGCTACTGGACGCAAAACATTTATCGTTCGCCGCAAGCAAGGCGGCAAAACAAAAATAATTACCCTGGGAGACTGGCCCACCCTCTCCCTTAAAGATGCCGCAAAAATGGCAGTCAACGCCAAGACTCCAAGCGACGCCACCATGACCGACTGTCAATCGGCGTCCAAAACTTTCCACTAATCGGCGTCCAATTCTTTCCACTTTTTAGCTTGATTGAGCACGACTTTTGCGGTGCTTAAAACGGTAAGAATCATTACCA
>Ga0114977_10002209_pt1 | contig 12546 bp, 13 predicted proteins | sample S_130805_MF_Meta_FD_87026 | JGI IMG/M metagenome (GOLD analysis project Ga0114977, IMG submission 87026) | Freshwater microbial communities from Lake Simoncouche, Canada to study carbon cycling - S_130805_MF_MetaG | ecosystem: Environmental > Aquatic > Freshwater > Lake | place: Lake...
TAAGCCCTGGGTGCTGGTGGTGACCAAGCGTTGAGCCGGTTGGACTTCTCGACGGATACCGCTACAGGTTAAGGATGTCCGACCGACCTCGCATCGTCCTCACCGGAGCCACCGGGCTGATTGGTCGGGCCCTGGCGAAGGCATTGGCGAAAGGTGGCTACGACGTGCGGGCATACAAATCGCGCACCCGGGGACCGGGTGGTATGGACGTCGCCAGCGGGTGGATTGACGATGCCTTCCTCGAAGGCGCCGAGGCGGTCATCCATTTATCAGGTGAGCCGATTGCCCAACGCTGGACGAAGGCAGCCAAGGCTCGCATCCTCTCGAGTCGAGTCGAAGGCACACGCCTACTCGCGGCGGCCTTGGCACGCCTCAAGCAACCACCCAAGGCCTTTATCTCCATGTCGGGCATCAACCGCTACGGCGTGTGGCGTCGGGGTGAAACGGTGACGGAAGCCTCCACTCTTTCTAATATCGGCTTCCTCGCTGAAATCTCCGAACAATGGGAAATCGCCACCCTGGCCGCCCAGGAGCGTGGCATCCGGACGGTTTGGCTCCGGACCGGCGTTGTCTTGGCGGGCTCGGGTGGGGCTCTCCAGAAAATGCGACTCCCCTTCTCACTTGGACTAGGCGGACCGGTCGGATCGGGCCAGCAGCACCTCAGCTGGATTCGACTCGGCGACTTAATCAGGCTGATTGAATGGGCCTTAGCGACTCCAGGTGTCCAAGGCGCGGTGAACGCGGTCGCCCCACAGCCAGTTACCCAATGCACCTTTGCTCGGTGCCTAGGCCAAGCGCTCCACCGCCCAGCCATCCTCCCCCTCCCGGCGTTCGCCGTCGGACTCGTCTTCGGGGAGATGGGCCGCGAAACGCTCCTCGGCGACCTAGCAGCCACGCCCGCCAAAGCCCTGGCTGCCGGTTTCGTCTTCGAGACGCCTGATCTCCCGAGTGCCCTCCGCGTCGCCCTTTGCGAATGATTTTAGGTTGAACGGAGTCACCCAGAAAGGGATTGTCCAGCCATGGAACGTCTCCGTTCAGTCCTCCCCTTTTTCAGCCTCGCCTGCACGCTCGCCTTGGTCGGTTGCGACGGGGATGCCGCCGCGGCGATGCGCACCCCTGAACTCGAGGACAGCGAATTCCGGCAAGGGATGACTTACGAGAAACAGCGCGAGCCGCGCAAAGCCTTGGAGTCCTTCCTCAAAGTTATCGACGCCCGCAAGGGGGCATCGGAATCTCATCTGGAAGCGGGTCGGATGTACCTCGACCTTCAGGATCCACTCCCAGCGGTTTATCACTTCAATCAGTACCTCCGACTCAAGCCGAACTCGGAACAAAGCCCCATTGTCCGTCAGATGGTAAAGACGGCTGAAAAGATGTTCGTCCAGCAACTCCCGGGACGCCCGCTGGAGCCTAGCGCCGGCGGCAGCGTCGACCAGTCGGCACTCATCCGTAAACTGCAGAACGAAAACTCGAAGCTCATGTTGGAAGTATCCGAGCTTTCCCGTGGCGTCCGGAATCCCGAGCCGAAGAACGACCCGCGTACCCCGGGCGTGGCCGCTATCCCCGACAAAGGGACGCCCGCCGTTCCTGGCGTCGCTCCGGCCAATGGCCGTAAGGCCCCCGCCTTCACCACCTATGTGATTGTCGCTGGCGACACGCTTTCCAAAATCTCCACAAAGGCTTACGGTACTGCGACCCGGGCTAACGATATCTATAGTGCCAATCGGGACAAGTTGACCTCACCGTCCAACCTGAAGCCGGGCACGACGTTGACGATTCCTCAGTAGCCCATGCGCGTCACCCGCATCCGCGCGGCTGACTTCCGCAACCTCCCGTTTGCTGACGTCGATACCGACGCGCCCCGCGTTTTCCTGCTCGGCGAAAACGGCCAAGGTAAGACCAACCTCCTGGAGGCCGCGGCGCTCGTCTCGGCTTTTCGTTCGTTCCGCACCACGGAGATTTCGCCGCTTATCCGAATGGGCTGCACCGAGGCGCGCCTGCGACTCGATGTGCGCACGGGAACCGAAAGTAACGCGGTGGAACTACGCCTCGCTAAAGGTTCACGCAAAGCGCTGGTCGACGGTAATCCCGTGACATCCGTCGCCGAGCATCTGGGCCGCTTCCCCACCATCGTCTTCTGCTCCGACGACCTCCGCTTGGTCCGCGGATCGCCCTCCAACCGCCGTCGCTGGCTCGATGCCGCGATCGGCGGTACCGACGGCGCGTACCTCAACGCCGTTCGCGACTACACCCGCGCTCTCGAAGGGCGTAATGCTTTACTCAAGACGGACCGCCCCCAGGAAGAAGCGATCCGCGCCTTCGAAAAAACCATGCTCGCGCCGGCTACGCTCATGGTGGAGACCAGGGCCAAGGTCCTACCCGAACTGGCGACCACCCTGCGTGAGGCGTGCGCCCGGGCGGGCTTCCCCGATAAAGGCGCCGACCTCACCTACTTGCCGGACACCCCTGCCGACCAATTGGCGGACACGTGGGCGAGGCTACGAGGCGTCGACCAGGCAACGGGCTCGACCCTTAAGGGCCCGCAGCGCGACGACTTCGGGATCCTCTTTGGAGGCCAAGACGCCGCCGACTACGCCTCCGAGGGACAGCAGCGGCTTCTGGTGCTCGCCCTCTGCTTGGGCCGCCTCAGTCGCGATGCCAGCCGTGCCCCGACCCCACCCGTCATTCTAGCCGATGACGTCCTGGGGGAGCTGGACGACACCCGCAGGCGGGCTTTCTGGCAAGAAGTCGGGGAAAGCCACCAAGTCATCGCCACGGGCACGGTTCCACCCCCCTCGGGCGACTGGCGGACCTACCGGGTTAGCCAAGGGGTCTACGTCAGGGACTGATTTTGGCGTTGTTTTATCATTTTCGGAGCCCTTGGATACGGGGATGAAGGATTTCCTCCTGTACGCCTCGGTTGTCGTTCTCTTCCTCGTCTGCCTCTTGGTCGTCCTGATCATCCTGATGCAGCGTCCGTCGGCTAACGCTGGCATGGGCTCGGCCCTCGGTGGTGGTGCGGCTGAATCCGTCTTCGGCGGTGAATCGGCTAACGTCCTCTCCAAGATGACGACCACCCTCACAGTCATCCTTTTCATCCTAAGCTTCGGGCTCTACCTCGGATTCGTTGCACGCGAAAAGAAAACGGCTTCCGCCATCGCGCCAGCAGCCGCTACGACCACCAAGCCAGCGACCCCAGAAGTCCCAGCCGCTACGACCGCTACGGCTCCCGCTGCGACGGCTCCGACCGTTCCAGCCGCCACGACTCCTGCTGCTCCGGCTGCGAAGGCCCCCGAAGCCCCCAAGGCTCCGGCAGTTCCGGCTCCGGCCAAGTAATCGGCGATGCGCACCACCCTGCTCAGCCTGACTTTCCGCTGGGCGGTGTTGCTATTATCGTTACCGCTGTCCGCCCAACTGAGTTCGGGGGATGAACGCTACGCGCGCCTAACGCCGGCGGAAGCCCCCGAGGTTCTGGCTCAATTCCGCGCCTCGCGCCTGCCGGCTGATACGTGCCTTAAGGTCACGATTACCCATAAGCCACGCCGCGGTGACGACGCTGTGCCGGTTCATGGATTGCTTTGGGTGGGTTGGGCCGACGGTGGTCCGCGGGTGCGCTTCGAAGCGCGCGATAGCCAAGGCCGTCAGATTTACGCCTTCATTGCTAAGAAGAATGCCCAAGCCAGTATGCTCTGGGTCTCGCAGAATGGTCAGCCGGCCCAAGCCATCACCGCAGTTGGACTTGGCTCGCCCCTAGCGCCCGGCCTACTCCTAACGCCCTTCGACCTGCACCTGCCATTCACGCATTGGGAAAAGTCCGACTATGTTTCAACGGAACGCGTGGTGGGCCGTCCCGCCCATGTTTACCTAGCCAAGAACCCGCAGCCAGGCGCACCGACGCAAGTGAGGTTTGCCCTCGACCGTGCTTACGGTGCCATGCTGAGCGCAATTTCAGAAGACACTCAAGGTAAGGCTCTGCGCACTTTACAGGTGGAAGAGTTCGGCAAAGCGGGCGATCAATGGCTTTTCGCTGCCATCAGTGTCCGGGATGAAAGCACCCGCGATGTCGACCGGCTGCAGGTGACCCACGCTGCGCTCAACCTCCGGCTCGCGGATGGCTTCTTCGACCCTCGTTCGCTTGCGCAACCGGCCAACACACCGAGTGACGAACAATTCAAACCCCTCTGAACATGCCCGCCGACACCACCAAGATTGCCCGCTTTTGCGACCTCCTGACCAACAATAAGGCGATCAAAGATTTCCCCGGAGCCGAGAATGGCCTGCAGCACAAGGGCCGCGCCAAGGTCCGCAAGGTCGGCTGTGCGGTCGACGCCGGCGCCAAGGTCTTCGAAATGGCCGCGAAGCGTGGTATCGACTTTCTCATCGTGCACCACGGCATGCGCTGGCCCACGATCTCGCCGCTGCGCGAGGTCCGCAAGCTGCGGGTTGATACGCTGAAACGCACCGGGCTCTCGCTCTACTCGAGCCACCTCCCGCTCGACGCCCACCCGATCATCGGCAACAACGCACTCATCGCGGCGGACCTCGGACTCCGCGTAGTCGATTGGTTCGTCGACTTCGAAGGCCTGCCGATCGCGTGCATTTGCCAAGGCATCCCAAGGAGTACGCTCGCCCGCCGATTGAAGCAGAGCTATCCGGACACCTATCAGGCCATCGAGTTTGGTTCGGCCCGCCCGAAGAAAATCGCCATCCTCAGCGGCAGCGGCCGGAGCGCCCTGGATCACCTGCGCGCCCAAGGTTGCGATACGCTAATCACCGGCGAACTCCGCGAAGAACACTTTAACGAAGCCCACGAGCAAGGCTGGAACCTCTACCCTTGCGGCCACTACGCGACCGAAACCTGGGGCGTGAAGGCCTTGGCGGCAGCGGTCTCCGCCGAGTTCGGGGTGCCTTGGGAATTTGTGGCGACGGGTAACCCGCTCTGAGCCGACAGCGGCCGTCCACTATGTACCGCGGACGACTCGCCCCCACACCCACCGGCTACCTGCACCTCGGCCATGCCCGCACCTTTGCGCTCGCGGCCCACCGGTCGCAGGCTGCGCAAGGCCAACTCATCTACCGCACCGAGGATCTCGACGCGGAACGCTGCCGCCCAGAATTCGCCCTGGCCGCGCTAGAAGACCTTCGCTGGCTCGGCCTACTCTGGCACGAAGGTCCTGATGTGGAAGGACCGCATGGACCCTACGTGCAATCGCAGCGACGCGAGTATTTCCTCAAGGTCTGGCAACTCCTCCACGCCGCGGGCTGCATTTATCCCTGCGATAAATCCCGCCAAGATGTCGCCCGGGCGCTGACTGCTCCGCACGCTGAGCACGAGGCGGAACCCCTCTTCCCGCCCAGCCTACGGCCACCGCTGGGACAAGGTCGTGATATCACCCAACCGGACGGCACTAACTGGCGCTTCCGGGTGCCAGATGGCGAGACCATCCACTTCGAAGACCGCTTGCAGGGCCCGCAGGCTTTCGTCGCGGGTCAGGACTTCGGTGATTTCCTGGTCTGGCGAAAGGATGGCTTTCCGGCCTACGAACTCGCTGTCGTCGCGGACGACCACGCGATGGGCATCACCGAAGTCGTACGTGGAGCGGACCTGCTCCTTTCGACCGCTCGCCAAATCCTGCTCTACCGCGCCCTCGGCTGGCCCGAGCCACACTGGGCGCATGCGCCGCTGGTGGTGGACGCGCAAGGGCGCCGCTTGGCGAAACGGACGGCGGGCCTCTCGATCCGCGAACTCCGGTCCCAAGGCCGGACACCCGCGGAAGTCTTGACGGCACCCGTGGGTACCCTGCTCGCCTAGGTCAGTATTCTCACCAAACAAAAACGCCGGAGGGAAGCCTCCGGCGTGTTGTAATCTGCAGACTTAAATTAGGCGCCCTTGTCGGTCTTCTTCACTTCGGCAGCAGGCTTAGCGGCTGGAGTCGTCGCCGCACCCGTGGCGATACGTTCACGCATGGCCTTGAGCGCTGCACCGTTAGCACCGCCGTCGACGGCGATGGCTTCATCCATATACTTTAAAGCACGTTCCTTATTCGCCGGGTCAATCTTCTGCGATGCAGAGGCCTTATTGACCGCAGCCATCAGTTTGCTACCACCGGAGACTTCATCGATGGCCTTACAAGCAGCATCAAAATCCTTAGCATCGACGGCTTCCTTGATCTTGGCGTTGGCGGCGGTCCGAGCGGCACCAGCCTTGGCACGGGCTTCATCGGCCTTCTTCTCTTCATCCACGAGAGAAGCCTTTCCTTCGGGGGTATTCTTAAAGGCAGCCAACTTGTCGAGGTACTGACGGGCAGTCCAGCCGCCGAAACCGACGGAGCGGCCAAAGACGTCGCCGGTCTTGGCGTCGACAAGCAGGACCGTGGGGTAACCCGTGATGGCGTACTTCTTCTGGAGCTCGGAGTTCTGAGCCTTCAGTTCTGGGGCGAGCTGCTTGGTGCGAGGGAAGTCGAGTTCGACGAGCACGTACTTACCGGCGGCTTCCTTGGCGAATTCTTCGGTGGAGAAGACATTCTTATGGAGCGCCTTGCACGGCGGACACCAGTCGCTGCCCGTGAAGTCGAGCAGCATGGGCTTACCTTCCTTGATGGCGACCTTCTTGGCTTCTTCAAAGTTCGTGAGCCAGGTCGCTTCGGCGAAGGCGGTGGAGATGGCCCCCAGCAAGACGAGGCTGGAAGCGAGGAGTGACTTGAGGGTCATGGGGATTGGGGTGTGCCTTAAACTACCCATAAATAAAAAGACGCCGCAAGCCTTGGCTGCGACGTCTTGAGGAAAAACCCTTTTAAAGACCAATTATGCGCCCTTCTTAGCCTCGGCGGCGGGCTTGACCGGGACAGGCTGGCTCAGGTTGGTGCCGGCGGCCATCCGATCGCGCATCGACTTGATACTAGCCAGCATCTTCTCGTCGCCCGCACATTCCGTAATGGCCTGATCGGCCCACTTGAGGGCGCGCTCCTTGTTGGCTGGGTCGATGCGCTGAGACATCAAAGCCTTATTGATTGAAGCCACGGCCTTACGCGAACCTTGGGCATCGACGAAGTCATCGTCGAGCAACTTGCAGACGGCATCAAAATCCTTGGCTTCGATGGCGGCACGAATCTTGACTCCCTGGGCGCTACGCTTGGCACTGGCTTCTGACGCCTTCTTAGCTTCGGCACCCAAGGCCAAGCGTCCTTCCGCGGTATTTTTGAACGCAGACAGTTTCTCGATGTAAGCCTTGGGGCCCGAACCAGGACCGTAGCCGCTTTGACGACCATAGGCTTCACCGGTCTTAGCATCAAGGAGGAGGACCGTCGGGAAACCAGAGACGCCAAACTTTGCTTGGGTAGCCTTATTCTTCGCCTTCTCTTCGGCTGGCTGCGGCTTCTTGTTCGGGAAGTCGAGTTCCACGAGGACGTAGTTCTTGGCGAAGGCTTCAAACTCAGGCTTATCGAAAACTTCCGCGTGGAGCTTGATGCAGTAGCCGCACCAGTCGCTGCCAGTGAAGTCAACGAGGAGAGGCTTATTTTCCTTGGCGGCGACGGCCTTAGCCTCGTCGAGGTCGGTGTACCACTTGGGTGCGGCGAGGGCCGGGAGGGCCGCGATCATCAAGGCGACGAAGGCAGCGAGGGTGTACTTGGTTTTCATAGGATTATTAATGGGAAGGTCTTACTTCTTAGCGCCAGCCTGCTGGTCGCGGACTTTTTCCACCCGTTCACGGAGGCCTTTGAGTTCAGCGGCAAAGTCAGACTTCGAGTCCTTAGCCAAGGTCGCATCAATGAGCTTAATCACCGCCTCGTGGTCACCTGGCTTACTCGCCATGGCGATACCCATCCGGGCGTTGAAATTCATGCGCGTCGCAGCTTCACCGGTGACGCCCTTGTCCTTCATGAACTTGGCCAGAGCCACTTCAGCGCCAGCGTAGTCCTTCTTTTCGATGAATGGACCGATGACGCCGTCGAGGGCTTCATTGAGTTCAGACTGCTTGGCTTCGACAGCGGCGGAGTCCGCAAACTTCTTCACCCCAGCGTCGGTATTGTCCTTCAGGAACTTGGCGAGGGACTTGAGGTAGTTGGCAGGGCCACCTTCTTCGTAACCGGTCGAGGCAAACACCTGTCCCTTAGCATTCATCAAAAGGATGGTGGGGAAGCCTTGGATATTAAACTGCTTAGCCAGGGCGTCATTCTTGGCCTTGACCGCAGGATCTTGTTTTTTGCCGCGCGGGTAATCCAGTTCGACGAAGACAAAGTCCTTAGCGGCGACTTCAAAGGCCTTCTGGTCGAAGACTTCCTTCTTCAGACGGATGCACCAGCCACACCAATCGCTCCCCGTGAAGTCGACGAGGATCGCTTTCTTTTCCTTGGCGGCGACGGCCTTGGCTTGGTCGAGGTCGGTAAGCCAGGTAATTTCGGCGTGGGCCGAAGCAGCGGCGACCAGGGCGAGGACGGGGAACAGGAAGCGGGGCAGATTCATGGGAAGAGGATTAACTCCGAAGAAGCGGGACTTCGGCAAACCACAAATACGCTAGACCTGCGTTGCCAAATGAGGCCCGACCCCCATACCTACGGACATGGCGGCAAACCGCATCCTGCTGGTGGACAATGGCTCCCTGCAACCCGCAGCCACCCTACAGTTGCGCCTACTTTCGAAGGAAGTCGGTCGTTTACTGGGGGGGACCGTACATCCCGTCTCCGTCTTACACTCGCACAAGATCGACCCCGCCCTGCTCGAAGGACAGCCCGCAGTCATCTTCGAAAAAGCCGTCCAGCAAGCGAAGGCCGACGGCATTACTGAGCTGATTATTCTGCCGCTCTTCATCGGGCCGAGCCTCGCCATCACAGAATACCTCCCCAAGGTTTTCGCGGAAGCGAATGCGGGGAAGATGAAGCTGAGCATCCGCGAACCACTCTTCGGCCCCGAGCTGATTAGCATGTTAATCGATAACTTGAAGTCGACCGGCTGGACCAAGGGCAGCGGTACGGTCTACCTTTGTGACCACGGCTCCCCCATCCGCGAGGTGACGCGCTGCCGCGATTTCTTCGCCGTCTCTCTCCGCAATCAGCTCGGACTGAAAGACGATGAGTTAATTGCCTGCTCGATGGAACGCCGCGAAGGCGCGGAGTATGACTTCAACGAGCCCTTACTCGAGGATGCGTTACAACAGGCCAAGGGGGACGCCGTCATTCTGATGCTTTTCTTACTGCCCGGTCGTCATGCCGGATCTGACGGAGACGTCGCGACCATCGCGAAGGAGCACGCTGCCGACGGCCTGGGCTGGAAACTCAGCCCGTTGCTCGGCACGCACCCGGCCTTGCCCGCGCTGCTCGTCCAACGGCATCTCAAATCCTCTGGTTTCAAGTTTACCATGACGGCCATCATTGCCGACGCGCTCTTCGTGCTACTACTGTTCGTCTTAATAGGCATACTCGCCCCGAATGACCTCGAACTAACCGAACGCTCCATGATTTGGCTCGGCGGTGTGGTCGCGACCTTCGCTGCGCTTTTCCTCTACTTACGCGCGAAGCTCCGGAAGAAGTCCTGACCTTAGGCCAACGCGGCAATGCGGCCCATCAGGCCGGCATGGCGGGGCGGAGCGACGACGGCACCGACAACCGCGATGAGGGGCGTAGGCAGTACCGACACGTCGACCTTGCCTGAAGCGAGGTCGGTCAATGTCGTGAGCACGTCGGAGGCGCCGTCTTGCGAGACCTTTGAAAGTAGCCGAATCGGGAGATCCGCTTGAGCGCCGGCAGCGATGAGCTTCACGGCCACCGAAGGCAACGCTTTCGCGCCCATGTAGAGGCAGAGCGTCGCGCCGGTCTCAACGTGGGCCTGCCAATTCTGGTCGCTACCATCCGCGCAGTGCCCCGTGAGGAAAGTCACCGAAGCGGCTATGCCGCGGTGCGTTAATGGAAACGCCGCATCGGCACCCGCCGCGGTCGCGGCGGTCACCCCTGGCACGACTTCAAAATTAATTCCATGTGCCGCAAGATGGTCCATCTCTTCGCCAAGACGGCCGAAGACGCCTGGGTCACCCCCCTTGAGGCGAACGATGAGTCCGCCTTGACGTGCCTCACGCACGATGACGGTGTTAATTTCGTCCTGGGTCATCGAGTGTACCCCGCAGCGCTTACCGACCGGCACAATCTTCGTCGTCGCCGGAATCTCTGCTAACAACGCATCCCCCGGAAGGGAGTCATGGATGACGACGTCGGCTCGCTGGAGCAGACGGAGCCCCCGGACGGTGATCAAATCGGGAGCCCCCGGTCCGGCACCGACGAAGACCACCCGGCCTATGTCGCAATTTACCATTTATTTAAACTTGACCCGATTTATGTAATCTTGGGTAATCTTATCAAGTATTAATTTACACCAACCTTTACCTATGGAAAAGCCCACCGAGAAGCCCCTGACCAAGAATGAAGTGATGAAGTCCGAAAAGCCTGACCTTTCGGGCACGATTCGTGAAACCCTCGCCAATTCAGAGGCCGACCGCTTCAGCGGCGACGATGAGCAGTTCATCAAGTTCCACGGCATCTACCAGCAGGACGACCGTGATAAGCGCAAGACGGGCAAGGAATACTCCGTCATGGTGCGTACGCGCCAGACCGGTGGCATCGTCCCCGCCGCGCAATACATAGTGTACGACGAGCTCTCTGGTCGTTTTGCCAACGGCACCTTGCGCATCACCTCGCGCCAGACGTTTCAGTTCCATGGCGTCGCCCAGCGTGGTATCGGCAGCTTAATTAAGGGCATCAACGACGCGCTCTCCTCCACCCTCGCCACATGCGGCGACGTGAATCGCAACGTGACCGCTCCGTCCAACCCGCCCGTCGACCATGTCGCCGTGCAGGTCGACGAAGATGCTTTCGCCATCACCCGGGCACTCCTCCCGAGCACCACGGCCTATCACTCCATCTGGGTAGACGGCGTGCAGGTCGACCTCGGTCTCGGGGACAAGGTCACCAAGGCGGCCGCTTCCGCCAACCAGGCCAACCCGTACATGCCGCCGCCCGCAGATACGGATGAGTCCGGCGCGCCTGCCGATACGCTTTACGGCAAGACCTACCTGCCGCGTAAGTTCAAGACCGGCTTTGCAATCCCGCCGAACAACGACACGGATATCTTCACCAACGACATGGGCTACGTGGCCATCGTCGAGGACGGCAAGCTGATCGGCTACAACCTGCTCGTCGGCGGCGGTCTCGGCACCTCGCACGGCAACAAGGCCACCTACCCTCGCCTCGCCGATGTCATCGGCTTCATCACCCGCGAACAAGTCGTGAGCGTTGGCTCCGCTGTCGTCGCCATCCATCGCGACTGGGGTGATCGCACCGACCGCAAGCACGCCCGCATTAAGTACGTCCTGCAGGAAAAGGGCGTCGAATGGTTCCGCACCGAACTCGGTAAGCGTCTCGGCGCCCCGCTCCCGGCCGCCAAGCCCTTCCTCTTCCGGGGCCAGGGCGACGCCTTCGGCTGGTTCAAGCAGCTCGATGGCAACTGGTTCCTTGGCCTCTTCGTCGAGACCGGTCGCGTCAAGGACGCGGGCAGTTACCAATTAAAGACCGTACTCCGTAAGATCGCTGAACAGTTCGGCCCAGTCTACCGCCTGACCGCCACGCAGAACCTTATCCTCTCCGATATCAAGGAAGCCGACAAGGCGGCCATCGAGAAGATGCTGCACGACCACGGTTGCGGCATCGTCTTCAACCCTGGCCTCATCAAGGGTCGCGGTATGGCCTGCCCGGCTCTCCCGACCTGCGGACTCGCCCTCGCCGAATCCGAACGCGTCTTCCCGGCCATCCTTGGTAAGATCGAAGACGCTCAGGCCGCCGCTGGCATCGCCGGCGAAGAACTCGTCGTCCGCATGACTGGTTGCCCTAACGGCTGCGCCCGTCCGTACAACGCCGAGATCGGCCTCGTGGGCAAAGCCCCGGGCAAGTACAACCTCATGCTCGGCGGTAACCGCGAAGGGACCCGCCTCGCCCGTCTCTTCAAGGAATCCGTCCCCGCGGACGAAATCCCCGTCCTCATCGGCACGCTGTTTAACCAGTACGCCAAGGAACGCCAAACTAGCCAAGCCTTTGGTGACTGGGTCGACGGCGCTGCCGTCTGGCCGGTCGCCGCTCCGCAAGCCTAAACCCGCTCTGTGCCGTCGCCGATGTCGAACCTCGACCCAGCCCGCCTGCCCGAACTCGACGAGCAGCTCACGAAGCTCGCTCCGGTCGACCGTCTGCGCTGGGCTTTCGAGACCTTCGGCAATCGTGCGGGCATTGGCACTAGCTTCCAGCCCGCTGGCGTGGTGATTCTGCACCTCGCGAAGTCCGCTGGCCTGCCCATTCGTGCGTTCACCTTGGACACCGGCCTGCTCTTTCCGGAAACCCTCGCCTTCAAGGCGCAGCTCGAGGCCAAGCTTGGCATCCAAGTGGAATCTGTCCTCCCGGCCTTGACTGTCGAAGAACAGGCCGCTGCGCATGGTGCGGAACTTTGGAAGCGTGATCCTGAAAAGTGCTGCGAGATTCGGAAGGTCGACTCGCTCGGCAAGAAACTCTTCGA
>Ga0114977_10002210_pt1 | contig 12541 bp, 19 predicted proteins | sample S_130805_MF_Meta_FD_87026 | JGI IMG/M metagenome (GOLD analysis project Ga0114977, IMG submission 87026) | Freshwater microbial communities from Lake Simoncouche, Canada to study carbon cycling - S_130805_MF_MetaG | ecosystem: Environmental > Aquatic > Freshwater > Lake | place: Lake...
AAGTGTTATTGGTTCTGTGATAGAGTTTGAACTTTCTATTAATATTTGTTGTACAAGTTTGTCAAATTGCATATACCTTATTTAATTACCAATCCAAGATATTATCTTCTTCAGCCACTCCTTCAGAACCTGCATCCAAGATATGTCCCATTGTATGCCTCACCATATCTATTTCAAATAAAAAGAAAAACATATAATCTTGATCATTAATAACTTTAAATGTACCAGGCAATCTAGATATATCTTTTAGTCTTAGTACTTGCTCGATTGCATCGTCACAGTACTCTTGTCCGAGCCATCGTGTTACAATTTTAGAATACACTTGTATTGCTTGTTCGTATGAATTGCCCTCATATTCCAACCAAACACTAGAGGTATCAGTAATAGGAGTTATCGAATCAAAATACTGTAAGTATTGACTACTTACTATTGATAAGTTGAAAGTGTATGCTTCTTCTATTTGATGTAGGAAAGCAACTCTAGATGTTTTTTTTGCTATGTTGTCTATATCTTGAACAGTAATTGGGTCTGTAGTAGAATTTATATTCTCATCTAAGATTTGTTTTACAAGTTTGTCAAATTGCATATAAATGTATTTAATTACCAATCTAAGATATTATCTTCTTCAGCCACTCCTTCAGACCCTGCATCCAAGATATGCCCCATAAGATAATATGGTAAATCTACTTTAAAACCAAGTATATATGCACCGTCTTCATCACTTGATGTACCTGCAAACCATTGACCTTTAATCTTTTTATAAGGCTGAATTGCGTTTGATAAACCTTTAAATAGTTCATCGTAAGACACTTTACTATTCAGTTTGAGTATTTGCTTTATATGAGTATGTGTTGCTTGTAGATAGTTTCTAGATTTTAATAATTCAGCATCGCGATTTAGTATTGCAAAGTAACTAGCATCATCAATGCTACTATATTTCATACTGTAATAGTGTAGCCCATCATCCTCATCAATATAAAATACAAATATAATCTGCTCATTACTTCTTGGATTGAGTACAATATCTTTACTTTCGTTTAAAAGATTTTGAATAAGTTTATCAAATTGCATATATGTATTTAAGATGACATTTAAATAAAGATGCTTGCTACACTTAACTTACCCCACTGTTCATTTCTATTGTTAACATATTGATTTGATGAATGATGTATTAAACTTAAATTAGATATGTACAATGTTACTATAAAATTGTTGAAAGTTAAACCACCCTTGAATTTGTTGATAGAAGTGTGCGATAGGTATCATAAATTTAAACTTATATATTATACTACGATTTTTGATAAGTTAAATATGTTTTAAATTCTGTTGAACGATTACTTTTACCTACTAAACCACATTAAGTATACATAAATATATATTATGAAAAATAAAGATATTGTATTATTGGAACAAGCTTATCAAACTATTTGGGAACAAGAAATGTCCCCTCAAGTTGCTGCACAGCCCGGTGTAAATAGACCTCAAGTTGCTGCACAGCCCAGCGTAAATAGACCTCAAGTTGCTGCACAGCCCAGCGTAAATAGACCTCAAGTTGCTGCACAACCTAGTGTAAATAAGCTTCAAATTGAACAAGATACATCTGCAGATCGCGGCTTGGGTGATAAAGCATATCGTGTATATGTAGACGGTAAAGACATGGGAGCTGTAGTTGAATATCAAGGCACAGTTACTTTCTTTAATGGTTATGATCCAACCCAACCTAACTCAGACATTAACAATGTTCTTAGCACCAGATTCAAATATCCAAAAGCTAACAATAAGGATTGGTCAGATCTAAATCATAAGCAATTTAAAGGTATGGGTGGTTTTAAAGCAGCAATTGCTAATCGAGTTAAATAAACTCCACATAAAGCATAAATATACTACGTATAAATATATAAAGATTATGAAAAACAAAGATATTGTATTATTAGAACAAGCATACCAACACGTCAGAGAAGGGTTATGGGACAAGACAAAGGAATTTGTTAACAAGAACGTAGTGCAATATGATACAAATGCCCCCGGAGGAGAGGCTCATGAACAAGAAAAGGCTGTTCTACCTTATAAAAATGTCATAGAAGCAATAGTCAAACTGCTATCAAATGGCAAATGTGACCCGCCCGAGGCTAATCGGTACCCAAAAAATTATATTAATTATGCAGTAAGGGCCGCAGCTAACTTTAAGGTGCCAGGCGCTTCCGATATTTGGAATTTAATACACATTGGGAATGGAGATGTGAACGTCGACCATCCCATATCCAAGGCGTTAATCGACGCCTACAATCCCAACACAATGAAGGATCTGAACCCACCTCAAGGAGAACCAGACGACTTTGAAGATAAAGCAAGAGGAGCTTCTTTAAGGGACCAGCAAAAATTTGCAATGCAAAGAAGAAGAGATCTAGGTCAAGACTATTAATAAGCGTAAACATATTAACCCTCTTTATGCTATATGAAATCCAAAGACCTACAACCTCTTGAAGAAGCTTATATTAAGATATATAACACTCAAAGACTCCATCAAGCTTTTTTAATAGAAGCAGGTATTTTAAATAAAGTAAAGAATGCTGTAGGTAATGTAGCAAGCAGTGTCAAGTCAATGTTTTCTTCTTCTGTAGAAACATTGTTGGGTATTATTCAGAAATCAAACCCTGAGTTGTTCAAGCGTATACAACAAGCGGTTCAAAGCAAAGATGAAAATGCTCTTAAAGCTATCTTTCAGTCCCCTGATGTAAAACAACAACAGGTTGCTACTGAATCTCTAATGATCAATGAAGGCATAGGAGACACTATTAAAAATCTAGCTAATAAAGCTCAATTAGCTGTAATGAAGAATCCTAAGTTAGCTTCAACATTAGCTTTAGCTGGGATTATGGCAGCTGTCACAGCTTCTGGTCCCGATGCTTTAAATCATTTAGCTGGCTTCTTGCTCCAGACTGGTGGCAGAGCATTAGCGGGTGGTGCAGTTGGGGGTGTTGTAGGAGGTGTTGTGGGAGGTGTTAGAGGTGGTTGGGAAGGAGCAAAGCAAGGCATGAAAACAGGAGCAAAGGTGGGAGCTGCTACCGGTTTAGCAATGGGTACACAAGATGCTATGGCTCACGGAGCTGCTAATATTGATGATGCATTTGCATCTGTAATGAATGTTGCTGCTCCTAATGAGATTAGACAGTTAAAAGCTATTCAATCACACGTTAAATCACTAGACCCAAACCAACTATCCGACATAGCTTCGGTGTTAAATAATGGTCAAGGTGGAGTTGCAGATAAAATTGAACTACTTAATTTTATCTCTCAAGGTGCAAATACAAACATTTCACATATTACTAATGCATTTAAAGCGTTGATGAATTCTGCTGCTCCTAATGAGATTAGACAATTGCAGGCAATACAATCACACATAACATCTTTAGACCCGAAAGAATTATTTAGTATAAACTCTGTATTAAATAATGGTCAAGGTGGAGTTGCAGATAAAATTGAACTACTTAATTTTATATCCCAAGGTGCAAATACAAACATTTCACATATTAATGATGCATTTAAAGCGTTAATGAATTCTGCAACACCTGATGAAGCTAAACAATTAAAAGACATACAATCACATATCTCATCTTTAGATTCAAAGCAATTATTCAATATATCCTCAGTATTAAATAATGGTCAAGGCTCCGTTAAAGATAAAATTGACTTACTTAAGTTCTAATAATATACTTAAGTTCATCATGCAATATTAAAATATAAACATACACCTTGTTTATACTCTAGCTCTTTATATCCCTTTGTTTACAAAGGTTTGTTGTATATTCTAATCTTTGTATCCATCTACATGCAATTGATGCCATTTCCAAGCACTCATTATAATATCTTTTAAGTTGGGGTATTTAGGAATCCACCCTAACTCTTCACGAATCTTATTGCTACTACCAACTAAGATGGCTGGATCACCGGCACGTCTGGGCATTATTTGAACTGGTATTGGATGACCTGTTATTGCTCTGGCTGTATCAATCACTTGTTGTACAGAAAAGCCCTGACCATTGCCTAGATTGTACGTACAGCTACCATGATCTAAAGCTTGTAAAGCTAGTATATGTGCTTGAGCAATGTCTTGTATATGAATATAATCTCTTATACATGTACCATCAGGTGTTGGATAATCATTGCCAAATATATTAATATGGGTACGCTTGCCAAGAGCCACTTGCAACACTAACGGTATTAGATGCAACTCAGGGTCGTGATCTTCTCCATACATCTCACTTGCACCAGCGGCATTGAAATATCTCAAGCAAGCATACTTTAAGTTGTGAGTCTTCTCCAACCAATACAAAGACCTTTCCATGATGTATTTGCTTTCACCATATGGACTGCCTGGTATAATGCGTTCATTCTCAGCAATTGGTAGTGTTTCAGGACAATCAAATAGATTGGCTGTAGATGATAATATAAACTTCTTAACATTGTTGTTTACAGCAGCTTGCATAAGATTCAAGCCATTGTTAGTATTATCTTGCAAGTACTTGAATGGGTTGCTCATTGATTCACCTACCAAAGAATATGCAGCAAAGTGCATTATAGCTTGAGGTTTATGCTGTGCTATAGCATTGTGTATTTGCTCTTTATTGGCTAAATCACCTACAATCAATGCTGCTTTGGGATGTACAGCACTTGTATGGCCTTGATAAAGATTGTCAAACACCACCACATCATGACCTTGTTTAATAAGCTCTTCTGTGGTTATACTGCCAATATACCCTGCTCCTCCAGTTACAAGTATTTTCATTATAATTATTTAAGAAACATTGCCTCTTCTGTCTCCTGGAACTACCCATGTTATGTAAGAATTGCCTACAGCATAGTACCCTGCAGCTCCTCCGGAGCCTCCATAAGCATATGGCCCTATAGTAATATTAGCCCCTCTACCTAGATTACCACCCCCACCATCTTTAATGCTAATGGCTTTAGCTTTCTGATAAGTACCTGCTACATTGATATAAGTGTCCATTGTTATTCTTGTGTTGTTGTGTATCCGTAAATAGTCCCAAGAGCTGTCCATATAACAATTGCATTATTAATAGGTCTAACAGCATATGGGTAAGTGAATGCTCCTCCCCCGAACCCGGTAGAACCATAACATCCATTACCACTACCCGGATTACCCATATTACCTACTTGTCCGAGTTTACCACCTACACCACCCACACCACCTGTTATTACTCCAAAAGGTGTATTTATTGAAGTGCCAACTGTAGGTGCGTTTGGAGACTGGTTTGCTGGATATATACCTTGTAGATCAGCACCAGCACCTCTACCCCCTTGACCGCCCATAGCGTATGGCATACTGTAATCATACGCACATACCCCCGATGAGTTCTTAGGCCACATATTACCACCACCTCCCCCACCACCTCCACCTGCCGCAATGAGGTTGTTATTTTGTATAGTAATATTATTAGCTACATATATACCATGACCACCGCTCGTACCACTATTACCGTCTACAGCGCCTGTGCCTCCGTTACCGACTATAGAGCCTTTATTAATTAAAGTTATTACACTGTCAAAAGGTATGTCGCTAATTGTCATTGCATATGGCTCACCAGAAACCACTACACCTGTATTTACTGTTAACGTTCCTTGTACTTGAGATGTTCTATTCCATCCTAACAATACAAGATCATTACCTAAATTATAATTTGAAACATTTTGTGATATTACGATGTTAAATGAAAATATACTCTGATATACTTGCACCCACGCACCATCTTTTTTAACCCAAACATTCTTGACACTCTTCCACACACCACCATCTTTAATACTTATAGCTTTAGCTTTCTGATAAGTACCTGCTACATTGATATAAGTGTTCATTGTTGTTATTTAAGAAAATACTGTTTGAAGGTTGGCAAATACTGTTCATCGTACATTCCTAGTTCACCACTTCTAATCTTTTCAATGTCGCGGTCTTGTTTAAGTCTATATACTAATCTCATCAACGCTTCAGAGCTCTTGATTCTATCAAAATAATCAGGCGACATAAACTTAACATATGGAAATTGACTCTTTAATTTTTTTATGGTATCGTAAGATTGTTCGTCCTCATCAGATAACACCGCTAATATTAAATCCATAGACTTCATATTCATTAAACCTTCATCATAATATTGTTTGTCGTCCTTGTGGAAGCCCATAGTATTATTAACTGCATGCAAATCTTCAGGTTGATCATCATGAAACCCAGAACCTGGAAACTTTTGACCACCTGGCCCGTACGCACTGTTCACATCTGCATCATATAATTCTCTTATATTTCCAAAGCCTATAAGTAACAAATCATTAGTATCATCCGGTCTCCATGCATACGGTTTATTAGCACGTACAGTACTAACACACATTTCTACATCATTGTGACTATCACCACTATTAAGCGTCTCTAATATCTCATATACATCCAACCCCGTGCTGTGTATGAACAATCCGTGATACTGTTTCATATATGTTGCAGCTTTTTTAGCTGCAAGGGGGCTGGTAATATTACCTAGTTCGTTGTGTCCATACGTCTCACTACGACCTAGTGAGCTTTTCATCTTGCATAATTTTCCTTGAACGTCATATTCATAATACAATTCTTCAGCCGTCTTGCCGCTAACTTTCTTAATATATATGCACTTATTTTGTGAATCGTATTTATATATGTAATCTTTCACAGCTACACCATTGCAAGTGAGGTGATAATGCAACGGAAACCCATCTTTGTTTGACTTAATAGTATTTTCATATACATCTCCGTTCTTTTCTTTGTTGTATACATAATTTACATGTCCGTTTTGATCCAATTCAACCTTATAAATTAATTCGCCGTTGATATCATACTGTTGTGTTGATTGACACGGTTTTGTTGTATCCCACATAAGTGGTGGGGTTGGTATGTGGTGATGACTTGGATCTGACCAATTCTTATACCACTCGGGGTAATCCTCTAATATTACATCAAGATGATGCTGTGTCATTTCTGACAGCTGTTGTTTAACAATCGTATTAAAATTCATACAAGTTATTTAAGATGTTGCGGACTCTTCATACAACCTTACAATAGTATACTTTTCTAACAATTGTTTGTGCTCACTTAGTAACATATAGTTACTTATAACAATGTTGGTGTATCAACTCTAACAATAAATATCTTTTGATTGAAAGTATCTATTGTTTAATATTCCCATACCAACCTTTGAAACATTGATAGGGAAGTTGTTGCTTTGCATATAATGTGTCAGTATGGATTTAAACTCATTACACTTTAATGTATTATCAAGATTCAACCACTCTTGCACAAAGTGTTTATCTAAGAATGGGTAACGTACTTCTACACCATACACACCACCTATATATTCAAACTCATCTATAAACTTTCTATTCTTTCCACTGTAGAAATTGTTCCATGGAAATTGTTGCTTTAGATTTAAGTGTTTATAGAAATTGTAATGTTTGTAGTTAGTCATAATTTCGTCAGCACCTTGACCTGTTATGAAGATATTGATACCATCTCTCTTGATATTACTCAACATCTTGGATATCTGACACATAGAGTTTTCATTGTAAAAGTATTGAAACTCTTCCATTTGAATAGCAAGCTTTTGTAACTCAATACTATCCATTATGTTAGTAGATTTATAATAATCTATAATCTTATACAATATATTGTTTTCATCACATAATGTATATCTTTGTTTCATAACATTGTCATCTTCTCTACCATTAGTAACATGATAGAATACATTATTAATATTGCTGTGTAATATTGAATGCAGCAAGATGCTACCACTATCATGACCCGAACTTAATCCTACTGCCACTTTATCATTGCATCGTACTGTTAAAGCGTTTTCTAGTGCCGCTATACAATCCTTATAATCTGTTTTATATTCATCAAGATTGAATGAATGATAATTGTGTGTAGTAATGTTATTATTATCAAGATGTATTTCAATGTATGTACTGTGCATTACTCGCTGTATGTTATTGCACCCTAATAAACATAACTCTGAAGCATATGAAGCTACAGATATATTAACGTCATTGACACTATAGAATAATGGCTTAGTAGCAAATATATCTGCATACAAATACATTTTATTGATATTATTATCAACAATTACTATAGCATACTCACCAACTATATGCTTTACAAATGAACATCCATATTGCTGGTATAGGGGTATTATATTGTAGGTGTCGCATGTATTGCTAGTAGGGCTGTATATTTCACCATTATACAGCATTATAATATTGTTACTGTATATTGGTTGAATAGCTTTTTGTTTGGATATATCTAGAAGGTTGTGTACAATGTTCCAGCCATCAATGCATGCTTTTTCTGTATGATCTGGTCCCCTTGTAATAGACATCTTATTGATATCATTACATTTAATAGTATTGTTAGTAATAATGAAACTACACATTTTTATGACACAGTTGTTGTTTCAGTACTTGCACTGTATATACTTTACATATATAGTGCACTTGACTATTGCTAGATGTTTTTACTAGTATTCTATATACTACCTACTTTTCATTAGAGTTATAAAAGCAAAGAGGTTGGCAACCCATTACAGATTGCCAACCTCTTTCAACTGCTCAGACACCTTCAGAGCCCACGCAACTCATTGTTCTCCCAAGTTTAGCTTTGATTGGCTAAATTGCTCTATACACGGCCATTCTTACTTTAAAAGAATCTGATCCGTTACCTTTTAATTCTTTAGCTGCTTTTTGAATGGCTTGTATTTTTATATCAATCTTTTTTGGGTCTTTTGCGTGAGTATGATCTAAATTTGAAAGGGACAGTTTTACTTGAGCAATGCCGTCTTGTGTTATAGTGGTACCAAAACATTTTTGAATAGCATCATTAATGATTGCATCTTCTTTATCATATTTAGCTTGGAAGTCTGAACCAGCTTTATCCATTATTCCTTGTACTATGTCTTTAGAATTATTGCGTATATAATCAGTTTTTTGTTCCAAACCTTGATTTAGTTTTCGTAAATCATCTGTTGGGCTTGCTTGTGCATCAGGTGTTGCCGCCATACCAGCTGCTGTTACGGCAGCTATTGCTCCGTAATTTCTAACGGTTTTTCCAACACTTTTAACTGTATCCCATAACTTACCTTTTTCTATAAGAATGTTTATCTCGTCTAAAGTATAGCCTTCTGACAGAAGAAATTGTTTGGCTTGGACAAGCCCATATGACTGTTCAAGCAATAATTGATCTTTATGTTTCATATTTTTATTTATTCAACTTATACCTACTTTTCATTAGAGTTATAAAAGGAAAGAGGCTCAGACACCTTCAGAGCCCACGCAGCTCATTGTTCTTCCAAGTTTAGCTTTGCTTGGCTGAATTGTATCAATGTCTGCATCTTCTTCTATTGTCTACCATTGCGGTAGAGAATAAATAAAATGATATGAAATTTGACAAACTAATACAACATATACTGCAAGAAGCTCAATTTACTAATGCTACTATCTTGCCTGAACAATTAGCTGAACAGTTTATGCAAGAGGTTCTTAGCAAGTACAAGTATAAGGTGAGCGGTGAGGGTCATATACACTGTGGGTGGACTACCAAGACTTTTTACAATTGGGCACTTGAACAGGGTGTAAGTGATAATCAACTTCAAGTTATATACTTTGTGTGGCCTGAGAAAGATGTTATAGCACCTTTAAAGCACAAAGGTATATTAGGCAAACATTATAATGATGCAGGCGAATCTCATATTGCTCCTATATATAAAGATCAAGTGTTGGATTTTACAATTGGTCAGTTCACTGGTAATGATAATGATCTATATCGTATTACACCATTAGATCTTGTGCGCACTAACAAGAGTGTGTACAGCAAGTATGGATACGGCACCAACAAGCTCAATGGAGAACACTATATTGTAGGTAAATATAAAGATGTTGTTAAGAGAGCTGAGATGGAAGAACCAGATATGTTTGCACCACCACTTCAAAATGCTAAGTAATAGCATAAGTAAATTAATATGAAATTTGATAAATTAATACAAAAGATAATGAATGAAGGTTACGATGAATGGCTTGCTTATCATGGCAATCCTTTGGAAGATGAAGATCCAGAATGCTCTGATTGTGGATGTACATTAGTATGGGGTGATGATGGTGAACCTGAAGAATGTCCAGAGTGTCATCCTCGTTGTTCACACTGTAAAGAAGAAATAGAAGAACAAGATGAAGAAGGTCGTAGTAGCGGTGTATGCCACAGCTGTTCAATGGAACAGTCTAGTACAGATGATGAAGAATCTGTTATTTAACAATATACCTACTTTTCATTAGAACAATAAAAGAGAAAGGGTTGGTGGCCGTTTTATGTGCCACCAACCCTTTGTATATTCTGCTATGAACTAGCTTTGCTTGCTAGCAACAATCTTGGCCATCAAGGCTTGCATCTTCTCAAGCTGGCGACCATTACGGCACACAAAGTTGTTGAGAAGATTACGAATGCCACCAAACTTGGCAACACGCTTGTGCAAGTTGTCCCCAAACATTGTGGTTTCTACTCCACTGCCAGTACTGCAAGGAATTTTAGGGCTTGGCAATTTGCCAGTTGTTTCATACTTTACTGCCCAAGCCTCTACCTGTTCAGGTGTTAGCTTTTGTCCAGCAATGTATTGTTCAATGGTTGCGGTTGTGGTTTCAGTTACAAGTGCGATTTGGTTGCTCATAATGGTTTTATTTTGTGGTTATTACTGACGTTGTAGATATTCTTTCTACTCAATTATTATATGAGTATAAAGAGGCTTTCATTAGAGTTGCTCTTTGTTGAGCAATTTATGATAAGCTTTGTTTGTGCTAAGTATTACAGCTACAGCTGCAACAATAGCAAATGGCACACACATGCATGCCATTACAAATGTAACTATTTCTAGCGTTATTGCAAACATAATATATTCTTTCTACTTGTTTATTATAAGTGTATAAAGAAGATTTCATTAGATTGTATACGCCGCGAAGGCCTACTTTTCGTTAGATCCTATAAGGCCTACTTTTCGTTAGATCCTATAAGGCCTACTTTTCGTTTAATTTTATAAACCAACTTTTCATTAGATTACTAAATAAAAAAATGGACAAAAAAATTGGTAAAAAGAACCAGGGGATTGGACCCTGGTTCTTAAATCTTGCTAATTGCTATCTGCAATTTTTACATCTGAATTTTGATAATAGTTCCTTGACACCCCCGAATCTCATAATTCGTTTATGAAGATCGTCCCCTGTTAATTTGGTTTGGTGATTACAAATTGAATTTGTACAAGGGATTGTGCGTTCTGGTAATCTGCCTTTTGTACAATAAAAATTGTTGTAATAATTAATGATTTCGGTATTGAGTTTTGACATAATGGTGGTTGGTTATAATAAAAAAGGGTCAGGGATTTTTGGTCCCTGACCCTTTGAACTTGCTAATTAGACTTTTGCAGCTGTTAATTTGGCAATTAGTGCCTGTGCTTTTGATTTTGCTCTACAGGTTTTGCATTCGAAAGTTGATAAAAGGTTTTCGATGCCTGAATATTTGATTACGCGTTCGTGAAGATTGGTTCCGAACATTGTAGTTTGAACATTGCATTCGTCATTTGAACAAGGAACTTTTGTTTCAGGCAATTTGAATTTGCTTGTGTACATTTGAACCCAGGAATTAAGGATTTCGGTATTGAGTTTAGCCATTTTGGTTTTTGTCTTTTTGTGGTTGGTTTATAATAAATTGGTAATTATTATTATAAATTTTAATAATTAAATAATTAAATTTAATAATATAATTTATAATATATAATATATAATTTATTATAATAAAATTATAATATAATAAATAGGCTTTCATTAAATTTAGTTGTCAAGTATACATTTTCAAATTGGCAAGTTCAAATATCCACAAAGGCCTACTTTTCGTTAGATTCAAAATCAAATTGGCAAGTTCAAATATCCACAAAGGCCTACTTTTCATTAGATTACCAAATAAAAAAAAAGGAGAAAAAAAATTGGTAAAAAGAACCAGGGGATTGGACCCTGGTTCTTGAATCTTGCTAATTAGGTTTTAGCTTTTTGCAGCAGTGAGTTTGGCAATTAGTGCCTGTGCTTTTGATTTTGCACGGCAGGTTTTGCATTCGAAAGTTGATAAAAGGTTTTCAATATTTGTATATTTGATTACGCGTTCATGAAGATTGGTTCCGAACATTGTGGTTTCGGTATTGCAATCGTCATTTGAACAAGGGATTTTGGTTGCTGGTAATTTGTATTTTGAATTATACATTTCGGTCCAAGCATTAAGGGTTTCGGTATTTAATTTAGCCATTTTGGTTTTTGTCTTTTTGGTGGTTGGTTTATAATAAATGGTTTTAATAAAATTGTTTTTATTAATTTTGCCCCCATTTATTATGTTTATATTATAATGTTATAAAGAGGTTTTCATTAAATTTTATAAACCAACTTTTCGTTAGATTCAAAAACATACTTGCAAAACCATACTTGCAAA
>Ga0114977_10002217_pt1 | contig 12528 bp, 8 predicted proteins | sample S_130805_MF_Meta_FD_87026 | JGI IMG/M metagenome (GOLD analysis project Ga0114977, IMG submission 87026) | Freshwater microbial communities from Lake Simoncouche, Canada to study carbon cycling - S_130805_MF_MetaG | ecosystem: Environmental > Aquatic > Freshwater > Lake | place: Lake...
ACCAAATAACAATGGACGTATATATAAGGATGCACCCGTTCCGTAAGGTGGGATGTAATCTATATTTTTTCGAACTGCGGTAAATATAGCCTCTTTATAAAGCTCCACAGGGGGAACTGCCATCATTATACCATTAGCTGAATCCTGAATACGCCTGGCATTTTCTTCCCAGCGGAACAACCTGATTTTACCATCTTTGCCCATGTATGCTTTCAATCCTTCGAAGGCTTGCTGACCGTAATGAAGTCCTGTAGCAGCCATATGCACCGAAATGTACTCTGAATTGCTTACCTCAAGTTTTCCCCATTCTCCATCGCGATAATATGCACGGACATTGTAATCTGTTTTCTGGTATCCAAAGGGCAGACTTCCCCATTCTACTTGATTCATATATTTTGATTTGTATGTTAAAATACTGTATGCCAATCAAATAAATACAACAACAATTCTATTTTCAGTGTTTTACTTACTAGGGCGAAGTTAGAAAATAAAAAGGCAACATACTAAAATTTAGAAAAATATTCTTTATTACAAATCAAGCACATAAACCCCTTTGAAAAATGATCTGTTGCCTGATTTCTTATTAACAATTTACGGATTCATTTTACAAAGTACACTTTACTTTAAACATTTAAATATTTGTCATTGACAGGCTAAAAACAATCATCACAAATGAACTGAATACAATAATTTGAAAGTGTCAATTTGACAGTCATTTCCGGATGGCACATGCTTTGATTACCTCGCTCATGAAAAACAAAAAAAAATAATATACTATGCAAACCGGAAAGATCAACGTACAGACTGAGAACATTTTCCCCATCATTAAAAAATTCCTTTATTCAGATCATGAAATATTCCTCAGGGAACTTATCGCAAATGCAGTAGACGCATCAACTAAACTAAAAACACTCTCTTCACTCGATAAAGTAAAAGACGAACTTGGCGACCTGACTATTGAAGTTATCATCGACAAGGAAAACAAGACCCTTACCATCAAGGATCGTGGCATAGGAATGACAGCTGAAGAAATTGACAAATATATCAATCAGATCGCATTTTCGGGAGCCGAGGAATTTGTCAAGAAATTCAAAAACAAAACTGAAGTTGAACAAGGAGGGCTGATCGGCCATTTCGGACTAGGATTTTACTCATCCTTTATGGTTTCGGATAAGGTTGAAATCAAGACAAAAACTTTTAAAAAAGGTGCCGGAACAAAAGCTGTTCGCTGGGAATGTGACGGTTCGCCAGAATATACCATCGAAGAAACCGAAAAATCAGATCGCGGAACCGAAATCGTACTTTATATCAACGAAGAATCCAACGAATTCCTCGAAGAGCACCGCATACTAGGCCTTTTAAATAAATACTGCAAATTTCTGCCTGTACCTATCCGTTTCGGCAACGAGAAATCATGGGAAAAATCAGAAACTGAAAAAGACGAAAAGGGTGAACCAAAAGAGATTGAGGTTGAAAAGCCTCGTATCATCAACAACTCAAATCCCTTATGGAAACAAAAACCCACCGAGCTGAAGGACGAAGATTATAAAAGCTTCTACCACGAGTTATATCCTGCCACATTTGAGGATCCCCTGTTCAATATACATCTGAATGTCGACTATCCGTTTAATCTGACCGGAGTATTATTTTTTCCTAAAGTGAAGAAAAACTTCGAAATGCAGCGCGATAAAATTCAGCTCTACTGCAACCAGGTATTTGTAACCGATTCAGTTGAAGGCATTGTACCCGATTTCCTGACCTTGCTGCATGGTGTGATCGACTCGCCTGATATTCCGCTTAACGTTTCGCGCAGTTACCTGCAAAGCGATTCGAATGTGAAGAAGATTTCCGGCCATATCATGAAAAAGGTAGCCGATAAGCTGGAAGAACTTTTTAAGAATAACCGCGAAGAGTTCGAGAAAAAATGGGATGATATCAAGGTATTTATTGAATATGGTATTGTTTCGGAAACTAAATTTTTCGACCGTGCAGAGAAATTCTGCCTGCTGAAGAATTCGGATGATAAGTATTTTACTTTTGAAGAATACAAGAACCTGATTAAAGAAAATCAGACCGATAAGGACGGCAACCTGGTGTTTATTTACACTTCCAACCCTGAAGATCAGCATAGCTATGTGCAGAATGCACGCGAACGCGGATACGATATTTTGGTACTGGATGGACCCATCGATAACCACTTTGTAAATACGCTGGAACAAAAATTCGAAAAAAGTCACTTTGTACGTGTTGATGCAGAGGTAGCAGATAAACTGATCAATAAAGCCGAATCACTGCCTTCGAGACTATCGGAAGAACAAACCAAGCAGCTGACCGAAATATTTGAGCAACAGTTGAACAAAGCAGTATATCATATCTCGGTCGAAAACCTGGGTGAAAATGATTTGCCTGTAACAGTAACCCAGCCTGAGTTCATGCGTCGAATGAAAGATATGTCGGCGATGGGTGGAGGACAATATTCATTTATGGGAAATATGCCTGATAGCTATAATCTGGTACTGAACTCAAACCACAAATTGATGAATCAACTGCTCGAAACCGATGACCAGGAAGCTAAAACAAAAACAATCAAACAATTAATTGATCTGGCTTTATTATCGCAAAACCTGCTAAAAGGAGAAGCTTTAACCGGATTTATTAAGAGAAGCCTCGATATTATCGGGTAATTACATTACTTTTGAGAAGTGATAAAACCAAAATTATAACCAATAAAAACCCAAAAATGAAAAAATCATGGATTATCATAGGCGGAGTTATACTGTTAGGTGTGATTCTTTTGCTGTCAATACCCGGAACCTACAATAAACTTGTTAGTTCAGAAGAAAATGTAAATAAGAAATGGGCCGATGTGCAGGGAGCTTACCAGCGCAGAACTGACCTGATCCCTAACCTTGTAAGTACTGTAAAAGGATATGCAAAATTCGAGCAGGAAACCTTAATAAAAGTTATTGAGCAGCGGGCAAATGCCACCAAACCAACTATTAATGTGGATGCCACTAAACTGAACGCCAATACACTCGCTCAGTTCCAGAAAACACAGGATGAACTCGGATCAGCACTGAGCCGACTATTGGTTACAGTTGAGAAATACCCTGATTTAAAAGCAAATCAGAACTTTCTTCAGCTGCAGGCTCAACTCGAAGGTACCGAAAACCGCATCAACGTTGAAAGACGCAATTTTAATGAAGCAGTTCAGGCATATAACTCTCAGTTGAGGCGTTTCCCAACTAATATCATGGCCGGTTTATTCGGGTTTTCGAAGAAACCATATTTTGAGGCTCAGGCTGGTGCTGAAAATGCTCCAAAAGTCGAGTTTTAATATATTCCGGATTCTTAATCCTGGCAATACTTCAGAAAACCTGGAATCATTTTTACAGAATGTTTTCGTGCAAATTAATTTTAACACTTTCACAAAAAGAAATTAATCTGCAACTACGTTCATAAAAGGTCACAGTCATAAAGATTTCACCAAACAGGAAGTCAATTGCTTGAAAATAAAGGTTATCTTTAGGAGGTACATTGAATCTTACACCTCTGTTTTCCTGCAATTGACTTCCTTTCTTTTTTACAATAGTGCATAATATGACCTTGCGTCACTATTGCTACCGGATTTTGTTGAAGATAAGATGAACTGAAAATTATCTTTAAAACACCTATTAATAAAACTGATTAAATTGATTACAGAAATGACTTCAGCAAAGAATTTTTTCACAAAAGATCAACAGGAAGATATCAGGCAGGCTATCATGCATGCCGAGCTGGATACTTCAGGCGAGATCAGAGTACATATTGAGAATACTTGTAAAGGTGATGTGCTCGACAGGGCTTTGGCTGTATTTAACAAACTGGAGATGGAGAAAACAGCAAGCCGCAATGGAGTCCTGATTTACCTGGCTGTTAAAAACCGAAAATTTGCAATAATCGGGGATACGGCGATACACACAGTAGTTACTGAAAGCTTTTGGGATGCCGTCCGCAATAAAATGCTAAATCATTTCCGCGAAAGTAATTTTACAGAGGGTTTGGTTGAAGCTATTTCAGATACAGGAAAACAGCTTAAAAAGCATTTCCCCTACAAAACTGATGATGTTAATGAACTTTCGGATGAAATTTCCTTTAACTGATAATCTTAAAAACTGCACCCCTCAATACAAAGATAATCCAAGCATATGAAACCCGGCATCTACATAAAATTCCTTTTCGTATTACCAATCCTGGTACTTCTCACCAAAGCCGGATTTACACAGGGCAGCATTCCCGAAAGACCCGATCCTCCACACCTGGTAAACGATTTTGCAGCTTTACTGAGTCCCGATCAATTGCAAGACCTGGAATCCAAACTGGTTGCATTCAATGATTCCACATCCGTTCAGATTACTGTGGTGATAGTGCCAAGTCTCGACGGGTATGAAAAGGCTGATTATGCGCAGCAACTTGGGCAGAAATGGGGAGTCGGCGGAAGTGAATTTGACAATGGTTTTGTAATCCTGATTAAGCCCAAAAGTGCCTCCGAAAATGGAGAAGCTTTTATTGCAACCGGATATGGTGTTGAAAAATTTGTACCCGACGCAACTGCATCCGACATCATTAACAATGAAATGATTCCCGATTTTAAACAAAATGACTACTATGGGGGTATAAATGCTGCTTCTGACGTACTCATGTCGTTGGTTAAAGGGGAATACAAGGCCGATAAATACAGCAAGTCAAAGAAACAAAAATCATCTTCAATCTTTATTCTTATCATTATTATTGTGGTTATTTTTCTGTTTTCACGTAATGATAACAACCATCGGACAATCAATCGTTCAGGTTCAGGAGGCCCTCTTTTCTTTCCATGGTTGGGTGGCGGTGGATTTGGAGGAGGAAGCAGCGGTGGAGGCGGCGGATTTGGCGGATTTGGTGGTGGCAGCTTTGGAGGAGGCGGTGCTGGCGGAAGCTGGTAACATTTGCAATTAGGGTATTAATTGCACCATAAAATTACATTATACAGGTTCCGAAGATTTTAAAAATCAACATAAATTTTTAATTGCTTTTCAATAATAAGACTCCGGGTTTTTATAGAGTTTGATGCCAAATTATATTGTTATCAGAAAAACATAAGTTATTTTATATGTCATATATTTTGAATATTTATCAATTATTATTATTATTATATACAAATAATCAGGTATTGTTATACCCTAATCCGGAAATAATTCTATGGAATAGTACCTCTGTCCCTAATTGTATTTATTTGGATTAGTGGATCTTAATTCTGCTTTTTCAGGCCATTATTTATTTAGAATGGTTCTAAACTGTTTGAAATTAAAAATAAAGATAAATTATTTTGCTTGGAGGTCGCTAATTATCTAAATTCGCTGTGCTGTGAAAAGAATAACAAGTTACAGCCTTAGGAATGAGAAATCTTTACTATTCAGATCACCTTCCTACTCATTTAAATCGGAAACGTCATGCGGGCGCTCAGCAATTCTGTCGTTCGTATTGTCATTTTATATACCTTATTAATCAGTAAATTCGTATGCACCTACAAGCATCCAACAAACAGAAACTGATAACCTTTAGACTGGCAGCACCATTGATTCTGCTTATGGCAGGGCTGCTATTCAGTACAGTTTCGCAGGCACAGAACAAAGGCAAGGAGATTTTCGAAAAGAATTGCGTCATTTGCCACAAGCTCACGGAAGAAAAGCTGGTCGGGCCGGGGCTCAAGGGAGTTACTGAGCGACGTGATAAAAAATGGCTTAAAAAGTTTATTCCGGCTTCCCAGGATATGGTAAAAGCAGGCGATAAACTTGCGGTTCAGGTTTTCAACGAAAACATGAAAATCCCCATGCCGGATCATAAATTCCTTACGGATGCTGATCTGGATCAGTTGCTTACCTATATTGAAACCTACAAACCTGCTGAAGCTAAAAAGGTATCGGTTGATATTACTAAAAAAGACGGTTTCTGGCGCGATGAAATTCTCCGCGGCGAAAGACTGTTCTCTGGTGTTCTGCCTTTTGAGAAAGGAACTACCCTTAATTGTGTTTCATGTCATGCGATCACAGCAACTGATACCCTTAACTTCAATCCTTCGGCTGTCGACCTGGCCAAAGCATGGCAGGAGCCAAACGGAACAAATCTTTATCAGGTGCTCAGTACACCTATTTCCGCCAAAATGACCGAAGCGCACAAAGGGCTTCAACTTTCGGATAAAGAGATTTACGACATTTCTGCATTCCTCTCCGATGTCAGCAAAAAAGGTATGACCTGGGAAAAGACTTTCCCTGCCCGTTTATTGCTTTTCCTATTTATGGGATTACTCATGGCATTGGCACTGGCCGACCTTATCTGGTTTAAGAAAATAAAATATCGTATAATTCATGTTCTGGTTATACTTGCTGGCCTCGGAATTCATGGCACAATGGCTATTCAGGAAGGAATAAAACTAGGTCGCACTAAAGACTATATGCCCGACCAACCCATAAAATTCTCCCATAAAGTTCATGCAGGGCAAAATAAAATTGATTGCCAGTACTGTCATTCAATTGCAACATACAGCAAATCAGCTGGTATACCATCCGCTAACCTGTGTATGAACTGTCATAAGGTAGTAAAAGCCGGCACCCGGTCCGGGACATTTGAAATCAGCAAAATATACAGGGCCATTGAATCGGGAAAGCCAATTGAATGGGTTCGTATACACAAACTTCCTGATCATGCCTTTTTCAGCCATGCACAGCATGTTGGTGTAGGGAAAGTTAAATGCCAGGAATGCCATGGTTTAGTGCAGGATATGGATCTGGTTAAACAGGCTTCCGATCTTTCGATGGGCTGGTGCGTAAACTGTCATCGCCGCACAGGAGTGCAGTTTAACAGTAATAAGTATTACGAATCGTTCAAATCTATTCACGACGAAGCCAAGGCAGGTAAAAAAATAACTGCTGAACGTTTGGGCGGTATTGATTGTGCTAAATGCCATTATTAAACCTGGTATTTTAAATTAACAAACATTTAAAAATTAAACAGAACCTTTTATACTCCTCTATATAAATGGAAAAGAAATATTGGAAAAGTCTTGAAGAGCAAGCAAACCTTCCTGTAATTAACCCAGGTCAGAAAGATGAAGATGCATCCCGATCATTGCTCGACCTGATTGATGAAGAAATTGACAGCAAACCATCATCGAGGCGAAACTTTCTGAAATTCTGCGGATTCAGCTTTGCCACAGCAGCTGTAACTACCAGCTGTCAGAATCCTGTTAATATGGCTATTCCATACCTGAATAAGCCGGAAGAAGTAACCCCCGGAATGGCAAATCATTACGCCTCAACTTATTTCGATGGACAGGACTACAACGGAATTCTGGTAAAAGTTCGCGATGGCCGGCCCATAAAAATTGAAGGAAACGAACTTTCTTCCATAAGCAACGGTGCTACGAGCGCACGCGTACAGGGTTCAGTTTTGAGCCTTTACGACGACGGAGCCAGATATAAAGCTCCAATGATAGGTGGAAAAGAATCAACCTGGAATATGGTTGATGCAGAAGTTATTGCTAAACTTACAGCCGCATCCGGATCAGGAAAATCGATAGCACTGGTCACCTCTACCATAATCAGCCCTTCTACCCTTTCGGTTATTGAAGAGTTTAAGAAAAAATACCCTACTACCAAACATGTTACTTACGATGCAGTGTCATCATCAGCATTGTTACAGGCTAATAATCTTACTTTTGGCACTCAAACTATTCCGGATTATTATTTCGATAAAGCCGATGTAATTGTAAGCTTTGATGCCGATTTCCTCGGAACATGGCTGATGCCGGTTGAATTCACCAGGAGGTTTGCTGCCAGTCGCAGACTGAATAAGGACAAGCGTACCATTTCACAGCTTACTGTTTTTGAATCAGGCATGTCGCTTACCGGTGCCAACGCCGATTACCGTTTCCCGATAAAACCAAGTCAGCAGGCTTCAGTTATTCTAAGTTTGTACAATGAAATTGCTAAAGCTACCGGTGGCACAACCTATAATGCTCCTGCTTCGGCTGTTGATGTAAGCAAGCTTGCCCAAAAACTAATTGCTGCAAAAGGCAAATCAATAGTTGTTTGCGGAATAAACGATGCTTCTGTTCAGATTGTGATAAATGCAATCAACCAGATGCTTCAGAACTATGGCAGCACCATTGATTTTTCAGCTTCACTCAACATCCGCAAAGGAATTGATGAAGATATGACTGTTCTTGTTAAAGAAATGAACGAAGGCAAAACAGGAACTGTTATCTTTTATAATGTTAATCCCGTTTATAATTACAGTGATCCTAAATTACTGCTCGATGGACTGCAAAAAGTAGAGCTTTCGGTTAGCACAGCTATATCCGCTGACGAAACTGCCAACGCATGTAAAGTTGTTGCTCCCGATCATCATTTCCTGGAATCGTGGAACGATGCTGAACCTAAAAAAGGAATTTACAGTCTGCAGCAACCTACTATTAATAATATATACTGGACCCGCCAGGTGCAGGATAGCTTGTTGAAATGGAGCGGCAGTATCGTTCAGTTTAACGCTTACCTGAAACAGTACTGGCAGGACAATTTCAAAGGAAAACAATCTGAATATGCATCAGGTACTGATTTCTGGAATTATACTTTGCAAAAAGGTATATTTGAACTGCCTGTAGCTTCGGCTCAACCAGCATTTGCGTCGCAGTCAATTGCTGATGCTGCATCCAAAGCTGCTGCTGTTAAATCATCCGAATTAGAACTTTCATTTTACGAAACCATAGCTTTAGGAAACGGACAGCATACCAACAATCCATGGTTGATGGAAATGCCTGACCCTATTTCGAAAGTGTGCTGGGACAATTTTGCAGCTATTTCGCCTAAAATGGCTGCCACGCTTGGTGTGGTTACAGGTGATATATTAAAACTTGCTGAAGGTTTCGAACTTGTTGCATTTATTCAGCCAGGACAGGCCGAAGGAACTGTATCAGTTGCTTCCGGATATGGCCGCTCGAAAGCAGGAAAAGTTGCTGAAGGTGTTGGAGTAAATGTATTTCCATTTATGAAAATGGAAGGCATTAACCGGCAGTCGTTCATGGCTATCGCCGCAGTAACCAAAACCGGTAAAAAATACGAGCTTGCTTCCACCCAATCGCATTATTCGATGGAGGGCCGCGAAATCGTTCGCGAAACAACACTTACCGAATGGCAGGAAAAGCCTGATTCAGGTAATGAAATGCATGCAGAAACTGAAAAACATAATATCAGCCTTTATCAAAATGTAAAATACGAAGGACATCATTGGGGAATGTCAATCGACCTCAATGCTTGTACAGGTTGTAGTGCCTGTGTTATCGGCTGTCAGGCAGAAAATAACGTACCGGTAGTCGGAAAGCAACAAGTTGCTTTGACGCGTATTATGCACTGGATCCGCATGGACAGGTATTATTCAGAAGATACAGCAAATCCATCGGTTTATTTCCAGCCAGTGATGTGCCAGCAATGCGATAACGCTCCTTGCGAAAATGTTTGTCCTGTATCAGCCACCAACCACAGCAATGAAGGTCTGAACCAGATGGCATACAACCGCTGTATTGGAACAAAATACTGCATCAACAACTGCCCCTATAAAGTACGTCGCTTCAATTGGTTCCGCTATGCTACCAACGATGCTTTTGACTATAACATGAACAGCGATATGGGCCGCATGGTTCTGAATCCGGATGTAACTGTCCGTGAGCGTGGTGTGGTTGAAAAATGTTCGTTCTGCGTTCAGCGTATACAGGAAAAGAAACTTCAGGCTAAACTTGAAAACCGTGAGCTTGCTGACGGTGATATCAAGACAGCTTGTATGCAGGTATGTCCGGCCGGTGCAATTATATTTGGTGATACAAATAACAAGCAGGGCAAACTCATCGACTTGTTTACTGACCAACGCAATTACAACCTGATTGAAGAAGTACATACGCTTCCTTCGGTAGGCTACCTGACAAAAGTTCGTAACCGGGAAGAAGAAAACAAAAAGGCATAAGCTGTCATTTTGCAATCCGAAATATAAAATAAACATAAAATATAAATTCGCAATACCTTATAAAATATGTATAAAGCTGAAGTACGAGGTCCGCTGATTCTGGGGAACAAGGATTACCACCAGATCACCAGCGACATTATTGCGCCGATTGACAATAAAACGCCGGGCTGGTGGAAAGTAGCGCTGGCAATCAGTCTGACAATGGCCAGTTTCGGAATTTTTGCACTTTACTATACCGTTCGATATGGTTTGGGTACATGGGCTGTAAACAATTCTGTAGCCTGGGGATGGGAAATCATCAACTTTGTTTGGTGGATCGGAATCGGTCATGCCGGGACTGCTTTCTCTATATTCCTGCTTATTCTGAGGCAGAAATGGCGTACTTCCATTAACCGCGCGGCTGAGGCCATGACTGTTTTTGCTGTAGGCTGTGCCGCTATTTTTCCTGCTATTCATATGGGACGCGTTTGGCTAGCTTTTTACATTTTCCCTTATCCCAACACCCGTGGACCTTTATGGGTAAACTTCAACTCACCACTTTTCTGGGACTTTATTGCTATCAGTGCTTACCTGCTTATTTCAGCTTCATTCTGGTATTTCGGAATGGTTCCTGATTTTGCATCCATCCGCGACAGGGCTAAAACCAAACTTAAAAAAGCGATATATGGTTTCCTCGCTTTTGGCTGGACCGGGTCAACCAAAGAATGGTTGCGTTATGAAGGTTTAAGCTACGTGCTCGGTGGTATTGCCGCTGTTCTGGTTGTTTCCGTTCACTCCATTGTATCAACCGATTTTGCCAGCTCCGTAATTCCAGGATGGCATTCAACATTATTTCCTCCTTATTTCGTAGTCGGAGCCATCTTCTCAGGATTTGGTATGGTTATGACACTTATGATCGTAATACGCAAATATTATCATCTTGAGGATTATGTTACCGATTCGCACTTGAATGCTATTGCAAAGATTCTTGTTTTCATTTCCCTTATCATGGGAACAGCATATGCCACTGAGGTATTTATAGCCTGGTATAGCGGCAATCCATACGAAATGTTCACATTCTTCCATAACCGTATTACAGGCGATTATTCTTTTATGTTCTGGGCTATGGTTACCTGCAATGCCATTATTCCTCAGTTGATGTGGTCGAAGAAAATACGGAGCAATATCACGGCCTTGTTTATTATTTCATTGATCATAAATGTTGGTATGTGGTACGAACGATTTAATATCGTTGTCACCTCACTTTCAAAGGATTACCTTCCATCCTCCTGGACATCATACTCACCAACCTGGGTTGAAATTGGCATTTATATCGGTACTATCGGGATTTTCACAACCGGTGTATTGTTCTTCTTCCGCTTCGTACCTATGATTGCAATCAGCGAAGTAAAGAGTGTATTGAAACCTACCGAAATAACGGAAAAACATTAAAACACTGAATTAAAATGAGTAATACACACATAATAGGGATTTTCGACAGCAAAAGCGACCTGCTGGCAGGTATTGAAGGAGCCCAAAGCAAAAACTTCAATATCGATGAAATTTACACGCCCTACCCGGTAATGGAAGCTATTGATGCTTTAAAACGAAAATCAAGGTTTACTACTGCAGCTTTTATTTATGGAGCGGCGGCAGTGGTTGGTGTACTTTCATTTTTATACTGGACGTCAGTAATTGACTGGCCCATTAATTATGGAGGAAAACCTACCAACGCATTTCCTTCCTTTATTATTATCACGCTGGTGCTTACCATTCTCACCATTACGATTATGAGTTTATTCACTTTTTCGATAAGGGCACGCATATACCCCGGTAAGAAATATATCCTTCCCGACGAACGTGCTACCGATGATAAATTTGTGATCCTGTTCAACAAAGCAACTGCCGGTGGTGGATTCGAAGCTGTTTCGAATGCCCTCATTGCAAGCGGAGCATCGGAAGTATACGAAAAGGAACTTTAATAATGATACGTAAAAAACATATTCATATGGGTTATTTCAGTAAAGCCCCAATCAGGTTAACAGCGGCTATTGCACTTTCGGCATTGCTTTTTACTTCGTGCGACCGCACACGTATTCAGAAAGGATATGAGTACTTCCCTGATATGGCGCATTCGTTAGCATACGAAACCTATGCACCTTCAAAAGGTGCAAAAAACGGTATGACCATGCAGTTGCCTGTTCTGGGTTCCATTCCCCGTGAAATGATTCCTTACCAGTATCCGGCAACTCCCGAAGGACGCTTGCTTGCAGGTAAGGAACTTGTTTGCAAATTAGAAGCCAGCGACACAAACCTGGTACGTGGAAAAGAGATGTTTGTTATTTATTGTCAGAACTGTCACGGTACAGCCGGAAAAGGGGATGGACATTTATATACAAGCGGTAAATTTACCATGCAACCGGCATCCCTTATCTCGGAACGCATGCTTATAGCTCCGATCGGTGAGGTCTATCATGTGATAACCGCAGGGTGGAATACAATGGGTGCCCACGGACC
>Ga0114977_10002219_pt1 | contig 12525 bp, 13 predicted proteins | sample S_130805_MF_Meta_FD_87026 | JGI IMG/M metagenome (GOLD analysis project Ga0114977, IMG submission 87026) | Freshwater microbial communities from Lake Simoncouche, Canada to study carbon cycling - S_130805_MF_MetaG | ecosystem: Environmental > Aquatic > Freshwater > Lake | place: Lake...
AAACCATTGCGCCTAAAAAGCAATTGGGCGCGACCACCGCGGTGGGTGGTGTGCGCGGTGCGCCTTCTGATGTAAATGATTTTTATTGGAAGGGCGAAGCCGCTAGCGCGCAAGTTGATCCACAAGAATTGACCGCCTTTACCAAAGCCTTCGAGCTCGGCGCTTCAGGTAATGTGCCGCAATCGCAACAAGCTTTCCAATGGTTTATTAAGACTTATCCTGACAGCGTGTTGCGTAAGGATGCTGACAAGGCCTTGCTGGTTTTGAGTGGGAAATAATAGGTGGTAATAAAATAAAAAACCCGCTTCGGCGGGTTTTTTATTGCGTGATTTTCTTGGCTGGATTTTTTAACTTAAATCCGTTTTGCTAACTCAGCGGCTTTGCCTAAATAACTATCCGGCGACAGTTTTAACAAGCGGGTTTTTTCATCTGCCGGAATCTCCAATGCGCTGATGAACGCGTGCAAACTATCGCGGTTAATGCCGCCTTTGCCGCGCGTTAATTCTTTCAGTTTGTCGTAGGCATTTTCAATGTTGTAGCGGCGCATCACCGTTTGAATCGGTTCCGCCAACACTTCCCAGCTATTGTCCAAATCCTCTGCCAAGCGTTGCGGATTAACTTCTAATTTGTTCAAGCCTTTCAAGCAAGATTCATACGCCAACAAGGTGTAACCGAGCGCGACGCCCATATTGCGCAACACGGTGGAATCGGTGAGGTCACGTTGCCAACGAGAAATTGGCAATTTTTCCGACAAGTGGCGCAACAGCGCGTTGGCTAAACCGAGGTTGCCTTCGGAGTTTTCGAAGTCAATCGGGTTCACTTTATGTGGCATGGTGGAAGAACCAACTTCGCCGGCGACGACTTTTTGTTTAAAGAAACCAAGTGAAATGTAGCCCCAAATGTCGCGATTTAAATCGATCAAAATCGTATTGGCACGGGCGAAAGCGTCATACAACTCAGCCATGTAATCGTGCGGTTCAATTTGAATGGTGTACGGATTAAAGGTCAGGCCGCGCGCTTCGACAAAACGCTGCGCAAACGCTTCCCAATCGGTGTTCGGATAAGCGGACAAATGGGCATTGTAATTACCCACCGCACCATTAATTTTGCCGAGCAAAGCCACTTCAGCAATTCGTTGATCCGCCCGTTCTAAGCGATAAACTACGTTGGCGAACTCTTTGCCGACGGTGCTCGGTGTCGCGGTTTGACCGTGGGTGCGGCAGAGCATCGGCAGGTCGGCTAATTCGTGGGCCAAATGGCGCAGACGCTGAATGACGGTAGCCAATAAAGGACGCAAAACTTGGTCGCGGCCGGCTTTCAACATCAGCGCGTGGCTCAAATTATTGATGTCTTCAGAGGTGCAAGCGAAGTGAATAAACTCTAAGGAATCTTTGGTCTCAGGATTGTCGCCCAGTTTGTCGCGCAACCAATATTCGATGGCTTTTACATCGTGATTGGTGCGGCGTTCGATGGTTTTAATTTCTTCGGCATCGGCTTGGCTAAATTGCGCGGCCAGTTGATCCAGTTGTGCCACGGTGGCGGCGGACAAGGGCGCGATTTCACTGATAGTTGGTTCATTGCTCAATGCTTTAAACCATTCAATTTCGATCAGCACACGGTAGCGAATCAAACCGTATTCGCTGAAATGGTTGCGCAAAGCGTCAACCTTGCCGTGATAACGGCCGTCAAGTGGAGAAAGGGCGGTAAGGGCAGAATGGCTCATGTCAGTAACGATAATTTAGTTGAAGATGGGATTCTACGTGAAAGCGGTGCACCGCTCACGTCTGATGCAGATGCAAGGTGCGCGTGGGATAGGCAAAGTCGGCGTCGTGTTGTTCAATAATGCTGGCAACTCTCAACAAAACTTCTTGTTTGAGGGCATGAAATTCGGCCAGCGCGGTGGTGCAGGTGTAGGCGCGAATAATCACGTTCAGCGAGGAATCGGCGAAAGTGTCGAAAGCGACAACAATAGTTTGTGTTTGGTCGATGCCAGAATGTTCTGTCAGCAAAGCTTGAATCGCGTTGACGATGCTTTCAACCTTCACCAGATCTTCATAACGCAAGCCTATCGTTTGGTCGATGCGGCGATTAGACATGCGTGAGGGATTCTCCACCACAATCGTGGTGAACAGCGCATTCGGTACAAACAGTAGATTCATATTTGGCGCGCGGATGCGGGTGTGGCGCCAACTAATTTGTTCTACCGTGCCTTCAATTTGCCGATCCGGCGAACGGATATTTTCCCCGACATTAAAGGGGCGATCGAGATGCACCACCAAGCCGCCGAAGAGGTTGGCCAATAAATCTTTAGCGGCCAAACCGACTGCCAAACCGCCGACACCACCGAAAGCAATTAGTCCGGAAATGCTAAAGCCGAGCGTTTGTAAAATAATCAGCGCACTGACTATCACCACAATAATGCGCATTAATTTGCTGATGCCATCGACCGAGGTGCGTTCAATCGATTCGCCTCGTTGGTTGCGCAGGGCAACGGTGTTTTCACTAAAGTGGCGAATCAGCGCGAGCAAAAACCAAGCGACACACAAAATCACCGCCACGGTATGAATCTGCGAAATGTGCTCAAGCAACGGTTCGGCAGTTTGGGTGTGAATTAAGCGTAGGGAAAAATACAGTCCGCTAATCCAAATAATCGCCATCAACGGCCGCCGACCCGCAGCTAGCAACGAATCATCGAGCACATTGTCGGTGCGTGCGGCCACTTTTTCGGCATGGCGTAATAAACGACCCGCAATAAAATGGGCGGCTAAGGTGACCGCCAAAATAATCAGCAAGCGGATGAGGTCGGGACTGAGGGAATTTATATTGAGCAATTTATCACCTTAATGGTTAATGATGCCGCCGCCTAGGCAAATAGTGCCGTCATAAACTACCACCGATTGGCCGGGCGTGACCGCCCATTGCGCCTCATCGAAGGTGAATTGTGTTGCTTCGTTAGCGGTGGAAATCTGGCAAGCCGCATCGCGTTGGCGGTAACGCGTTTTTGCCGCGAAGTTGCGCGACGTGTCGGGTGCATTGCCGCTAATCCAGTGCATATCGAGTGCTTGTAATTCATTTTTTAACAGCGCCGGATGGTCGTGACCTTGCACCACGATTAACTGGTTTTTAGGTAAATCTTTACTAGCAACAAACCACGGTTCGCCGCTGGTATTGCGCGCGCCACCGATGCCTAGCCCTTGACGCTGACCGATGGTGTAAAAAGATAAACCAATATGTTTGCCGACCACTTTGCCTTCTGGCGTAAGCATCTCGCCCGGCGTGGTGGGCAAGTAGCGATTTAAGAATTCACGAAAAGGACGTTCGCCGATAAAGCAAATGCCGGTGCTGTCTTTTTTGGCGTGATTAGAAAGTTGATGTTCGCGGGCAATGTCGCGCACTTGCGATTTCAATAAACCGCCCAAGGGAAACATCGCTTTTGACAATTGCGCTTGGTTTAAACGATGTAAAAAATAGCTTTGATCTTTGCTGTCGTCATCGGCTTTCAGTAATTGAAACAAGCCGTCTTGTTCGCGCACTTTGGCGTAATGGCCGGTGGCCATCGCATCGGCACCGAGTCGAATCGCGTGATCGAGAAACGCCTTAAATTTAATTTCAGAGTTGCACAAAATATCTGGATTTGGCGTGCGTCCGGCTTGATATTCGCGCAAGAAATAACTGAACACGCGATCTTTATATTCTTTAGCAAAATTAACCGCTTCAATCGGAATGCCGATGCTATCGGCAACCGACACCGCGTCGATTAAATCTTGCCGCGACGAACAATATTCGTCATCGTCGTCATCTTCCCAGTTTTTCATAAACAGGCCGATCACCTCGTAACCTTGCTGTTTTAACAGCAAAGCGGTGACAGCGGAATCAACGCCGCCCGACAAACCAACGACCACGCATTTAGTCATAATGAGTTATTAAATCCAAAGGATAACGTTTGCCAGCGAGGTAATCTTCTACGCATCGCAAAATGAGCGGGCTGCGATGTCGATCTTGAGTGGCGCGAATTTCTTCGATTGTCATCCAAACGGCGCGCACGATGCCCTCGTCTAAAGCAAGCTCAGGATGATGGCCGGTAATTTTGCCGCCAAAAGCGAAGCGCAAATAAGTGGTATTGGCCGTGGGCGCGTGCCAGCGATAAATACCGACGATAAATTCTGGTTTAAAATCATACGCAGATTCTTCCAGCACTTCGCGCGCGGCGGCAGCGGCTAAGGTTTCATTGGCTTCCCAATGGCCGGCCGGTTGATTAAAGCGCAAACCTTGTGCGGTTTGCTCTTCCACTAACAAAAATTTGCCGTCTTGTTCCAGAATGCTGGCGACGGTGGTATTGGGTTTCCAGATCATATGGCAATTTTAAATGAAAAAAGCAGGGGTTGCCCCCCGCTTTTTTGTTCAACGCGCACTAATTACTTGGCTGCTTCGGCAGCAGGTGCTGCTTTTTTAGCTTTTTTGGCTTTATGTTTATGAGCCTTTTTAGCAGGTGCAGCAGCTTGAGTAGCAGCTTGAGTAGCAGCCGGTGCAGCTGGTGCAGGTGCTGCGGCTTCAGCGGCCATCGCAGAGAAGGTTACAAGTGCGAAAATAGCAGCGATCAAAGTGGATAGCAATTTCATATTAGTAACTCCTTAGTGGTTAAACGATTTGACATCAGTGTGTCGCGTCCAATAACGCCGGCCGATTCAGCCGCGTTGACAGTGTCGCGGATGACTTTTTTGTGACGAGCTAAACGTAAGCTTAAGGAATTGCTCGACTGCCGTGCAGATTCGTGTGGTTTGCCGCAGCGGTAAGCGCTTCGATGGTTTGTGTGCGTGGAAAACTTTTGCGCCAAACCAACGCAATTCGACGCGATGGAATTGGCTGCTCAAAAGGAATAACGGTGAGCAATTGGTTTAAGAAGCGCGGTGTGTTGGCGGACGCCGGTAAAACGGTGATGCCCAAATTGGAAGCAACCATATTGCGGATGGTTTCTAGTGAGGTGCCGTGTTGAATATGAGATCCCTTGCGGTTCAATTCGGGGCACGCTTCAATCACTTGATTGCTGAAACAATGCCCTGAATCGAGCAGTAACACTTTTTCGTTTGCCAGCTCCTCTGGTTTGATTGAGCGCCGATCTGACCAAGGGTGATCAACATTCACCACCACCTCAAAATCTTCGTCATACAATGGGCAGGTCAAGGTGCTGCTATCACCAAATGGCAAGGCGATAATAATCGCATCGAGCTTGCTATTATTTAGCGCCACTTCTAAATTAGCGGTGATGTTTTCTTCAACTTCCAAGCTTAAATCAGGCGCAATTTGTTTTAACGTAATAATTAATTCCGGTAATAAATACGGCCCCACGCTGTGAATAATACCTAGCCGCAAGATGCCACTTAATTGATTTTTACCTTGCTGCGCAAGCAATCTAATATGTTCAACTTGCGCCAGCACCCGCTGAGCGTGCTCAATAATTTGTTGGCCGATCGCGGTGATGGTGACCTCGCTTTTATTGCGCTCAAATATTTTCAGACCTAAATCTTCTTCCAGTTTTTGAATCGCCAACGACAGCGCTGGCTGGCTGATAAACGATTTTTCAGCAGCACGGCGAAAGTTGCGTTCTTGTGCAACGGCGACTACGAAACGAAGCTCATTCAAGGTCATGGTGATTCCTTTTCTGATTTAAATAGTAAATCACTTGCCTCAATAAAATCAATTGGATTAATAAGAACGCCGCGCGTAAATTTCAATTGTGGCTATCACACAACGAATGAGGAGAAAATCATGAGCAAAGTTAAAGCGCAGTCGCCCATCAATATTGGCATCGCCGAAAAAGATCGGCAAAAGATCGCTGCCGGGCTCTCCAGAATGTTGGCGGATAGTTACACGCTCTACCTTAAAACGCATAACTTTCATTGGAATGTCACCGGACCAATGTTTCAAACCTTGCACCTGATGTTTATGACGCAATACAACGAAACTTGGCTGGCGGTTGACTCCTTGGCAGAGCGCATTCGGGCGCTCGGTTTCCCCGCCCCTGGCAGCTACCAAGAATTTGCCGCACTCACCTCGATTGTAGACAGCGTTGGCGTGCCGAACGCCAAGGAAATGATCCGGCAATTAGTGATTGGCCAAGAAACAGTGGTGCGCACCGCGCGCGAAGTGTTTCCGATTGCGGAACGGGCAGGAGATCAACCGACGGCTGATTTATTAACTCAACGAATGACAGTGCACGAGCAAAATGCATGGATGTTGCGCAGTTTACTGGAAGAATAAAGGCAGTATTTGCTTGGTGGCACTGGTGGCCACCAGGTGTTTTACGGCAACATTTCACTAATTTGCTGAAAAATGTCGGTAAAAATAGCGCTTGGCTATTTCCACCATCACCAGATAGCACAGCACCATTCCCAGCAAGATCAGAAAAAATAATGGGGGCGGTGGCACAAAACCGAGCATGGCTGCAAACGGCGTAAATGGCAGAATCATCGCCACTAAAACAACGGCCAACGAAGTCAACGTTAGCAAGCCTTTCGGTCGGCTTTTAAAGGGATTGCCGCGCGTCCGAATCACAAAAATCACCATGACTTGCGTGGCTAAAGATTCAATAAACCAGCCGGTATGAAACAATGCTTCTCCGGCGTTAAATACTTTCAATGATTAACCAGACGGCGGGTATAAGGATGAGTGGCCAATCCTGTAGAGGGTGGTTTAATACGAAAAAAGCCGCAACGACGTTGAGTCTGTTGCGGCTTTTTTGCGACTACTAAATAAGTGGTGCCGGGAGGGGGAATCGAACCCCCACTTCCTCGCAGAAACTGGATTTTGAGTCCAGCGCGTCTACCAATTCCGCCATCCCGGCACGAGAAGGCGCGCATTATCCACGAAACATTGCTCGGCATCAAGCTACAATGCGCGCCTTTTTTATTTCACGCTATTTTATTGTGATGCGGACTGCTGATTTTGATTTCGAATTGCCGGAGTATTTGATTGCACAACACCCGCCTGCGATCAGGGGTGGGAGCCGTTTGTTGCGTGTTTCTGGTGCACATTTAGCGGACGATCAGTTTGCGCACTTGGGTCAATTTTTAGGGCCGAACGATTTGCTAGTATTGAATGACACGCGCGTTTTAAAAGCGCGTTTGCACGGCGAAAAGGCAAGCGGCGGCAAAGTGGAAGTGTTGGTTGAGCGCGTTTTGGGTGAACATGAGGTGTTGGCGCAAGTGCGCGCCAGTAAAGCGCTAAAAGTGGGCAGTCAATTTTGTTTAGCAAATCGTTTTCTGGTGACGATGCTTGGGCGCGAAGGCGAATTTTTTCATTTGCGTTTTGAAGCGACAGAAACTGTCTTTGAATTGTTGGAACAATTTGGGCAATTACCCTTGCCGCCTTATATCACGCACGCCGCCGAGGCAGAAGATGACGAACGTTACCAAACAGTTTTTGCGCGTGAGGCTGGCGCGGTAGCGGCACCCACGGCGGGCTTACATTTTGATGCGGCGATGATGCAGGCGTTGCAGGCGCAAGGGGTGGCGATGGCGTATGTGACTTTGCACGTCGGCGCTGGCACCTTTAAGCCGGTGCGAGTGGATAATGTGGCTGAACACGTGATGCACAGCGAGCGTTATACGGTGCCGCTGGTGACGGTGGAGGCGATACGCCAAACGCGGGCGAACGGTGGGTGCGTGGTGGCGGTGGGGACAACCAGTTTGCGCGCGTTGGAAAGTGCGGCGGCGAGCGGTGAATTGTTGGCGGGCGCGGGCGAAACGCGGATTTTTATTACGCCAGGTTATCAATTTAAAGTGGTTGATCGGCTGTTGACCAATTTTCATTTACCGAAATCGACCTTGCTGATGCTGGTGAGCGCGTTTGCGGGGACGGAAAATATGCGGGCGGCATATCGCCATGCAGTACAGCAGGAATATCGGTTTTTTAGTTATGGCGATGCGATGTTGATTGAGAGAGAATAATGAAATTTACTTTACACACGACTTCTGGTGCGGCGCGACGCGGCACTTTAGATTTAGCGCACGGCAAATTAGACACGCCAGCATTTATGCCAGTGGGCACGTATGGCACGGTGAAGGCGATGTCGCCGATTGAATTAAAAGAAATGGGTGCGCAAGTTGTGCTCGGCAATACTTTCCATTTGTGGTTGCGGCCGGGGCTAGAAGTGATTGCGGCGCACGGTGGCTTGCATCGTTTTATGGGGTGGGATGGCCCGATTTTGACTGACTCTGGCGGCTTTCAAGTTTTTAGTTTGGGCGCGTTGCGCAAAATTACCGGTGGCGGCGTGGAATTTAAATCGCCGGTGAATGGCGATAAATGTTTTCTGTCACCGGAGGAATCAATGCGCATTCAGCGCGTATTAAATTCTGACATTGTGATGATTTTTGACGAATGCACGCCGTATCCCGCTGATGAAAAAGTCGCCGGTGAGTCGATGCGGATGTCGATGAGTTGGGCGGAACGCAGTAAAAAAGCGCATGAAGGTAATCCGAATGCGCTGTTTGGAATTGTGCAAGGCGGCATGCACGAGCATTTGCGCGACGAATCATTGCAAGGTTTGATGAATATTGGTTTCGATGGTTTCGCCATCGGCGGTTTGTCGGTCGGCGAACCAAAAGACGATATGTTGCGCATTCTCAAACACACCGCACCGCAATTACCAGCCGACAAACCACGTTATTTGATGGGTGTTGGCACGCCAGAAGATTTGGTTGAAGCGGTTGGCAATGGCATTGATATGTTTGATTGCGTGATGCCGACGCGTAATGCCCGCAACGGTCATTTGTTTACTCGTTTTGGCGATGTGCGGATTAAAAATGCGAAATATCGGCTGGATACGCAACCGTTGGACGCGCAATGTGCCTGTTATACCTGCCAAAATTTCACCCGCGCGTATTTGCACCATTTGCATAAGATTAACGAAATTCTCGGTGCTAGGTTAAATTCAATTCACAATTTGCATTATTACCAAGAACTGATGGCGGATATGCGAAAAGCGATTGAGCGCGATCAGTTCGCTGAGTTTGTGGCGGGTTTCCATCAGGCGCGACAAATGCTGACTAGCGCGCCGTAGCTAAACCGTCATCTGCTTCGTGTTAGAATGCTCGGCGTTTTTTGAACCCTATTAATAGTCTGGAGATTTAAGATGATTTCAGTAAGTGATTTGTTGATTAGCAGTGCTCATGCCGCCGATGCTGGCGCACCAACGATGCAAGATAGCGTGATGCAATATTTACCTTTGATCGCCTTGGTGGCGGTGTTTTATTTCATGATTCTGCGTCCGCAACAAAAACGCGCTAAAGAACACAAAGCCTTGATTGATGCCTTGCAAAAAGGTGATGAGATCGTGACCATCGGCGGCGAATTAGGTAAGGTCGTTAAAGTGGATGAAAACTATGTTCAGGTAGAAATTGCCGCGAACGTGGTGGTCACCATTCAAAGAGCAGCGGTGCAAACTACGCTGCCAAAAGGAACGATTAAGTCAATTTAAGGTGAAGTGATGAACCGTTACCCGCTCTGGAAAAATCTGTTAATTGTCTGCGTGGTGGTGCTGGGTCTGATTTACGCCCTGCCGAATTTGTATGGCGAATCACCTGCCGTGCAAGTTTCGCCGCTACGTTCTAGTTTGAAAGCCGACACCGCGTTGATGAAGCGTGTTGAAAGTGCTTTGCAAGCGGTGCAGTTGAATCCAGAAGCGGTAACCTTAGATTTGACTAGCGTGAAGGCGCGTTTTGCCGACACCGATAGTCAGCTAAAAGCTAAAGATGTGTTGCAAAAAACCTTGGGCGAAGATTATGTGGTGGCGTTGAATTTGCTGACACGTTCGCCCAGTTGGTTGTCAAAAATGAATGCCTTGCCGATGTATTTGGGGTTGGATTTACGCGGTGGCGTGCATTTTCTGATGCAAGTTGATATGAAAGCGGCGCTGGATAAAGCCTTGGAATCGGCATCCAGCGATCTTCGTTCGACCTTGCGCGAACAAAATATTCCCTATGCTGGTGTGGTGCGCGATGGTTCTTTGGTAACGGTGAAGTTCCGCGATGCCGAGGCGCGTAGCAAAGGTGAAGCTGAATTAAAACAACGTTTTACTGGGCTGGGTTTTGAAGAAAAAGCCGAAGCGGGCGAGTTTTTGTTGCAAGCACGCTTGAAACCAACGGAAGAAAAACGCATTCAAGATGCGGCGGTGCAGCAAAACTTAGTGACGTTGCGCAATCGCGTGAATGAATTAGGCGTGGCCGAACCAGTGATTCAGCAGCAAGGCGCTGATCGCGTGGTGGTGCAATTGCCGGGCGTGCAAGATACTGCGCGGGCAAAAGATATTATCGGTCGCACAGCCACCTTGGAAGTGCGTTTGGTAGACGACGAACATCCGGTTGGCGTGGGTTCGATCGCGCCGTATGGTACGGAGATTTTTAAAGATCGCGACGGCGGCATGTTGGCGGTTAAAAAAGGCGTCATTCTCACCGGCGAACGCATCAACGATGCGCAACCAGGCTTTGATAATCGCAACAACGAACCTGCGGTGCACATCAACTTAGATGCGGTGGGCGCGCGTAAATTTAAAGAAGCGACGCGTGAAAACGTGGGCAAACGGATGGCGATTATTCTGTTTGAAAAAGGTCGCGGTGAAGTCATTACTGCACCGGTCATTCGTGAAGAAATCGGCGGCGGTCGCGTGCAAATTAGCGGCAAAATGAATACCGAAGAAGCGCAAGATACCGCGTTGTTGCTACGCGCTGGCGCGTTGGCGGCACCGATGGAAATTGTTGAAGAACGCACCATCGGCCCAAGTTTGGGTGCGGACAATATCAAGCGCGGTTTTGATTCAACCAAGGTCGGTTTTATCGCTATTTCGATTTTTATGATCGCCTACTACTTAATGTTCGGCGGAATTTCGGTGCTGGCGCTGGGCGTCAATTTGCTGTTGCTGGTGGCGTTGTTGTCAATGTTGCAAGCTACGTTAACTTTGCCAGGTATGGCCGGTATCGCGCTGACCTTGGGGATGGCGATTGACTCCAACGTATTGATTAACGAACGTATTCGTGACGAATTGCGGCTGGGTATTTCACCGCAGGCGGCGATTAACGCCGGTTACGAAAATGCGTTTGCCACCATTTTAGACTCGAATATCACCACTTTGATCGCCGGCATTGCGCTGTTTATGTTCGGCTCTGGCCCTATTCGCGGCTTTGCCGTGGTGTTGTGTTTAGGTATTTTGACATCGATGTTTAGCTCGGTGCTGGTGTCGCGTTTGATGGTAAATGAAGTTTACGGTCGTAAAGCGCGGCTGAATAAAGTCGCGATCGGTTGAGGTAAATATGGAATTTTTCCGCATCAAAAAAGACATCCCGTTTATGAGCTACGGTCATTACACGACCAGCATTTCGCTCGTTACTTTTATCATCGCCATATTCTTTTTGTTTTCTAAAGGACTGAACTTTGGCGTCGACTTTACGGGCGGCACGGTGATCGAAATTCATTACGCGCAACCGGCGAATATTGAACAAGTGCGCGAACAACTTGGCACGGTCGGATTGAAAGACATATTGGTGCAGAATTTTGGTAGCAGTCACGATGTGTTGATTCAAGTGCCGCTAAAGCAGAATTTGATCGGCGCAAAACTGAGCGAACAAGTGTTGGGCGTGTTGCAACAAAAAGATGCTGGCGTGCAATTGCGCCGCGTGGAATTTGTGGGCCCGCAAGTGGGTAAAGATTTGGTCGAAAACGGTGCGATGGCGCTGTTGCTGGTGTCGATCGGCATCGTCGGCTATTTGTGGATGCGCTTTGAATGGAAGTTTGGCTTGGCGGCGATTGTCGCCAACTTGCACGACGTGGTGATTATTTTGGGTTTCTTCGCCTTCTTTCAGTGGGAATTCTCGTTGTCGGTGTTGGCTGCGGTGTTGGCCGTGCTGGGTTATTCGGTGAACGAATCGGTGGTGGTGTTTGATCGAATCCGCGAAAACTTCCGCAAAATGCGTAAGACAGCAGTGGCCGAAATTATCGACAACGCGATTACGCGAACCATGTCGCGCACGGTGATTACCCACGGTTGCACGCAAATGATGGTGACAGCGATGCTATTTTTGGGTGGTGAAACGCTGCACTATTTTGCCTTGGCGCTGACCATTGGTATTTTGTTTAGTATTTATTCATCGGTGTTGGTGGCGAGTCCCTTGTTGATGATGTTCGGCGTGTCACGCGAAGATTTTATCAAGCCAGAAAAGACTGAAGCCGAAGAAGTGTTACCTTGATTTTCGCTTAAAGGAACGACGCGCCGATGGATATTCTCACGTCATTTCTGCAGATCGTTTTACATCTTGATACCCATTTGCTGGCGCTGACGCAAGATTACGGCATCTGGGTTTACGGTATTTTATTCCTGATTATTTTTTCCGAAACGGGCTTGGTGGTGGCGCCATTCTTGCCCGGCGATTCGCTGTTATTCATTGCCGGTGCTTTGTGCGGTTTGGGCGCGCTAGAAATCAAGCTGCTGTTGCCGATATTGATGCTGGCGGCTTTTCTGGGTGACAACACCAATTA
>Ga0114977_10002222_pt1 | contig 12519 bp, 9 predicted proteins | sample S_130805_MF_Meta_FD_87026 | JGI IMG/M metagenome (GOLD analysis project Ga0114977, IMG submission 87026) | Freshwater microbial communities from Lake Simoncouche, Canada to study carbon cycling - S_130805_MF_MetaG | ecosystem: Environmental > Aquatic > Freshwater > Lake | place: Lake...
CGCTGCAACAACTGTTGCTGGCGCCATTACATTGACAACGGGCGCAGGCGCAATGGAATTCACCAGCGGTGCTGGCGGAATGAATATGAAAAGTGTAATTGGCGATATTACTATCGGTGCAGGCAAAGCATCCGGCCCAATCCAAAGTGGAGACACCATAATACAGTCGCACGGCATCATCCAATTGGCGCCGGATAATTACACGCAAATCGAGAAAACCATTTGGGTGGAACTTAATAACCAAACGTCGGCGCCAGCCACAACCACAAACCGCATTTATTTGCTCAATAATGTTTTGCAGTTTAACGGTGCACCTTTGGGCGGTGGTGGTGGCACTGTGCAAAGCGTGGCCGCCACAGCAAATGCCAACATAACCATGGCTGGCACGTCCACAAACCCCACCGTCGGTGTGGCATCGCCTCTAAATGCAACGCTCAATATTGGCAGTCAAAACATTACGGGGATTAATTCAGCAAACATTAGCATTGTAAATGGAAATGCTGCAAACTCCCAAGTGCAAGTTAATGCGACCTCTGTTAATGTTTATGATGCGGTAGGCAGTCCCACAAATTATGCAACTATGAATAAAAATTCAGTCTTCGTTCAAAACGCAACCGACCAAACCACCATAAGTGCGTCAACCATAATAAAAACTGGCAGCTCAAATCCATTGACTATTTCAAACTCCGTGGCATCAGGAAATGTTGTATTAAGTGCTGGTGCTGGTGGAAAAGTGTCTACCACTTCAGCACTCCAGCCGTCAAGCATTTTGGATACTGCGAGCAGTAGTGGCTTCGCCAATTATGTTTTGTCTGCTGGCACTTCGGGCGGAACTTTAGCATGGGTTCCGCAGACGGCGGGTGGTGGCCTTCCACTGACAGGTGGAACGCTGACAGGGCCACTGAGTATTAACTACGACGCAGGGCAAATTAATCCGCAACTTAATATTATAAATACGAATAATTCTGCGCCCATCGGCGGTCAGGGTGCAGCGGTTGTGCTTCGTAATGATAGTGCAGGAAATGGTGCTGTTGGAGATAGATGCGGAAAAATAGATTTTTCAGCAAAAGATAGTGTCGGCACAGGTGCACGCGTTTATGCCTCAATGCAGGGTTTCATAAACGACCCCACCAGCACATCAATAGATGGCCGTTTATCTACAAATATTGCAGTAGCAAATACGTTGACAGAAATGATGCGTATCTCGTCAACGACTGCAGGAGTTAAACGGTGTGAAATTGGTGCGCAATATACGGCATTAGGTGCAACTGCAATTGGTTCTACGTCAACCTCTACACTTACAGTCAATGGAACAGTAAACGCTACAACATCATTGCAAACACCGCTTATCTACAACGCGCCACAAATATTTCCACAAGGCAGCACAACTTTGGTTGACAATGCAGTGCCTCAATATCAACCGGAACGTTTATATAAACTCACCGATTATCCAGCACCGCTAAATGCACCAACCACAAATGGAGAGAAAGTAATATTTTTAAATCCCACTGGCTCACCAGTCAACGTTGTTGACAGTATTGCGCAGGCGAGCGATTTTCCAGTGCTCAGCGGTTCTTCATTTCAAAAAATGATATTGACGAAATACGTTGAGGCGGGGCTTTCTACGCCGGCTATGAATGTTATTGTTGCATTATATACCGGCAATGCGCCACATGTCTTTATTCAGCCGGACATTGCAACTCCATCCGGCGGGTTGCAATTATTGCATATTTGTTCAGCGACAAAAGCAGCAGGCGGAGCCCCAGTTCTTATTAATGATATAATGATTACTTCTTACAGCACCTCTAACCGAATTTATTTTGGCGGTTGGTTTGATACGGTAAGCATTGATGCAACATATGGGGCGGCAGTTTATACGGCGAATAATTTCAGTGGACAATTGGTTATTCAATGGTCGGGAACTAAACCAAATTACACAATACAGAGTGTGGTTGTTAATCCCATGTTGTCCGCTCACACGACACAGGATGCCAGCCAATTTAGTGGAATTAACGGCGTGAGTGGCAACGTTGGATTAAACGGCGGTGCCATCACGGCCGTGATTAACGTAAAAGGAAATAGTGGATTTCAACAACCGGACAGCACATATGACAGCATTGTGATTGGTGGAGATTTTACAGAAATCGTTGGCGGTGCACGCCCATTGAAACGTATTGCGTATTATGATTATGCCAGCGGTGCACCCTCGAACATCAATTTAGTCAATGCACCAACATCCTTTGTGTTTTTGCAACAAGTTGGGTCGTTGGACGTGAACTCAAAATTTAATATAGCAGTTGCGGCTAATTACAACATTACGGTTTCTAATATGGTTTACACCACGTCTAACGTTGCGGGTTATGCGGCCAATTTTGGAATTTTTTATTTTAACGGCACGGCTTCCACATTGGTTAGTGCATTATTCCCATTTCAAATAGATTATAACAGTGCGGCCGTAAATCGCGGGTTCAATACTGGTTTTATTGCATTGACGCCAAACAATCCGGCTACGTCGTATTATTATATCGGGTGTCAAACTGGTAGTTCAGCTCTCGATGTTTACGTGGGCTTAACCGAAACAATTAATGATACGCGTTGTTGCATTGCTGATGCAGTCCAAAGCGGGCCGTCAATTGGATGGCGCACATTCAGTGATATTGACTGGGCTACTCCATCCGGGCCGGATGCTTTCGTGCGCGGAGGCGCTATGTGCTCCAATGGTTATTTGGTGTTTGCATACGATGGCACCACCCTTACTGTTAATTCCGGAGCCTTTACTACGAATTACATATTTGCTACTTATTATACGTCGGGCTCTGCGACTTACCACGGTATTGGCAGCGACGACCAAGCCATAGAGACTGGCCAAGCGTGGACGGTAGACAAACCCAACAACGTCTCGGGTGGCAACGGCAATTATTATGCCGGGCCGGGTTTTGGTATGGCAATCGCATACAGCGAACTGTATTTAAATAGAGGAACTTTCAATGCTGGCGCTATAGGCGGTGTCTCATATCGGCCATCAGTCAACGATGTTTACGAAATGACAAACTCATTAGTAATTGATGCCCAAAACATTGCTTTAAGTGCAAACCAATTAAAACCGCAAAACAGTTCCGTGCAATTTTTAAGCGTCTATCGCGACGACACCAAATACCCCAATGTCTTCTTTTGCGCAACTGGCACGGAATTGCAAACGGCTACATTGCCATTTAGTAATGGAATACCTAATTATATTCCCATCACTGCAGCAGGAGTGGCCATTCCATGCACTGACTTCGGTGGCTACAGTATCGAGGTAGGATACAATGGCGCGTTGTTTTTGACAAACGTTAATTTGTATGTGTATAAACTAACCTCCGCTGGTGAACTCGTCATTGAATTGGGTGGGTGTGTCGTTCGGTGCGCCAACAACATTTACGCGCAGAATAAACTAACATTTCCAGCAAGCCAAGATGGCACCAGTTTAACACTGGTCGGGGATACGTCAATCGTAAACCCATATGGCAAACCATCGTGGTGGGCAATTGCACAAGACGGTGGAATTTATTATGATGATGTGCTGGTGAATAATAATGCGGCTATTCAATCTGTCTCGGCCACTGGCGCTGGCATCACTGCCACCACTACGGCAGGAGCTGTGCAAATCGCAAATACTGGTGTCGTTTCTCTCTCGGCCGGTTCGGGCATTTCAGTGTCTGCCGCCACGGGTGCCATTACGATTTCTGCCACGCCACCGGCCGCTACACCAACTGGTGTGCTGATTGTGCATCTCGGCCAAAAAGTAATTCAAAACTTAAACACGCAAACAAACGGCAATGCAGAATATATTGATTTTAATAATATTGTTGCTGCAACTGGGCTCGGCACCCAGTTTACGATTTCAGGGGGTGGCAACCCAACATTTTTAACTTACAATGGAACAAATCCAATTACCATAAACGTGGCGGTGGACTGTTCATGGCAATCATCCAGCGGTGGGACTATAAGCGAGTTTACGAATTCAAATGGTATGGTCAATGCATATGCATACAGTGCGTGTAATTTTAGTTTGGAAATCACCGACAACCAAGGAACATTCCCAACCAATTTTCAGGTTATTGGCTGTCCACTTGGGATTGGTTCAATAAACAACAAGGGTGGTTATGGCGGAACGTTGGCGGGCACATCGTATATGCGCGCGCAAAGTTATTTGCGCTTAGCCGGTATTACAAATTATTCATTTAATGACACTTATGCGAGCGCTAATACGTATCAATGCACTACTAATTATGGTGGCGACGATTTGCTGGTGTTGACGTGCTATGAAAGCGTTTTTCCTTTTTAATTGTTAATTACGTGCCATGCCTTTTATTTTAGTTTTCAAAACAGTTGGAAGGCTGTTTAATTCTTTGTTCATTCTAAATGCGCGATTTATCGCCAGTTGTTTGTCCAATATAAATTCTCTTGCTACATCGGGCTGAATATCCGGCCTCTGCACTGGCATTAATGGCACTGGCGGAACATATGGCAAAGGCATCGCGTGTGGGTTTGCTTCATTCCATATTGGAATTCTTTGCGTTGCAATCACATTTGCTGGTGGCACTTCACCTCTTGCAATTAAAAAACGTGGCCTTTGATGTAATAAATTTAACATTGCTGTTAAATTTGCACGCCGTAATTCTGTTAAATCTGCCATTTTTTATAATATTAAATGATATATAATTTTTATATTATTTAATTGAATTTCTCTCATTTTATCCAAACGTAAATGTATTCAACATAAGAATTTTGCAATGCACGATTTGATTTGCCCAGTTGGTGCTGCGCATGTGCGGCACCGAGCACTGGGATGCATGCCGTCTCATAAATTTCCTTGTTCACATTGAGACAGTAGGCGCCGCCGATTTTCAAATGCTTCCATGTTGCCTCGAACAGTGGCATGTAGAATTTTTCATTCATTTCTCTCTTACTGGAATATTCAGCACTGTGTTCGTAGCGCTCAATGTTGTAATACGGCGGGCTGGTCAGCACCATGTCGTAATCTAACGCGGAGTAGTCCACCGACAAAGCGCTACACCAATGCATCTGCGTTTGGGTTGTGCTGACACCTTCTAACCATTTTTGCATTTCTTTGTAATGTTGAATGAGAGAAATGTTCAAATCAATTCCTATATATGCTTCTAAATTACACGCGCATGCGGCCACCATCCGTCCACCCCATCCGGCCGTTGGGTCTAACACGCGCCGCGGCGCGTAGCGCCGATAAATTTGCATTGCCGCGGTTGGTTTGAATATGTGGATGCACCCAATGGCGAGGTTGTAGACTTCCTTTATTATGCTAAATTCATCTTTTTTTCCGTTCTTATCTCTCACTTCATGATAGTAGCGGAACAGATTTGCAACGTAATGTTTTTTTTTGTATTCATCCAACTGCTCCACAAATTCAAAAAAATTCAAATTCATTTTGCCACGTGTGTGTAGACGTGGCAACATTGTGAAATAGTCCACGACGTTGTTGCCAGCACGCGACCCATCCGGAATGCAATCGCCGAGTTGAGACAGCCGCGCATAATCCTTCGCCACGGCCGCAATCGTCAGCGGCTTTATCCTTTTTGCCATTTCAACTTTCTGCTCATGAGAGAAATTCATTTTTAATTCAATATGTATTATTCCTTTATTATTTAGTTTATTAAACAAGATAATAATTAATGTGGGTGTGTGTCTGTTGTTATGGAAGAACTGAGGGGTGGGTGAGGGGTGTGAGGGGTGTTTAGGGGGGTTTTTCCAAAAGTCTTCCTTAGAACGATGCCTTTAGCAAAACTTTGGCAAAAACACCCCCAAACACCCCTCACACCCCTCACCTCCTCCTCTATAAAAAATAAATTCCATTGTCTCCAATGGATTTATTAATTTCATATTCAATCAATTTCTTCCACGTCGCTGTCAATGTCATTGACTTCGGTTAATGCACAGTCCATGTAGCATCCCTCCTTTAGCATCTTATGCACTCTTTTTTTTTTGTTGCGGTCGTAGCTAAAGCCTTTAGTTGCCATGTAGTCGCGAAAATCGCTTTTTTCGTTTGGCAATTTCTTACCGCTGTTCACCATCGCGTAGCGTTCCTCGATTTCAGCCCGATGGATGCATTTGCCGGCCGCCTTAACAATGTTGCAACTGACGAACTCGGCAAACTCCTCATTTTTTTCGCATGCCGCCTTGGCCAGCGCGTCATATTGCTGCGGCACATTCAGCGAGCCATTACGCAACCAACTGCGAGCACCATTCATTATCAGTGCCAGCAGAGCGGCGAAGCCGCGTTCGGTGGCAAGGAATTCTGCAAATGTATTGTTTTTCAAAAAATCAATGGGGCGGCGTTCTTCCAATTTTTCAAAATCTTGTGGGTTCCAAAAATTTGCAATAAATTCAATGTATCTATAGCGACGCTTAATGCCTGCATCACTTGCGAATGCCAGTTCACCGTTGCTGACAAAGAACAGCTTTGCCAAAATTTGTATGAGGTCTTCCTTTTGCTTAAACAGCACTGGATTTTTGATGGCTTTGCCATCCGCGACTTCCTTAATCGTATCAATGTCCTGCTTAACCTTTTCAACTTCATTAATCCATGCAATCCGTGCGCCAATGATGCTATTGATGTTCTTCTTAAAATCTCCGTTGCCTTTGCTAAATGTTTTGCTGTTCAGCTTCACGACGTATTGCGGCATCTTTTCCGTCAGCACTTCCAAAAGTGTGGATTTGCCATTGCCAGCGGTCAATCCAACCATAAAGAACGCGACTTGCTCTGCGGCTGGTTTGCCCAGCAGTGAGTAGCCGAGGCATTGCATGTAGTAATCGTAGCGCCACTGCTCCAGTGCGCAAATCTTCATGACTTCGTCGCGGACGTGTGCCATGTCTTCTTCGGTGGGCACGGTGTAAGGAAACGGAAGCGTGAAACTTAGCATGTCCTCATAGGTCAGCCCTTTGCGAAACGTGTCGGTGGCAATGTCGTAAATTCCATCGCTAAAAACCAGTTTGCCGGCGGTTTGGTCTAAGGTCTTAATAAAGTTGTCGTCGTTCAAATCCACCTTATAATCGTTCCTAACCAATGCAATGTTATGTAGACTTTCCACGGCTTTGATTAGTGCGGTGTATTCTTTCTGCAACGCTTTGAGGCTTTCAAATTGTGGGTCGCCCTGTTCACATGCGGCCATTTTTTGGGCATTGGCTGCATTGTTGGCCAGCACGCATTTGAACATATGATGTTTGATGATTTTCTGCGGCTCCGGAAGAATTCCCCACAGTTTGGTGTCTGCATTGAACGCATACCAGTCCTCATTGCAATAACGCAACTCCTTACGAATGAACGGAAGGATTTTGCGCGCAATGGTGTTAAAATTGCGGAGTTCATTGCCTTTGATTAGCAATGCGTCGCCTTCGCTGACCACTGGCGCTTCCTCCTCCAACACAATCAAACACTGGCCGCGCGGCAGTTTGGGTTGGCCGTAGGTTTCCGCCACGGTGCCATTCTTCAGTTGTTGGATGGTGCCACACAGCCACAAATCCACCTTACGTGCATCATAGATTTGATTGCCGGCCATCTGCGCAAAATAATGCACGGCAGCCACTCCCACCTCAAAATCGGTCGTTTGATATTTACGCAGCAACGCTGTGCTGTTGTAAAAGAAGCGGTCGGTTTCGGTGGCATCGGCCACGGTGTAGGTCATATCAATGTATTGCTTAACATCATCGGCCAGTTTGTGGCCAATGCTGGGTGCACGTGGCACTGTGGCTGCGCTTATTGCATGAATTTTTGGCTCAATGGGTTCAACTGCTTCACTTATCGCTAAACAACCCGACGGCACGTATTCTAAAAGGTCAGCCAGCATGTTGTCTTTTATATATGGGATTTGACTAATATTTTTAAGTTCGTCCGTCCACTCATTGATTACACGTTTTTTAGAACCCAGCAAATCCAGTTTTGACAGATTGGGTGAATGTTTGATTTTGGAATACTTCGTTTTGCATGTGAACGGCTGCTGGTCTTCGGCCAGCCGGAACCAGTAATGATATTTGTGCTCCAGTCCCTGCAACACGTTGGACAGTGTGCGCGTCTTATTGCCGATGACACCATAATTAGAGCAGATACGGCGCACGAAATCATTGGCTTCTTTGTCGTCCGTGTCCACGATTAGATATGTGCCGTCCAGTTGAAACACGGCCGTGTTTAGTGCACCAGTAATGTGTTGCTCTTTTTCAGTTTTGAAAAACGTGTTTGCCTTAACAACGACGGCCGTCTTTGAGGCTTCATATTTGTCGGCGCTGACTTTGCCTAAATATTTGCGGAGTTGGATGGAATGCATTGGGTGGGTTGTTGTGTGTCTATATATACTATAGACACATTCTTTTAAACCTTTTTTCGTTAATATATTATTAATAAAACCCTAATCGTTTTTATTAATAAACGCCTAAACCTTTTCATTCTCGATACATAAATTATGTATCGAGGCTCTTTGTTTTTTGTTCCATTTGTTGTTGGCAGCGCGAATGCGTGCACGGTATTCCTCATCTTCGGCATAGCGCTTCTTCTTTCTCTCAACGTCTTTCAGCCGAGCCGCGGCCAGTTCCTCTGCGGTCATGTCGGCGCGTTTCTTTGCAACCTGTGGTTTCCTAAATGGGTATTCTGTCCTAATCAATGTGAACAAATCCTCGATTTGCTTAATATCCATGTTGGTGCTTTCGGCCAGTTTGGCGCATAGTGCCCATCCGCGTTGGGCGTGTGTCATGGTTGCCATTAGATAATATGTGTGTATGTATTATACAGACAAATTGTTTAAATCATTTTTTTTATATCATTATTAACAAATCGCCTAAAACCCGTAGACCACCGTTTTTTGTGGTTGCTGTGTTTTCTCCATTTTTGCTAAAAACAATGCATCCGCTTCGCTTATTGCGTTTGTGGCTGGTGCTACGTCCGGTTCGTTTTCCGCGGCCGCCGATGCGACACGTGCCGCCTTTTTGGCGCGTTGGCGTTCACGTTCGGTGTCCTGCTTACGTTTCCTAAACTCTTCGTCATTGTCGTAGCGCTTCTTAATGCATTCGCTGATGCGTTTTATATTCTCTTCGCGGTGGGTTTCCGCCCATTTTTTGCTGGCCTTTTGCTGTGCTTCCGTTTGCGGCATCTTAGTAGATTATTACTTATAACATTAATCAACATATTTATTTAATACAGTTATTGCTTAATCATATTCTCTCATTATGTTTCCTCGAGATTAACTCCTGCTTCCTTTAGAGCGGCAATGATGTCGGCCGATGAGCCAGCACTGCGCCCTAATGCGGCCTGCACGTTGGCATAGCGTGTGCGTTGGGATGGCAGCTTAATTTTAGAAGCAGAAACACCAGTAGCCGCTTTAATTGCATTACGCAAATCACCCGCAGATATTTGAACCCGCGTAGCCTTCGGCGTGTTTTGTGGCGCTTCTGCACCACCGCCGCCACCAGCTGCAGCGCGACGCACACGTGGCGTGCGTGGGACTGGGTCGCGAATAATCGGCCGGCCAGTAGGTCGGCTCATCATGTAGAGTTCGCTTGCAACAAGGTCGCCACTTGGAGAAACTGGTTTAAAGGCACCCAAAAAGCTTCCACCCTCAAAGTCTTCGCTCCTACTGCCCACATCGCTCTGCATTCCATAATCTTCGCTTTGTGTTGCTCCGGCCTGTGAATAACTGTCATATGCATTTATTGACCTACCAGCAAATGAGGGCGTATCGCCGGTATATCGTGAACCCGGTTTAGGTCTTTCGTAAACTTCGCCCCGCGCCCCGCGCATCTGTTCAAATAATCGTTCGGTTCCCATGTTTTGGAGCACCGTCTTTTGTTCTTGCAATTCTTTAATTACTCTCTTTTTGTCTTTGTCGCTTTCCTTCAACCCCGCGGACAGCATGCTTACCTTTTTGTCCACATCTTCGGCTGCCCGCTTTGCGAGCGCGCGTTCTTCTATTTGCGCAATAGTGGTGGTGCCTAATGCTGCGCGGCGCATTGCTTCCAAGTTCTCAGTTTTCGCTGCTAAATAGCGTGTCAGTGTCTCGCCAGCATCGGCGCCAGTTGCACGTGGCCTTTGCGGCGCGGCCGATGGTTGCAAATTGGCACCGCTTCCGCCGAGATACTGGAGCAGTCCCTGCACGGCCGAAGGCAGTCCACGCTTTGCGCCCTTCCTTCCTTTCTTTTTGCCTTTACGGTCTTTACGGTCTTTACGTTTTGCCATAAAAGAATTTAATTATATATAATTGTATTATACTAAATATTTAATAACATATTACTATAATAATAATACACATTTGTTGCAATGAAATTTACCAAAAATCACAAAGAGTTGAAACGCCGGAAAATCAAAGAAATCGGCCAGTATGACTTCCCACGCTATAAGATAAGCGGCACGAAATCGTTTTACTTCGGCGGCATCTTCGGTGTCCGCGGCGGCGGCAAAACAACGGCCATGCTCAACATTCTTGAAATTGAGAAAGACATAATGTTAAAAGGAGAGAATAAGGTTTATTTTATCTCACCAACGTGCGACAGCAAAGTGCAACATTACATTGAAAAGTATCCGGAGAATTTTGTCTACATTGACGAACTGACCGTGAAGAATTTAGACACTGCACTGGCCGACATCAAAAAAGATGTTGAAGAATGGAAAACTAAAATGGAGTTGATTGATTTACTCACAATTTATTTGCACGACCCAAAGAAATTAGATGAGGCCGACATACAGAAATTGGAAGGCGCGAATTTCCTCGAAACATTTGATTTTGACAGCATTAATACGGCTCATCCTCCCATCAGCACCCTGTGCATAGATGACAGCATGAGCAGTCCACTGATTTCATCCAGCAATTCAAAAAACGGTAAACATTTTCTCAAATTTGCATTGAAGCATCGCCACAGTCCACATTACTGCAACATTTTCCTGATGGCGCAACACATTAAGACTATCAGCAAGCCGCTGCGCGTGAATATGTCAATGATTATTATGTTTCCGTTCCGCGACCAAAATGTTTTGAAAACAATATTTGATGAATACAGTGGGCTGTTTGAACACAAACTGCAGAATTTCTTAGACCTCATAGATGAGGTGGAACGCCGCAAAGACCACAGCTTTTTGCTAATGTATCAAGACAGCGCCAAGTTCGTGCGCATCAATTTTGATGAGAGCGTGAGCTTTGACTAAATCGCGTTGCGCCTGTCGCCATGCGCGACGGTAAGCATTCAGCTCCTGCCTTTTGCGGTTCTTCCAACTGTCGGCCGGCACTGGTGGATAAATTTTCCGTATCGCATTGACACAATCCATTTGATTTATCCACTGTAGCTCACGTTCATCCAATTCCAATTTATTTGCGCATGGGAACGCCTCTAACAACCGTATGGTGCACTCGCCACCCCTTAACACCATTGCGCATTTCGTATCAACAATACCGCGTTTCAGTTTTGTTTTGTGGCCAGCAAACCTAAAGCCCAGCTCACAACATGTAGCGCCTACATAACATAGGCCAGTCTCCGCGCACTCAACAGCGTAAATCTTTGCATCCTGATAGTTTGGCATCTTTTTATATATGTTTATAAAATAAATTGAGAGAAATGTTTAAATTGTTTAATAATTTAAACACTTATTATTTTATTTATTAAAGCTTAAAAAATAATCTTTAGTAATATTAAAACACAGAATGGCAATTACCGAAGAGCAACGCGCGATTTTGATAGAACGCCTAAAGAAAGGCCGCGAGGCTGCAGCTGCTAAAAAGAAAGCGGCCGCGGCCGATGCATCCGCTCCCGCAGCACCAGCCACAAAAGTGCCTAAAGCACCGAAGGCGCCGAAGGCCGCCGATGCACCCGCCCCCGTAGCACCAGCCACAAAAGCGCCTAAAGGCGAGGTCATCATGAGGGTAAAACCGATTGGCGAAACCGAGTTCAAAGAAATCCGCATGGAAGACCCCGAGGAAGTCGAGGTGCCCGTGCCAACCCCAACGGCGGCCGAGCTGTATGCACCGGTGGACAAACCCATTAAGCGCAGCGCCCCAATTGATATTCCGCACCCACCCCCTGCTGCGCTTAATAAAAAGGCTGGGAAGGACAAAGGCTATATGAAGCTAAAGTTTTACACCCAACCCAGTCCCAAAGTATTGAAGAAGTTGATGGCAATTCATGACGATAGTAGCAGCGACGAAGAGAGCGAAGAGGAAGAGCCAATAAAACACATACGAACCGCTCCGGCACCTGCTGCAGATAATGAACGGAAAATGCGGATGAAGCAAGCGGCCGATTACTATTTTAACTACTATTAAGCAATTCTAATGTTTATTAACAAAAATCCGCTTAAAAAATAATCTCTCATTAAATGTATACAACAAACCAAAAATGTTCATTGATGCCGAAGACAAAGAAAGTTTAGAGATGTTTGAGTATCTATGTAGCACCAACCCTACAGCGGAGCCTTACATGTTGGAACTCATGGTGTGGGCTTATAAGCACCGCCATGAAGAATACGAAGCC
>Ga0114977_10002227_pt1 | contig 12508 bp, 8 predicted proteins | sample S_130805_MF_Meta_FD_87026 | JGI IMG/M metagenome (GOLD analysis project Ga0114977, IMG submission 87026) | Freshwater microbial communities from Lake Simoncouche, Canada to study carbon cycling - S_130805_MF_MetaG | ecosystem: Environmental > Aquatic > Freshwater > Lake | place: Lake...
ATTCCCGGGAAAGGATGGATTTTTGAACACCTGTATTTTATCTTCGATCAGTCGTGGTATATACTTCTTGTATTCCTGGTCACTTTGCTGGTGTTGGTATACCTATACAAGGAAAGCAACTCATCACTTCGCTTCAGGTTATTCCTTTCTGCATGGTTCCTTGTACCGGTACTTATAGGGTATATGTACTCCATTAAAGTGAACCCGGTATTGCAGCACCCGGTATTAATATTCTCGTTTCCTTATTTTATTATCCTGATTTTCAGCTATGCAGGCAACGAATTTGGGAAGGCAAAACGATGGTTGCTGGCTCTTTTTCTGATAACAGGAGTATTTGGGACTACGGTTGTAAACGCATTTTATCAGCAGCAGCATTTCGGAGAGTTTAAGGATATTGCCAGGCTTACCGCCGAATGGCAGCATCAATATGGTGATTCTAATATCACAAAAGCGATCAATATCAATAACCCCATTTATATCGACTATTACCTGCAGCGATTCAACACCAAAGCAAAGTTCGATCAATACGCCGTCAATGACCTGGAAGGATTGCAGGCACTTTCGGAAACAGTACGAAACAGCCGCACGCCCTATTTCCTGTTTGCTGTTACCAAGCCAACACCATCAGAGGCAGAAGATATTATCCGCTCAACTTATCCGAATGTGGTTGCTATGCATGATTATAGCGGATTCTCTTCCATTTGCCTGTTCAGCAGGGAAAAAGGAAAATCGTATGAAAAAGCAATCGGGCTATCCGAAATAAAATCCATGCAGGCCGCTCTGAAGCCCGATACGTTGATACCAATTACGGTATCCGATACTTCGCAAGCGCAGAAACTAGATGCTTCCATTGAATACAGTCCCGGAATAGAACTTAATTTCGATACATACCGCAGGAACGAAAACCTGCTGATTTCGGCCGAAACCGATTTGTTTACAACGGATAATTCCGGTGATGCTGTGCTTGTTATTTCAATCGAAGCTGCTGATGGAAAAGTCATTCAGTGGAAAGGCGCAGCCACTAAATATGTCGAAATCCCCGGGAAATGGTGTCGTATAATCAATACCATGAAAATTGATACAAGTATTCCTAAAGGAGCTAAGTTGAAAGTGTATTTCTGGAATAAGGATAAAAAGGTTCTGTATCTAAAAAATCTGTATTACAGGATTTATCAATAACTGTATCTGTCGTGACTTTTTTTTGGGATTTATTATCACAGCTCAACAAATACTAATTATTTTTACATAAATTATTCCTCGAACTTTTAGCTATGAATGGCATTAATAACTGCAGAATAAATGATCTATTAAGCTATAAAACAGCATATTATAACATCCTACTTATCTTTATAATTAGCTTCTTAATTATACCAATGGCTACACAGGCTCAGCATGACCGCTGGTATAAAGCAGGATTAAAAAGTCATTCACCTGAGGAAAAAATATTTTTCTATTCCAGATCCATACAAAAGAATCCAAAGCATGAGTTAGTATATCTGCTGAGAGGACAGCAATATGACTCCATTCAAAAATATGATTCTGCTTTGTATGACTATAACGAAGCTTTAAAGATAAACCCCGGGAATGGCGAAAGTTATTATAAACGAGCTTTGATCAACCAGAAATTAGAAAACTTTGAATCAGCCATACGTGATTTTGCCTCAGGTATTCGATACGGATATTCACTTTATTTATCAAACAACAAGATGGGCAATTGCTACTTTAGTTTAAAGAACTATGAAAAAGCGATTGAGCAGTATTCGGTCTGTATTTCAATGGATTCAACGAATCATTTGGCTTATCTGAACCGGGCAGGTGCGTATTATTATTTGAACAAATACTCCGAGGCGTTGCTTGATATGAATAAAGTTATTGAATTAAAGGCTGATCTTTATGAAGCATATGATTATAGAAGCGCAATCAGACTGAATCTGAATCTGACAGATGATGCTGAAAAAGATATACTGAAGGCAATTACATTGGACTCAACACAATTTGAACCCTTTGCGAATTTGGGAATGATTTTATTTAACAGAAATGATTTTAGTGCTTCGAGGAATAATTTTTTAAAAGCAATAGAGTTGAATCCCCTAAAAACAGAACTATACCTGAATCTGGGTCATACTTATTATTCAGAAGGGGATTATTCATCAGCTATCAATGAATATGAGAAGGCAATCAAAATAGATACTCTTTATACGGAGGCGTATCTTTTCATAGCCCAGGCTAATTTACTCCTTGGAGATAAAAACCAGGCCGTAAAATATTTTGGAAGAATTGCAGAAATTGAGCCCGACAACTTTAATGCCCTTCGGCATAAAATTTCAATGAATCAGGAACTGGGTAACTATGAAGGAATTTTTGACGATTACGAAAAGGCTCTTAGGCTCGATTCAACCCAGCCAGGCATGTATTTCAGCAGGGCTTTGATTTATCGTGGAATGAAAATGTACAGCAATGCTATTGAAGATTATTCAAGGGCACTTGCTCTGAATCCGGATTTGTTGTTTTGCCTGTATAACCGGGGTTTGACAAAAATTGAAAGCAAGGATTTTATAAATGGTATTGAGGATCTCAAACTTTACTATGTAAAGATGCCTTCTGATTCTATTGCCTTAGTTGAAATATCAAAAGCATATATACAAGCCGGGCAATTACACGAAGCAATTGACTACCTCTCGAAGTGTATTGAGAAAGATGCGGGCAATGCTGGTTTGTATGCATATAGATCATACTGTTATAAAAACTCAAAGCAGAATAAGCTATATCAGATGGATTACATGAAAGTTAAACGATTAGATCCGGATTTCATTCATAAAACCATAAATCAGGGATTTATTGAGTTACAATCTTTTCGCAATAAACAGGCAGATGAGCTATTTAATCTCTGTTTACTGTATAATCCAAAACTGGTATTACCCTATGTTGGGCTGTGCTTGGTAAATCAATACAATAATACGTATGATGATATTCCATATATAAAAAATAAAATTCTTTCAATGGATGCCTCCTGGTCCGATATCGGGAAGAAACTTCAGAAATTTAAGAATGAAAACAATCAAATGGTATTGTTTCATAGCGATGCATTGAGAATTATTTTTCGATAATAAACTACCTCGAAGCAGAGTTTTCGAGGTATTACCCGAAAACTATTTCTCTCGCTACAAAGATACGGGGAACTAAGCCCTCAGAGATTAGAAATATTCACTTTTTAAGGATATATCATTCTGATTATAAACTAAATCACAAACTGTTTACATGTACTTAAAAAGTAAGACGTATAATCTAACCTGACATATTAATATAAATTTGTCAGGTTAACCCGACATATTATACTATTTCTGTTAAAAAATAAAATTATGTTAGATTCAGGTTCTATTGAAAGAGCTTTGCTTCGCCAAATAAAAGGCTGGCTATTCCAGGTTAAAGTACTGATTATATATGGAGCCCGATAGGTAGGCAAAACCACTTTATCGAAAAGAATACTGGAAGATTCAGGAATAAGTATAGAAAGCTAAGTTTGTCAAGGATTTAACAAGCCGGGTTTATCAATAGCAATTACATATCAAGTTTCATTAATGACATAAATAAAACTTTTTAGTATTACATGCGCTTTGCATCAATAAACATGTAATTTTACCCGTGATTTGCACAAAATTTTATTTCACAATTAGAGTGTATCCCCCAACAACATTAATATGTATTTAAATATTACAGTCTGAATATTGTTCTCTATGAAAACCACATTACTCATCGCTTCTTTTCTTTTAATAGCCTATTTCTCAAAAGCTCAATGCGAGGCAACTGCCGGACCGGATATTGAAATTGAGTGCAGCGACACGGCACACCTTAATGTTGATTTATACCTTACAAAAGAGGTCAGCAATACCACAAAAAATCTATCATCTGTTTGTTTTGTGAATCATAATCTTGGTTTTGTGGTTGGGCAGGATGGGATAATTCTTAAAACAACCGATGGAGGCATAACCTGGATATCGCAGGTATATCTGCCTGCTGAATGGTGGTCAGGTGTCTATTTTATAAATGAAAATATTGGTTATGTATTTTCATACTTTTCAGGAAAAATTATTAAAACAACTGATGGCGGTACTACCTGGGCTATAAGTTTTAATTCAACAACAACATATTATTATTTTCATAGCCTGTGGTTCACTGATATAAACTATGGCTTCGCTGTTGGTAAAGATGGCGTAATAATGTCAACTTCCAATGGTGGAAGTTCCTGGACGCCAAAAGTAAGCGGAACAACAGTTGAATTGTATGACATTACATTTACCAACAGCCAACATGGTTTTATTGTTGGTGATAACAATACACTACTTACTACCACAGATGGTGGCTTAACGTGGAACACTTCCAGCCCTTATAATCAGCCTTTGACACTTCATAATATAGCATTCGTTAATGAAAATGTTGGCTATATTGGCGGTATGTTCTACCTGGTTCTAAAAACAACAGATGGAGGGATTACCTGGACAAAGCAGTCGGGCTGGTACGATAAGAGTTATATGGGTGAACTGGGCATGTCATTTATCGACACAAACACCGGTTACTTTTGCGGAACCTATGCTTTTATATCAAAAACTTCCGACAGTGGAATAAACTGGAAAGACATCTTTTCAAAAAATAATGATTATTATACTGATATCTATTGTCCTGATAACCAGTCTGTTTTTGCTGTCACTCCGAATGGAGGTATTTATTCCTATCACGAGCCTATTTCCTTTCATTGGGAACCATCAACCGGGCTTAATTCAGGTGAAATTCAAAACCCGGTTGCAACGCCTGCCGAAACCACAACGTATGTTGTTTCTGTTACAACTTCAAATGGAAGCGTTGCTACTGATACTGTAACTGTATTTGTTAACCCATCCTCCTATATTCCTGAAATCTGCCTTGTTACGGTTGAATCAAACACAAACCATAATAAGATTATCTGGGAAAAACCGGTATCAACATCTATTGACTCAACCTATATTTACAAGGAAGGAAGTGCAACAGGCAATTACATCAGAATAGGAGCCCTGGGCCAGAACCAGCTCAGCGAATTTGTGGATACACTCTCGAACACATTGGTTCAATCGAACCGGTATCAAATTGCAACAAAAGATAAATGCTCGCTTGAATCCGCAAAAAGCAATCCTCATAAAACCATGCACCTGGCTATAAACCAGGGTGTAGGAAGTACATGGAACCTGATATGGGAGCAATATGAAGGATTTACAGTAAACACGTATAATATTTTCCGGGGTACCAGTGCCGACAACCTGACATTAATATCCTCACTTTCAGGCGGAAACACTCAGTATACCGATTTGAATGGGAGTACCGAAAATGTTTTTTACCAGATTGAAGCTGTAAGTGGTTTTAGCTGCAGCCCCACAAAGGCGTACACCTCATCCTATTCAAATATTGCAAGTTATGTAAAGGGAAACACGAATATTCCTGAAACCTGCCTTGTTACGGTTGACCCGATTCTTAATTTTAACAGGATAATCTGGAATAAACCTATTGCAGCTTCGGTTGATTATATATTTGTTTACAAAGAAGGTGCTGTTCCGGATCAATATTTAAAAATAGCCACAATTCCTCAAAACGACCTGAGCGAATATGTAGATATTACTTCTACTCCTGCACTGTTTGCAAGCAGATATAAGCTCTCAACGCATGATGTCAATGATAATGAATCCGATAAAAGCCCTGCACATAAAAGCATTTCACTAACTATCGCACAAGGAAATAATACCGAATTAAAACTAATATGGAACGAATACGAAGGATTTGAAGTAACTGCCTATAATATTTACAGGGGAAATGCGGCTTCCAATCTGCAGAAGATAGCAATCCTTTCGGGCGGGAATTCACAGTATACTGATATCCTGGCTCCTACTTCGGATGTTTATTATCAGATTGAAGCTGTCGGAAACGTTTCATGCAATCCTGCCAAAACATTTAACTCTTCATTCTCAAACATTGCCAGGCAAAAAGCTGACGGAATTTTCGACGATGTTCACAAGAAAATTTTTGTGATATATCCGAATCCCGTTCAGTCAAAATTCATGGTTCAAACTCAGGAACCTATTGCAGAATGCCGGTTTGAGCTGGTGAGCACCTTAGGGAATATTCTAAAAATATTTAACGTAACTCAGAATGCGGAATTCGATATATCGGATATTCCGGCAGGCATATATTATCTGAGAATCATCAGAAACCTGAAGAGTTATAATTCTAAAATAGTTAAACGCTGAGTGTTTGTTTCACTTTGTGAACTTTTCACCTGAATTAACCGATTTATAAACCACCAAATAAAAAAAAAATCTAACTCCGGGTTGTGAGTTAAAAAAGAGAGACCGGAGATTTTCCTCTTTCAATTTTAAAACCATGACTCAACTTTTCTATAAAAATCTAAACCATGAAAAAACTACTTTTTGTTGTACTATTGTTCTCAATATCCTTTTATCAGGCACAAAGCCAGACTCGTACCGACACTATCAGTATTGTTGGAAATCATTATGAAATCAGTGGTAAACCCATTAGGCCAATCAAGTTGATGAAAGTACTGGAAAGCAATCCGAATGCCTATGCTGAAATGAAAAAAGCCAATTCAAGTGCTACAGGAGCATTTATTTTTGGCTATGCCGGCGGATTTTTGATTGGCTATCCAATAGGACAAGCCTTGTCGGGTGCAAAACCAAGCTGGGGTCTTGCAGGTATAGGTGTCGGCCTCGCTCTTATTTCAATTCCTTTCGTTACAACATCGAGGGATCATGCCACAAAAGCGATCAGTTTATACAATACAGGATTAACTGATTCAGGATCAGGAGGTGTTAAAATCAATTTTTGCCTGTCGTACCAGTCGGTTGGTTTGGTATGCAGGTTCTGATCGAACTCTAAACAAGAATACTCTTGTTAACCGGTAAAATCCGTGTTAATCCCCTGTATCTGTGTCAACTGTGTTCTGTTTCCTGAAGTGATGAATTATTCAGGTTTAAACTATTGATTATGGTTTAATATAATTATTTCCTGCGCCAAACATTTTTCACTTTTCTCTGTTTTTTAATGAAATCAGGACTGAGATAATATTATAATTATCACATTCTAAACTTTCATTCTACCTTTAAACATTTCAATCATGATAATACTGTATATCATTCTGGCCAGTCTTGCATCGGTTATTGTGGTGCTGTTAGTAATTGCATTATTTATTAAAAAAGATTATCAAATTGAACGCGAAATAGTAATAAACCAGCCAAAAACTGAAGTTTTCAATTATATAAAATCATTACGTAACCAGGATAACTTCAGCAAATGGGCAACCATGGATCCCAATATGAAAAAAGTATACACAGGCACCGATGGCACCCCCGGCTTTATTTCCTTCTGGGATAGTGAAATTAAAAATGTAGGTAAAGGAGAACAGGAAATAACCCTTGTAAGTGAAGGGCAGAGAATTGATTTCAATATACACTTTATCAAGCCTTTCGAAGGCAGGGCAAAGGCCTATATGACAACAGAAAGCCCCAGTGAAAACCAAACCCTGGTTAAATGGGGAATTGCATCCACCATGAAATATCCCATGAACCTTATGCTTCTGTTTATGAATATGGAAAAGATGATCGGCAATGATCTGGATACCGGTCTGCTGAATTTGAAAAAAATGATGGAAAAGGAATAATATACCGTTACCATTAGAGCTGAAATTATACTGGTATATATTTTTGTTTCCGCTTCTTCCTTCCTGAAGTTTCTGTTGCTATACTTATCAGAAACCGTAAGTATCTTCAACACATCAGACGAAAAAAAACTTTAATTCTGTCGTAAAATCCGCAATACTGATTTTGCTATGCTTTGCCGGCAAAATGAGTATTCGCTATAAGTGAGCACTGGCAGGCCTTACGACATTTTTCACAAGCCTTGTTTGGAATGAAAAAAAATTTGTTAAAATTCTTCCGTGTTTTACTTAAATAAATACTTTTGCATTGTTATTCTGTTAACAATTTTATACCGGATACATAAACATTAAACCTAAATTCCTTTGTGATGGAAGTTGAAAAAATCATGACTGACCTGGAGAAAAAACATCCAGGAGAAGTAGAGTACTTACAAGCTGTTCGTGAAGTATTAGAATCGATCGAGCAGGTTTACAATGAAAATCCTCAATTCGAGGCAGCAGGTATCATCAGCCGTTTGGTTGAGCCTGACCGTATTCTTACGATTAAAGTCCCCTGGGTCGATGACCATGGTAAGGTTCACGTAAACCTTGCGTACAGGATTCAATTCAACAATGCTATTGGTCCTTACAAAGGCGGACTCCGTTTCCACCCTTCAGTAAACCTTAGCATCCTGAAATTTTTAGGCTTTGAGCAGATTTTCAAAAACAGCCTTACTTCCCTCCCTATGGGTGGAGCCAAAGGTGGATCCGATTTCGATCCTAAGGGAAAATCGAATACCGAAGTTATGCGTTTCTGCCAGTCGTTTATGCTCGAACTGTGGAGAATCATCGGTCCTGAAACAGACGTACCAGCTGGTGACATAGGTGTTGGAGGCCGCGAAATCGGATTCCTTTACGGTATGTACAAAAAACTGGCTCGTGAACATACAGGCGTTCTCACAGGTAAAGGCCTCAACTGGGGCGGCAGCCTTGTACGTCCTGAAGCTACAGGTTTCGGTAACGTATATTTTGCCCAGGAAATGCTCAAAACCAAAAACACGGATTTCAAAGGTAAAACCGTTAGTATTTCCGGATTTGGTAATGTTGCATGGGGTGCTGCACTTAAAGTAACCGAACTTGGTGGAAAAGTTGTAACTATCTCCGGACCTGATGGATATGTTTATGATTCAGAAGGCATCAGCGGCGAAAAAATCAATTACATGCTCGAACTTCGCGCTTCGAACCAGGATATCGTTAAACCATATACCTACGAATTCCCGAATGCTCAGTTTGTACAGGGAAAACGTCCCTGGGAAGTTAAATGCGACATCGCACTGCCTTGCGCAACCCAGAATGAACTCGGCAAGGAAGATGCGTTGACACTCGTTAAAAACGGTTGTATCTGCGTTTCGGAAGGGGCTAATATGCCTTCAACACCCGAAGCTATCGAAATATTCCAGGAAAACAAAGTGATGTTCGCTCCGGGTAAAGCCGCTAACGCCGGTGGTGTTGCTACTTCAGGCCTCGAAATGAGCCAGAATTCAATGAAACTGAACTGGACTGCAGCCGAAGTTGATCAGAAACTGCACCAGATTATGATTAACATTCACGCAGCATGCATAAAATACGGTAAAGAACCTGATGGTTATGTAAACTATGTGAAAGGTGCCAATATTGCAGGCTTCCTTAAAGTGGCTAACGCCATGCTCGACCAGGGAGTCCTTTAATAATTCTTTTGTGAGAGTTAATTTTATGATTGAAAAGCCACCTGTAAAAGGGTGGTTTTTTATTTTCTATCCACCAATTTTCACGGAGGGTTTATCCACTAATTTTCACGAATGTTTTATCCACTAATTTTCGCTAATAAAATACTCACTAATTTTCACGAATGTTTTATCCACTAATTTTCACGAATTAAATATGCACAAACCATTAGTGCCTATTTGTGATAAAATTCGTGGAATTCGTGGAAAAAAAATTTAAAATAAACGAGGTTGCACATATTGCATTGGCGGATCAGCAACATTTACCTGGTTAGGATCAACATCCCCACCTGTGACATGAAATACCGGCGATTCCTGATGCCTCGAAGCCACAACGATTTTAGCTCCGCCTGCATGCTTCATAAATAACTCCTGCACAAGCCGAGGATTGTTATTGTCCTGCGAAAGATGCGAGAGTATAACATGACTCATAAAATCAGGCCGGTGTGTGGTAAAAAGCTCCAAAGCCTGAATGTTCGACAGGTGGCCCTGATCACTGCGAATCCTCGTTTTCAGATACTCCGGATAGGGACCATTTTCGAGCATATCCTCATCGTAATTGGCTTCAAGAAATACCGCATGACAAAGGTTAAAATTTACTTTTACATGATCGCAGGCAGTGCCTAAATCGGTCAGAATACCAATGGTTATTCCATTCCCGCTCACTGTAAAGCTGAATGGATCCTTCGCATCGTGCTGTTTGGGAAAGGCATTTACGGCAAGCCCGCCTATACTTACAGGTGTATTGGCCTCAAAATATTTCACCAGATTGCGGTCAAGGTATATCCTGCCTGTATTATGCGTACCCGGCGACAAATACACAGGCAACTTGTATTTACGTGCAAGCACAGCCGCTCCGCGTGTATGATCGGAATGCTCGTGCGAAATAAATACAGCCTTAATTGTATTCATGAATAATCCCGAACGGTCCATGCGGAGTTCAGTTTCGCGGCACGATAATCCAGCATCTATAAGCACCGCTTCATGCTGATTACCAACATAATAGCAATTGCCGTTACTTCCTGAATTTAATGATGCAATATAAAGCGACATGAGTAGTACAAAGGAACTGAAATTACAGAAACTAACAGCATTTGTTCATAAAAGAATCCTGAGTAAAATGGCACCAGACTTTTCTTAAACAAACCCGGGTATTTACCACTTCAACCCGGAAAAACAGGAATGAAGTTCTACATCAGCGGCTAATTCCTGGTAATGCTGCTATTCACATCGCATATTGTCGGGCAAGGACCTGAGCTGATTGCTGCCGAACGGTATATGGATGTGGTTACATCTAATCCGGTATTACCCACTCCGACAATAATCCCTACGCTTCCTGATGTATTGTCGGTTCCCAGATAAATACGGAACCCGGTAAGGCCAGGATTTTCAGCTGACAAACTATTCAGTGCCGACAGTTCATCCTTGTTGATTGTAAAACCACGCACCACCTGGTTTGTAGGAGTGGCAGTATTATAATATGCTTTGAATAAGGTATTTGCATCCTGTACGCTAATCTTTGTCACAGCTGGAAGTGGTGCAGGAACAACAGCCTTTCCGGTAAACGAAATAAGTCCAAGTACCGATACTCCAAGTATGATCCCTGAAATAAATGTTACTGCCATTAAAGTAAATTGATTTTTCTTCATAATAAGTGGTTTTTGGATGAACATAATTTGGTTGTTTTCAGTTTATTATGCAGATTATTCAAGTGCACAATCAACCACCTTTTAACAATCAGGAAATGAATAGTGTTCATCATACATATAGCCTGAGTGTATCTGATATATTTAAAAAACTACTTGTTTTCCTGATCCTTCTTTACATCCCTTCAATATCCTCCGCACAGGTGAAACCGGAAGCGATGATTAAAAAACTTTCGTCCGATTTCAAAAATGCAAAAGATGACAGCTTAAAAATCAGTAAGCTGTCGGAACTTGCCTTTTATTATTACGATAATTTGGGTAACAAGCAACTTGCCGACAGCATAAGCCAGGAAGCCATCAACCTGGCCGAATCCAGTTACAGACCCGGCTTACTTTTGTTTGCATATCACCGGTATATCGAATGCAACGATCCGGGCATGCATGTATCAAAAGCTCTCAGGTATGCCAGTGAAGCAGTTAAACTGAGCAAACTTTTCAATAGCAGGGAGCCCGAATGGCGATCGTACCGTAATCTGGCTACAGTGTACCTTTCTGCTTACCAGTACGACAAAGCGCTGGGAATCAGCTACCAGGTTCTGGCACTGGCCGATGCAATGAATAACGATGCCTTAAAAGCAGAAAGCTACCTGCTGATTGGCCAATGCCTCGAGAGCAATAACCAGAAAATCGAGTCCTTCCGCAACTACCTGAATGCGGCCGCACTGGCCGAAAAAATGCAGGTGCCGTCCATCCTTAAGAAATGTTATTCCTTGTTATCCGGTTTTTATGACCACAACAAACTATATGATAAAGCAATTGCATACAAATTGCGTCAGGTCGATCTGATTTCGCATTCATTACCAGTTGATTCAGTAGAACTGATGTGGGCTCAGTATGATTTGCAGGCTATCAATATTAATTCGAATAACAACAGTCTGAATATAAAAAGCATGCAGGAGGTGCTTGGATTTGCCATTCGCAATTTCCATACCCGGCTGAAAAACTATGAAATTGCTTTATATCGGTCGCACCTGATCGAAGCGGATAATATTCATCAATTGTATACCCTCTACCGCCAGCAATATCCGGAAGAACTCGAAAAACTCAGGTCAGAAAATCCATCACTGTATTTCAGGCTGAATGCATATTTCAAGGAAGCAGAAAATGAGCCTGATTCGGCTTTTTATTATCTGAGCCTGGCAGAACAGCTCATACATTCGGATCCAAACATAATACTCCGGTCAAATTTCCATCAGCGGTTCGGGCAATTCCTGGTCAGGCAGGGAAAGCCAGTGGATGCCATCGGCAAATACATCGAAGCCTATAACCTGGCGCATGAGGCATCGTATTTCGAATATATGCTCAGCGCTTCAAAAAACCTGGAATCGCTGTATGCCCAGGTTGGCGATTACAAAAATGCCTATGCC
>Ga0114977_10002230_pt1 | contig 12500 bp, 11 predicted proteins | sample S_130805_MF_Meta_FD_87026 | JGI IMG/M metagenome (GOLD analysis project Ga0114977, IMG submission 87026) | Freshwater microbial communities from Lake Simoncouche, Canada to study carbon cycling - S_130805_MF_MetaG | ecosystem: Environmental > Aquatic > Freshwater > Lake | place: Lake...
CGGCCGAAGGCTGGTACTGGGACTGACCCGCCACCGCCGCCCACACGTGGGGGCAGGTTTTGGCCTGCCCGTAAAAGTGGGGGCAGGTTTTCTGCCTCGAAGTGGGGGCAGGTTTTCAACCTGCCCATGAAGCGCCGGCAGCCCTGAGGCCCCGCAGGTTGAAAACCTGCGGCCACTTCCGAACCGCCCAGGGTTCCGCAGGTTGAAAACCTGCGGCCACTTCCGAACCGGCCAGGGTTCCGCAGGTTGAAAACCTGCGGCCACTTCCGAACCGGCCAGGGCCCCGCAGGTTGAAAACCTGCGGCCACTTTCAGAGACCTGGGGCCACTCTCAGACCTGCGGCCACTTCAGACCTTCACGCGCTCGAGGTATTCGCCCGTCCGCGTGTCCACCTTGATGCAGTCGCCCTGCTCGATGAACGCCGGCACGATCACGTCGGCGCCCGTCTCCAGCTTCACCGGCTTGGTGAGGTTCGTCGCCGTATTGCCGCGCATCGCCGGCTCGGCGTATTCCACCTTGAGCACCATGTGGTTCGGCGGCTCCATCGAGATCGGGTTGCCGTTGTAGAGCAGCATCGCGCAGACGGTGCCCTCCTTGATCCACTTCCAGGCGTCGTCCACCTGGTCCTTCGAGAGCTCGTACTGCTCGTAGCTGGCGTTGTCCATGAACACGAACGCCTCGCCCTGCTTGTAGAGGAACTGGGCCTCGATCGTCGTGATGTCAGCCGCGTCGAGCGAGTCGCCAGACTTGTAGGTCCGGTCGAGCACCGTGTTCCGCAGCAGGTTGCGGAGCTTGCACTTGTAGAGCGCCTGCCCCTTGCCCGGCTTCACGAAGTTGCACTCGATCATGATGTAGGGGTCGCCGTCGATTTGGACCTTGAGACCCTTCTTGAACTCGCTCGTGTTGTAGGCTGGCACTGCTGCTCGTCGCTCCTGTGGATGGTCCGTTTCTCTCCGGGGACCGGCACCCGTATCCTTGCATGTGCGACCAGCGTCGCCGCGAGGCCCCGACCTGTCAACTTCCGCCGGCCGTTCCCGATGCCGAACGCCACCATCCTCCACGATCCCGCTGCGGCGCTCTCCGGCTGGCAGCAGGAGCTTGCCGACGCGATCCGCGACCCGGGCGAGCTCTGCCGGCTGCTCGGCCTCGGTGCCGACGTCGCCGACGCGGCCCGGACGGCGGCGGGCGGCTTTCCGCTGCTCGTGCCGCGGGCCTTCGCGGCGCGGATGCGGCCTGGCGACCGCCGCGATCCGCTGCTCCTCCAGGTGTTGCCCCAGGCGGCCGAACGGACGAGCGTTGCCGGCTGGTCGGCCGACCCGCTCCGCGAGGCCGAGGCGGTGGCCGCGCCGGGCCTCGTGCGGAAGTACGCCGGCCGCGGCCTGCTGCTCGTCACGGGCGGCTGTGCCATCAACTGCCGCTACTGCTTCCGGCGCGAGTTTCCCTACGCGGCCAGTGGAGCCACGCGCCGCGGCGTGGAGGCCGGCCTCGCGGCGATCGCCGCCGACGAGACGCTCACCGAGGTGATCCTCTCGGGCGGCGATCCGCTGCTCGCCGACGACGACTTCCTCGCCTCGATCGTCGCCCGGCTCGATGCCATGCCGCACCTCCGTCGGCTGCGGATCCACACGCGGCTCCCGGTGGTGCTGCCCTCCCGCGTGACCCGCGGGCTGGTGGACGTGCTGGCGTCGTCGCGGCTGGCCCGGGTGATCGTGATTCACGCCAATCATCCGGCGGAACTCGACGCCGCGGTGGCAAGGGCCCTCGGCGACCTCGCGGCCCTGCCCGCGATCCTGCTCAACCAGGCCGTGCTGCTCGCCGGGGTCAACGACTCGGCCGCAACGCTCGCCGCGCTGTCGGAGAGGCTCGTCGAACTCGGCGTCACCCCGTACTATCTCCACCTGCTCGACCGCGTGGCCGGCGCCGCCCACTTCGACCTGCCGGCCGAGCGGTCGGAGGCGCTCCACCGCCAGCTTCGCGACACGCTCCCGGGCTACGCCGTGCCGCGGCTCGTGCGCGAGGTGCCGGGCGAGCCGGCGAAGGTCTGGATCGCATGAATCGTCGTCGAATCCCGTTCACCCGTCACGCGGAGAACCTCCCATGAGAATGCTGATCGCGATCGATGGCTCGAAACCCGCCCTCGAGGCGGCCCGCGTGGGCGGGCGGCTCCTCGATCCCGCCGCCGACCTGGTCGCGCTCTACTACTCTCCCCGCGACCTGGAGAAGCGGGTTCCCGAGGCCTCGCGATCGATCATCGGCGGAGCGGCCGCCGCCGTGTTCGACGACGCCCGCGGCACCTTGCCAGCCGACGCTGCCGCGCGGGCCGAGTTCATCCAGAGCGACGCGCCCGCCGCGGTCGGCATCCTCGCCGCCGCCGCCAACTGGCAGGCCGACCTCGTCGTGGTGGGCGCCCGCGGCCACGGTGGCCTGCAGAACCTCCTTCTCGGCAGTGTGTCGCGCGGGGTGGTGCACGGCAGCGACCGGCCGGTCCTGGTCGTCCGTGGCGAACCCGCCGCCGACCGCCCGCTGACGGTGCTCGCCTGCCATCATCCGGCGAGCGCGGCGGCGGTGTCCAAGGCCCTGGGCCACATCCACTGGCCGGCGGGCACGCAGGGCCTGGCGATCGGCGTGGCCGAGTCGCTGCTGGCCGGACCGCTGCCGAGCTGGCTCGAGCGCCGCGTGCGGGATCCCGATACCGCCTCCGTGGCGAAGGCCTGGCAGCAGGAGCACGACGACGAGGTGACGGCGCTCGGCGGCACGCTCGCCGCGTTCACCGCCACGCTTCCGCCGGCGTTCCGATCGGCCCAGCCGATCGTCGCCCAGGGCAATCCGGGAGACATGATCATCACAACGGCGAAGGAGCGGGGCGTGGATCTGATCGTGCTGGGCCGCACGCCCACGGATCCGTTGTCGCGGTGGCTGATCGGCAGCACGTCGGAAGCGGTGCTCGGCCGCGGCACGGCGAGCGTGATGATCGTGCCGGTGGAGCGCTAGGCCGCGGCGAACGCGGGTTGAAGCCCTGGCGGTCCGTCGCCAAGCGGGTGCGGGTTTTCAGCTCCGAAGTGGATTGAGGTCTTCAACTCCGAAGTGGGTGCAGGTTTTCAACCTGCACATGCAGCAGGTCTGGCGCCGATGTTCCGCAGGTTAAAAACCTGCGGCCACTTCAGCAAACCTGCGGCCACTGTTCGAGGCGGCCACTCCGAAACGGCACCACCGGCAAGCGTCAGATGTAATACATCGAGTCGCCGGTGGGCTTGCAGCGGGCGGCAAGGCTCGCCACCGTGATCTCGGCGAGAGCCTCGGCCTCGGCCTCGGAGGCCTTCTCCCAAGCGACCGCGAGCACCGCAGCCGTCCGCGACTTCTTGGCGAGGTCGGTGGAGAGCGGCGCCACCGCGTCGGCGGGCCCCTCGACGGCGGTGCGAATGTCGTGGAGCGTGACCTTGTCGGCGGCCTTGGCGAGCCGATAGCCGCCGGCCGCCCCGCGGAGGCTCGCCACGATGCCGGCGGCCTTCAGCTGGAGAAGGATGTGCACCAGAAACCGCGGCGGCACGCCCTGGGCCGCACAGATCTCTCGAATCCGCACCGGAGCCGTGGCATCCACCCGCCGCGCCAGTTCCACGACCGCGAGGGCAGCGTATTCGGTCTTGGCGGATAGCCGCATGCGAACGCCTCCGTCGTCAGCGTGAGTGCAACCCGCATTCGGTCTTGGCGGTGCCGCTCCAGCGGCCGGCCCGCTCGTCTTCGCCCACGGCGACCGCCCGGGTGCAGGGGACGCAGCCGATGCTCACGTAGCCCTTGTCGTGCAGCGGGTTGTAGGGAACGCTCTCCTTGACGATCGCGTCCCAGACCCTGGCCTTCGTCCAGTTGGCCAGCGGCGACACCTTCACGACGCCGAACTTGTGGTCCCAGCCCACGATCGGCGCCGCGGCCCGGTCGGGACTCTGATCTCGGCGGATACCGCTCATCCAGGCGTCGTAGTTGGCCAGCACGCGGGTGACGATGGCGAGCTTCCGGTCGCGGCAGCAGCGGTCGGGATCGGTGCGGTAGATCGGCCCGCCATGCCCGCGCTCGTATTCCTCGACGCTGGTCGCCGGCTTCTCGAGCACTACGTCCATCCCGTACCGCCTGGCGATCCGGTCGCGGAGTTCGAGCGTTTCCGGGAACTGGTAGCCGGTGTCGAGGTTGAAGACATAGGTCGCGGGCGCGATCGCCGCGAGCCAGTGGATGATCAGGCAGCCCTCGGCACCGAAGGCGGTGGCCATGGTGAGCCGGCCGCCAAACCGATCGGCGGCCCAGCGGATGATCTCCTGCGGCGTCGCCGACTCCAGCGACCGGCTCGCCCGCGCGAGTTCCTCGCGGAACTCCGCGGTCGCCTGGCGAACCTCGGGTTGATCTACGACAGATGCCGCAGCCATTCCCATACATTACCTTGTTGCTCAACTATTTTATCAATTCTACATCGATCCTTAGAATCGGCCAAGAGCGACGGCGTTGGCCCAGCCGACCCTTCCAAGCCGCAGGGTTTCGCTCCGTTTCCCGGATTCCGGCCGCGGCCCCTCGCCAAGGCATGCCAAAACCGCACAATCTCCGCCGCGAAGGCATCGCATCCACACGACCAGGCGGAGAGGTCATGGCACGCAACGTGGCTCTGGCAGTCGATCTGGGGGCCTCGAGCGGCCGCATCGTCTCGGGTGCCTTCGACGGCCGAATCCTCGAGCTCGAGGAGCTGCACCGCTTCGAGAACGGGCCCGTGGCCATGGCCGGCCAACTGGTCTGGGACCTGCCGCGACTCTGGCAGGAGGTCGTCACCGGCCTGCGGGGGGCCGCAGCCCGCCACGGCCGGTCGATCGCCACGATCGGCGTCGATACCTGGGGCGTGGACTTCTCGTTCCTGGGGTCCGACGACGCCCTCCTGGCGAACCCGGTGTGCTACCGCGACGCCCGCACCCGCGGGATGCTCGCGACGGCTGAGAAGACGGTGCCGCGGGCCGAGATCTTCGCCGCCACCGGCCTGCAGTTCATGGAGCTCAACTCGCTCTACCAGCTGCTCGCGCTGCAGGCCTCCCGCTCGACCGTCCTGGGGGCGGCTGACCGCCTGCTGATGATCCCCGACCTCATCCACTGGCTGCTGTCGGGCGTGCGTTCCAACGAGCGGACCAATGCCTCCACGACCCAGTGCTACGACCCGCAAGCCGGCGACTGGGCCTTCCCGCTGCTCGATCGCTTCGGACTGCCGCGGCGGGTGTTCGGGCCGCTCGCCGATCCCGGCACCGACCTCGGCGAACTCCGCGGCGACGTGGCCGCGGAGACCGGCCTCGCCGGCGTCCGCGTGATCCTGCCCGGCACGCACGACACCGCCAGCGCCGTGGCGGCGGTGCCGGCCGCGGAGCCGCCCAGCAGCCGCCCCGACTGGTGCTATGTGAGCCTCGGCACCTGGGCACTCGTCGGCGCCGAGCTCGACCGGCCGCTGGTCACGCCCGAGTGCCTGGCCCACAACTTCACCAACGAAGGGGGCGTGAGCGGGACCACGCGGCTGCTGAAGAACGTGTGTGGCCTCTGGCTCGTGCAGCAGTGTCGTGCGGCCTGGCAGCGGGCGGGGAAGGACTGGACCTGGGAGCAGCTCACCGCGCTCGCGGCCGAGTCACCACCGCTGGTCACGCTGATCGACCCCAATGCCCCGGCGCTCGTCGCGCCGGCCGACATGCCCGAGGCGATCCGCGGACTGGCGCGGGCCGCGGGCGAACCGGTCCCGGAATCGACGGGGGCCATGGTGCGGGCGGCTCTGGAGAGCGTGGCGGCGGCGGTCCGTCGCACGCTCGGCGAGCTCGACGCGCTCCTCGGCCGGCGGGTCTCGCGGGTGCACGTGGTGGGCGGCGGCGTGAAAAACCGCCTCCTCTGCCAGATGATCGCCGACGCCACCGGCCGACCGGTGGTGGCCGGCCCGGTGGAAGCCACGGCAATCGGCAATCTGCTCGTGCAGCTGGCGGGCCGCGAGGGCCCGGTCGATCTCCGCGCGGTCCGGGCGATCGTCCGCGACAGCTTCGAGCCGGAGCACTACGAGCCCCGCGACGCCGCCCGCTGGAACGAGCGCCTCGGCGGCTGAGATGGGAGCTGGTTTTTTTAACCCCGAAAGCATGTGCAAGTTTTCAACCTGCAAGTGGGTGCAGGTTTTTAACCTGCACAAGAACCACAGCCGGCGCCGGGTTCCCGCAGGTTGAAAACCTGCGGCCACTTCCGGCACAGTGGGTGCAGGTTTTCAACCTGCACATGCAGCAGGTCCGGCGCGATGATCCGCAGGTTGAAAACCTGCGGCCACTTCTGAAAACCTGCGGCCACTTCCGGGCAACCTGCGGTGCCGGGCTCAGGCCGCCTGCTGCTGGCGGGCCGGCCGCTTCGTCACCACGCCGTGATCAACCTCGATGATCGCGTCGGCCAGGGCAAGCGTGCTTGCGCGGTGCGTGATCATGATCACCGTCCGGTTCTCGACGTAGCTGGCGAGGGCCTCGTGAATCAAGCGTTCGCTCTCCACGTCGATCTGGCTCGTGGCCTCGTCGAGCACGAGGATCTCCGCATCGCGGAGGAAGGCCCGGGCCAGGGCGATCCGCTGCCGCTGGCCGCCCGAGAGCCGGAAGCCGTTGGGGCCCACCATGGTCCGGTAACCCTCGGGAAACTCCGAGACGAACTCGTGGGCGTGGGCCTTGCGGGCGGCCGCCTCGATCTCCTCGTCGGTGGCGTCCCAGCGACCGTAGCGGATGTTGTAGTGGATCGACTCGTTGAAGAGCTCGGTCTGCTGCGTGACCATCGCGATCCGCCGACGCAGGTCGTGGAGGGCGAGTTCGGTGAGGGGCATGCCGTCGAGCAGCACGCGACCGGCGGTCGGGTCGTAGAACCGGCAGATCACGTTCACGAGCGTGCTCTTGCCGCCGCCGTTGGGGCCGACGATCGCCACCCGCTCGCCGAAGGTGATGCTGAGATCGACGTCCTTGAGCACCGTGTCGATGCCGTCGTAGGAGAACGACACCTTGTCGAGGCGGATCTCACGGTGCGGCGAGGGGAGCGTCTGGGGGTGGACCGCCTCGGCGAGCCGCGAGGGGGTGTCGAGCAGCGGGTAGAGCGCCTGGGCGCCCACGATGCCGATGTTGAGCCCCGTGATCACGCCCGACAGCTTCCGCACCGGGTCGCTGGCCCCGATCAGGAAGCCGAAGAAGATCATGATCCCGGGCACCGTCATCGGCTGGTCGGTCATCGTGATCCCGAAGATCTGCGTCTCCTGGTTGATCACCAGCCAGGCGCCGACGGCGATCGACGTGGCCACCATCCCGATGCCGAGAATCTCGGTGATCGGGTTGGCGAGCGCGAAGTAGAACGTGTGCCACATGCCGGTCCGCATCATGTCGCCGGTGCAGGTCCGGAACCGCTGCCGCTCGAAATCCTCCATCGTGTAGGCCTGCACGGTGAGGACGTTGTTGAGGGCCTCGAGGAGCACGTGGTGGAAGCCCTTGGAGCGGGCGAGGATGTTCTTGGACACGCCGCGGATCCGGCGGTTGAGCCAGACCATCAGGAAGCCGACCACTGGCGCGAGCGTCAGGCAGGCGAGCGTGAGCCGCCACGACACCATGAAGGCGAAGCCCAGGCAGGTGATGATCTTGAGCGGCTCGGTGACCGCCCCGCCATACACCGAGGTGATGCCACCGGCGAGCATGTCGGAGGTGCCCGTCACCTGGGCCATGAAGCCGGCGGAGCCCCACTTCATGAACTGTGCCCGGTCGAGTTCCAGCGCCTTGTCGAACACCTTGAGGCGGATGTTCCGGCTGATGGTCATCGCCACCCAGCTCACGAGCAGCGTCGAGCCCATCAGCAGCACGTGCTTCAGGAACGTGCTGATGACCACGAAGGCCACCACGAGAAGCACCGTCTGGAAGGGATCCCGCGGCAGTAGCCGATCGAGCCAGGGCGCGAGCCGCTCGGCGGAGTAGACGATCGCCTCGTCGCCCCGCTTCGAGAGCTTCAGGGTGTCGAACAGGTTGCGGTCCTTGACCGCCTTGGCGGGGTCAGCTTCGGGGGCGGCGAGCGCCGCTTCGAGGGCCGCCATCTGCTCGCCCGCGGCGGTGATCCGCCCCTTGGCCTCCTCGATCCGCCGCTCGTTCCACGACTGCAGCGAGTCGCCCTTGAGTGTCACCTCGATGATCGGAAACAACGCGGCGATGTTGGCACCCCAGAGGGCGGCCACGCCGGCGGAGCAGAGCAGCGCCGCGGCGAGGAGGGGCCAGCTCTTGGCGGCCTCGCGAAGCGCCCTGAGGAAGTAGTTCATGGAACCGGCGTCTCGGTGGGGCGGCGGGGGAACCCCGGAAGGATCGGTCAGATCGGTCGCACTTCGCCACCCCAGGCTCCCGCCGATCCGGCGGCGGAGGCTGCGTGGGGCGCGGCAGGATAGGCGAGCGGTGGCCGCCGGCACCTGTCGTGCGGGCGGGGAACGTAGTGACCCTGCCAGGAGCGTTCAAGGGCGGGTTCTGTCGAGGGCGAGCCGTGCCCGCTGCGTCCACCCGAGCCGCCCGGTCCCCCTAGCCCCCGCGATTTCCCGGGCCGCCGCCCGTTCCGCCACCACGGAGGCCACCACGCCCCCGGCGATCACCGCCGCGACGGTGAGGAGCAGGGCGAGGTTGAAGTGGTCGCCCAGCATCTCCTTGAGCCATTCGGCGGCGAGCATCTTTCCGCCCACGATCAAGAGCACGACTGCGAGGGCGGGCTTGAGGTAGCGAAACTTCTCCACGATGCCGGCAAGGGCGAAGAACAGCGACCGCAGCCCGAGCATCGCGAACACGTTGCTCGTGAACACGAGAAACGGATCCCCCGTGATGGCAAAGATCGCCGGAATCGAGTCGATCGCGAACACGAGATCGGCAGCCTCCACCAAGACCAACGCCAGCGCCAGGGGGGTGAGCGCCAAGACGGATCGGCCGCCCGCGGCCGGCTGCCAGACGAGGAACCGTTCCCCGCGATAGCCGCCAGCCACCGGAAACCACCGCGTCATCCAGCGGACGAAGAGACTCTCCCGCGGATCGGCGTGTCCGTCCTTCGCCCAGAGCATCTTTACGCCGGTGGCGATCAGGAACACCGCGAACACGGCGAGCAGCCAGTGGAACTCCTCGATCAGCCGAGCCCCGATCATGATCATCACGCCGCGCATGGCGAGCGCCCCAATCACGCCCCAGAACAGCACCCGGTGCTGATGCAGGGCGGGCACCGCCAGGGCCGTGAAGATCGTGGACATCACGAAGATGTTGTCGATGCTCAGCGACTTCTCGACGAGATACCCCGTCAGGTACTTCTCCACCGCGGTCGCACCGCTGTTGACCGCCCCGTCCACCGGATCGACGTGCGTGCCGAGCCCCCAGGCCTGGTGCTCGTACCCGACGTAGACGACTCCCGAGAACGCCACGCCCAGCGTCAGCCAGAGGGCCGACCAGGCGAGCGACTCCCGGAAGCCGACCGCGTGCGGGGTGCGGTGAAAGACTCCCAGGTCGATCACCAGCAGCACGACGATGAACGCGATGAACAACAGCCAGGCGGTGATCATGCCCGCGACGCTCCCCGGAGTTCGTGGGGCCGGCGGGAGCCGGTCTGCTCGCGGAGCCTCTCGATGTGCCGCCCCAGCGAGTGGCCGATGCGGGTCGTCGCCCGGTCCACCGCCACGATCCAGTCAGAATCGACCACGGCGGCGATCACGGACCCGCAGCCCCGCGTTTTCACGAGGATGCGGCAGACCTTGTCGATGCCCCCTCTCGGCCCGTTGTGGTCGTGGAGAAACACGAGCACCTTCTCGACCCGGCCCTGGAACCGGGCGAGGGCGAATCGCAGCCGCCGCTCGATGTGGTCGGGCAGATCCTTGGGGCGAGCCACCCCCTTGTCCTTGAGTTCCCAGATCATGGCAACCTCCCTCGGGTGAACGAATCTCAATCGACACGACGGTATTCTTCGCCCTTTGACGAGCCCTGGGAGAGTTGATTGTTTCGTTCTCAGGCATAGAAAATAACGATGCATCCCGCCCCCCGGAGCCGCCCATGGACTGGATCAACTACCACCACCTGCTCTACTTCTGGACCGCGGCCCGCGAGGGGGGCATCACCAAGGCCTGCCGGAAGCTCCACCTCTCGCAGCCCACCGTCAGCGGGCAGATCCGCGCCCTCGAGAAGGCCCTCCGCGCCAAGCTCTTCGAACGCTCCGGCCGGACCGTCGCCCTGACCGACACCGGGCGGATGGTCTACCGATACGCCGACGAGATCTTCTCGCTGGGCCGGGAGCTGCAAGACGCGCTCCACGATCGGCCGCAGGGGCAGGCGCTCCGGTTCGCCGTTGGCGTCGCCGACACGCTCCCCAAGGTGCTCGTCCACCGCCTGCTCGCACCGGCACTCCACGCGGGCCAGCAGGTCAGAGTCACGTGCACCGACGGCGAGCCGGAGCGGTTGCTCGCCCAACTCGCTCTCCACGAGCTCGACCTGGTGGTCAGCGACTTTCCCAGCACCCCGCGGCTGGGGATGAGAGCCTTCAACCATCTGCTTGGCGAATGCGGCGTGACGTTTCTCGCCGCGCCCGACCTGGCCCGGCAGCACCGCGCCGGGTTTCCCGGATCGCTCACCGGAGCGCCCATGCTCCTGCCGATCGGCAACACGACCCTCCGCCGCTCTCTCGAGCACTGGTTCGACGAACGCGACATCCGGCCGCGGATCGTCGGCGAGTTTGCCGACAGTGCCCTGCTCAAGTCATTCGCGGCCGCGGGCGACGGCATCTTCGCCGCGCCGACGGTGGTGGCAGACGAGGTACGGGGGATGTATGGAGTTGGCGTGGTCGGCCGCGAGGACTCGATCCGCGAGCGGTTCTACGCCATTTCCGTCGAGAAGCGGCTCAAGCATCCGGCGGTCGTCGCGATCTCGAAGGCCGCCAAGCAGCGGCTGTTTCGCGACTAGCGGCCAAAGTGGTTGCAGGTTTTCCAAGTGGGTGCAGGTTTTCAACCTGCACAAGAATCACCTCCGACCTGGACACACCGCAGGTTGAAAACCTGCGGCCACTTTCTGCTCAACGTGGGTGCAGGTTTTTAACCTGCACAAGAATCACCTCCGACCTGGACACACCGCAGGTTAAAAACCTGCGGCCACTTTCGGAAAACCTGCCGCCACTTTCTGAAAACCTGCACCAGGCTCTCAGGACGCGTTGCAGGTCCACTGCCGCCACTTGCGAAAAACGCGTCGCCGGATACTGCCGACCGCGTCGGGGATCCGGTCGAGACCGAGCAGCCGGCCCACGCTCCGGCGGCGGGCCACCGGCTCGATCGGGGTCTCGATGATCTTCTGGAACTGGGCGAGGATCAGCTCTTCGTCCACGCTCCGCGGCACGCGGTTGCCCCGCAGCCACGGCCGGCGGAGCAGCTCCCGCAGGAGGTCCGGATTGCGATCGACCTCGACCACCCGCTCCACGAGCTCGTCGAGCAGGGCCGACGTGGCCCGCGACCGGCAGTCGTGGGCGGAGAGAAAGCTGCGGGTGTCGAAGTCGCGGCCGATCAGCGGGTCGCCCCAGTAGATCGGGATCGAGTCGACGAGCATCGGCTCGACGATCTTCTCCGTGGTGTAGCCGGGATGCGACTCGTTCTCGAAGGCGATCGTAAACCGACACTCGGCGAGGAACGCCCGCTTGTCGGCCACGCGGTGGCCGAGCGTGTTCATCAGCCGGCCGCCGGAATCGACCGGCTTGTACTTCGAGAGCCGACGGAAGAACTCATTGCGGGTCCGGCAGAGCGGGTTGGAGACGACGAATCCACAGAATCGCGACTTGGCCGCGAGGATCCGCTCCACGTCCACCACCGCCGGCTTCACGAGCGCCGCCGGGGCGACGTAGAAGGGCCAGTGGGGCAGGCGGAGGTGCCGCGGGTGCGGGTCGTGCTCGAACGTGAACGCCCAGTCGGTGGAGAGCCAGTCGGCCGGCACGTTCTCACCGGTGTAAAAGATCCGCACGCAGTCGTGCCGCCGGTGATCGTGCCGCCCCTTGCCGATGCAGGAATGGATGAGGAAGTCCGGCCGCTCGCACACGATCACGTCGTACCGCCGCGCGAGCAGCCGCGTGAAGTAGTTATCGCGGGGATCGAAGGTGTCCCAGAAGCCGGTGAAGCCGAGGCGAAGCGGAGGCCGCGGTCCGGCTGAGTCGGTGGCGTTCACGCTCGAATCGTACCCGCGTCATCCCGCCTCGGGGATCACGCGCGGCAACACCTGCACCGCCGGCACTGGATTCACCGGCGGCACGGGATTCACTGGTGCCGCGGGCCCCACCCGCTTCCCCGGCGGCACGAGTTCGGGCGGCCTGGCCGGCGACGACGGGCCGGGAGATGGCGTTGCGTTTTGAAGCAGCCCCGGCGACTCGGGCCCCAGCGAGGTGTCGGCGGCCCGGAGGTCGCTTTCGGCCCGCCAGAACTCCTGCCGGGCGGCGATCTCGAGGATGTCGGCCTCGAACTTCGC
>Ga0114977_10002231_pt1 | contig 12492 bp, 8 predicted proteins | sample S_130805_MF_Meta_FD_87026 | JGI IMG/M metagenome (GOLD analysis project Ga0114977, IMG submission 87026) | Freshwater microbial communities from Lake Simoncouche, Canada to study carbon cycling - S_130805_MF_MetaG | ecosystem: Environmental > Aquatic > Freshwater > Lake | place: Lake...
CCATCAGCGTTAAATCCTGCGGCATTAAATCCACCGGCGTTAAAGCCATCGGCGCCAAAGCCACCGTTGTCAAAGCCTTGTGCATCAAAGCCATTAACATCAAAGCCTTGTGCATCAAAGCCACCAGCGTTAAATCCATCAACGTTAAATCCATCAGCGTTAAATCCATCAGCATCAAATCCTGCGGCATTAAATCCACCGGCGTTAAAGCCTTGGGCATCAAAGCCGCCGTTATCAAAGCCTTGTGCATCAAAACCTTGTGCATCAAAACCTTGTGCATCAAAGCCATCAGCATCAAAGCCATCAGCATCAAAGCCATTAGCGTTAAAACCATTAGCGTCAAGTCCTGCAGCATTGAATCCAGCTTGATCGAAACCTTGCGCATCAAAGCCACCTGCATTGAAACCTTGAGCATCAAAGCCTTGAGCATCAAAGCCTTGAGCATCAAAGCCACCGACATCCAATCCGTCAGCGTTGAATCCACCAGCATTGAATCCAAGTGCGTTGAAGCCGTTAACATCAAAGCCACCAGCGTTAAAACCGGCATTATTAAAACCGGCATTGTTGAACCCTTGCGCATTTAATCCAGCTTCATCGAAGCCATCAACGTTAAATCCTTGTGCGTTGAATCCAGCAGCATTGAATCCATCAGCATTGAATCCATCAGCATCAAAGCCACCGGCGTTAAATCCATCAGCATTAAATCCATCAGCATTAAATCCATCTATATCAAAACCTGCGGCGTTCAAGCCTTGAGCATCAAAACCTGCGGCATTAAAGCCATCAGCGTTGAAGCCATCAGCGTTGAAGCCATTCAGATCAAAGCCTTGAGCATCAAAGCCTGCTGCATCAAGACCTTGTGCATCAAAACCTTGTGCATCAAAACCTTGTGCATCAAAACCTTGTGCATTCAAGCCATCTGCATTAAAGCCATCGACATTGAAACCATCTGCATTGAATCCCTGTGCATTAAAGCCACCGTTGTTAAATCCATCAGCATTAAAGCCACCGGCGTTAAAACCTTGATCGTCAAAGCCTTGTGCATCAAAACCTTGTGCATTAAAACCTTGTGCATTAAAGCCATCGACATTGAAACCATCAGCATTGAATCCCTCTGCATTGAATCCCTCTGCATTGAATCCACCGTTGTTAAAGCCTTCAGCATTGAATCCTGCGGCATTGAATCCTGCGCCATTGAAACCATCGGCGTTAAATCCATCACCATTTACGCCATCGGCGTTAAATCCATCAGCGTTAAATCCATCAGCGTTAAATCCATCAGCGTTAAATCCATCAGCGTTAAATCCATTGGCGTTAAATCCAGCGGTGTTGAAGCCGTCAACATTGAAGCCATCGGCGTTAAATCCTTGCGCATCAAATCCATTTGCATTGAAACCTTCTGCATCGAACCCGTTTGCATTGAAACCAGCTACGTTAAATCCGTTTGCATTGAAACCAGCGGCATTAAAGCCTTGAGCATTGAACCCACCCATATTGAAGCCTGCTGCGTTAAATCCTCCAGCATTAAATCCTTGTGCATTAAATCCTTGTGCATTAAATCCTTGTGCATTAAATCCATTCGCGTCAAAGCCTTGTGCATTAAATGGACTTGCATTCAATTGCGCTTGGAGTTGCGCGGCTGCTGCTGCTGCAGCTTCTGCAGCTTGTTGTGCAACAGCTGCTGCTTGCGCTGCGGCTTGATTTGCAGCTGCTAATTGTTGCGTAGCCAACGCTGCTGCTGCAGCGTCATTTGCTGCTTGAGCTGCGGCTTGGTCTGCCGCTGCGGTGTCAATAATTACCTGAGCTTGTGCCACTGCTTCCACAGCTGCTGCTTCAACATTTGCTGTATGAACTGCAGCAACTACTGCTGGCGATACGCCTAAGAATTGCAAAAAGCTTAAAGCTGGTGGCATTTCGACCTCAGCGGCAAGTGAAGTAACAGCCGCAGGAATAGGTTCAGATGCACGTGCGGTCGAAGTACCTACAGCTGCGGGAACAATTCCAAGCATCCGCAAATAACTCAAATGTGGTGAGTGCTCTTTGCTGTCCACTGCTGGGTGTTTCATTTCAGGCGCAGGCGTACTAGCGCGGTGAATTGGCGCCTCTTTATCAGCACTCTCTTTTTCAGATGAAGCTTTATTTGCGGCAGCCTTACTAGCGGCCTCGGCTCGTTGAGCAGAAGTACGTGAAGAAGAAGTACGTGAGGCAGAAGTACGTGCGGACGAAGTACGTGGTGCAGAGCCTTGTGGACGAGCCATTTTGTTGCCTTTCGGGTTAGGTAGGTTCTAGAAGATTGCCGTGGAAAGAAAAATGTTGTTAATTACTATCGTTCTTTTATGACTGCTCTCCGCGCGGCTCGTCTGAACCCAATGGCGAAACAATAAGTCCTCTATATAGAGGGCACAAGGTAGATATTTCTACTGAGCGTAAAAAAGTACTTTTCAGGTGGGGGAAACCCTATTAATAGCTTTTCTTGCTGGATTTTGGGAATTTTGGCCACTTTTTTGGCCATTATTTCTGCCGTTGCAATAGGTGAATTTATGGTGTGCGCCCGAAGGGATTCGAACCCCTAACCTTCTGATCCGTAGTCAGATGCTCTATCCGTTGAGCTACGGGCGCTTAGGTATTACTTTCAACTTCGTACAGCCTACCGGTTTGGCTATTCCTGCCCCAAACTGAGCAGATCGCTCCAATCAGTGAGTTTTCGGCGGGGTTTTCCAACCGCTTCGCCTTTTTCAACCTCGGCCTGATTGATCTTTTGCCATCCAGATTGGGTGACCACTTGCTGATTTGTAATAATTTTGGCGATATCAGAATTTTCTTTTGCTGCACTTGGAAGTTTTGCTAACAAAAGTTTCACCACATCACTTGAATCGCTTTTGTTTGTTCCAATTACACCACTTGGACCACGTTTAGCCCAACCAACAACATAAAGATTGTCAGTAACAAATCCATTTTCATTTACAACTTTCCCATTAGCCAATTCAACTCCTGGAATTGGCAAGACTTGATAACCAATTGCTGAAATTACTAAGTCGCATGGCATTTCAATTATTTCTGATGTTGTAGCTACTTTGTTATTTATAACTTCATTACGTGCAAAACGGATTGCTTCTACTTTGTCCTTGCCGATAATTTCTAACGGCGTAAGCAAGAAATTAATTGCTAACTTTCTTTGATGATTCTTTGTCGGAGTTTGTGAAACTTCAAGCAGCGCTTCTAATTTGTTCCGCAATTCTTTATTGCCTTCTAACTCTTCTGCAACACGCTCTTTTGCGCCCTCTATCTCCGATTGCGCAATAAGAACATCCGTATGTTCTAGTTTTGGTAATTCGCGAATTTCAGCTGATGTAAATGCAGCGTGCTCTGGACCGCGTCTTCCAACAATTGTGACATTACGAATAGAACTTAGGTGCAAAGAGGTGAGCGCATGATCTGCAGTATCTGTGCTGTCTAACTCTGCTGGATCTAAAGCCAACATCCGGCCGCAATCCATAGCCACATTTCCGGCGCCAATCACTATTGCATTTTTACCATTTAACGGAACAGAAACATTTACATAATCAGGATGTCCGTTGTACCAAGGAACGAAATCTGCCGACGAGAAAGAGCCTGCTAACTCTTCACCAGGAATTCCGAGTTTGCGTCCCACTGATGATCCTGTTGCAAGAATTACTGCATCGTAATTTTCTTTTAATTGCTCAATAGATATATCTCGGCCTAATTCAATATTTCCAAACAATCTAAAATTTGAATCGCTGGCAATTTTTTCAAAGACTTTCGCCACTGTTTTAATCTTTGGGTGATCCGGCGCAACACCACTTCGCACTAAACCCCAAGGTGTAGGAAGTCGTTCAAATAAATCAATTGCAAAAGTTCTTTCTTCATCCTGTGAATTTTGCAAAGCTTGAGCACTGAAATAACCTGCCGGGCCTGCGCCAACTATCGCAATCCGATAAGTGGGCATCACTGGCTCCTGTACTAATTGTTTCTGGCGGAGACGAGAGGATTTGAACCTCCGAGACCCTTTAAGGGGTCTACCTCATTAGCAGTGAGGCGCACTCGACCGGGCTATGCGACGTCTCCGAGTTGTTCAAGGATACCAGCCGAATCGTGCGTAAAAATAGCCGGATTTAGATCACGCTCAAGCAATCGGTAACCTTCGACACCTAATGGGACATATAGATATCAGTGGTGTTGAGTACTTTCTTTCAGATGGAAGAAAGTTGCTTGATCAGATCACTTTTCGAGTTGGAGATGGCGCCAAAACCGCTCTAGTGGGACCTAATGGTTCGGGCAAGACAACTCTCACTCGATTGATTACTGGGGAGATAACACCACACAGCGGAAAAATTGCAATCTCGGGTGGTCTTGGAATTATGCGGCAATTTGTTGGATCACTTCGTGATCAATCAAATGTTCGTGACTTACTTCTATCTGTTGCACCACCAAAAATCCGTGAGGCTGCCCAAAAGTTAAAAGATACTGAAGCAGCGATGGATGATAGTGAAAAATCTCAGATGAATTTTTCGCATGCGCTCACTGAGTGGGGTGATGTAGGTGGATATGAGATTGAAGTGATGTGGGATATTTGTTGCACAAATGCGCTCGGACAAAGTTTTGAGGAAGTAGAACATCGAATTGTTAACACTTTATCTGGGGGAGAACAAAAGAAATTAGTAATTCAGGCATTGCTTCGCGGACCTGATGAAGTTTTACTTCTTGATGAACCTGATAACTACTTAGATGTTCCTTCAAAAGAATGGTTAGAAGAAGCGATTAGAGAGACACCAAAAACTGTTTTATTTATTACCCACGATCGTGAACTTTTAAATCGCACCGCAAATCGCATAGTTGCTTTGGAATTAAATGCCAGTGGAAATAGCGCATGGGTTCACGGTGGAGGATTTAGTACTTGGCATGAAGCGCGCGAGGCGCGTCATGAGCGAATGGAAGAGTTATTACTTCGTTGGGAACAAGAACATGCGCGGCTAAAGGAACTTGTTCGCACTCTTGGTATTCAAGCTGGAAGTAGCCCAGATATGGCATCCAAATATCATGCGATGCAAACTCGATTGCGGAAGTATGAAGAGGCAGGACCACCAGTTGCACCACCGCGTGAACAAAATGTAAAAGTTCAACTTAAAGGCGGCCGCACTGGTGAGCGCGTAGTTACTTGTGAGAAGTTACAACTCGAAGGTTTAACTGATCCATTTGATTTTGAAATCTTTTTTGGTGATCGTGTTGCAATTTTAGGAAAAAATGGAACTGGTAAATCACATTTTCTGAGGTTGCTTTCAGGTGAAAATGTTAAACACTCTGGTAATTTCAAATTAGGTGCTCGGGTTGAGCCAGGATTCTTTGCCCAGACTCACGCGCATCCAGAGTTTGAAGGAAAGACAATTCTTGAGTTGCTCTGGGAGAACCACTCATTACAACTCGGGCCGGCAAAAAGCGTTTTACGTAGGTATGAATTAGATGAGTGTGCCGATCAAAAATTCACTTCTTTATCTGGGGGACAGCAAGCAAGGTTGCAAGTTTTACTTTTGCAATTACAGGGATCCACGTTGTTGTTACTCGATGAACCTACCGACAACTTAGATATGGCTAGCGCTGAAGCTCTTGAAAATGGTTTAACTGATTACGTAGGCACGGTCATTACTGTCACTCACGACCGCTGGTTTACCCGTGAGTTCACTCGCTACTTAATCTTTGGTGAAGATGGAAAAGTTTACGAATCCCCTAAACCGGTGTGGAGCTACTAAGAACTTTTACCACTCAGCGAATGAACCATCTTTGTGAGTCCATTCGGGGAATCTTTTTGAGTTAATTTTCTTGGAAGCAGCACGCACCGCTTTTTCATCAATCTCAACACCAAGTCCTGGCTTAGTCATTAATTCGATGTAACCGTTTTTAGCTTCCATAGGGGATGAGTCAACAAAGTAATTTAAGAATTCACTCTTTGGTCCATGACCTAATCCAAGAATCTGTTCTTGGATTTGCACATTTGGTGTTGCAAAATCTAATTGCAGACATGCAGCAAGTGAGATTGGTCCGATCGGACAATGAGGAGCGATATCAACATTGTAAGTTTCAGCCATCGCTGCAATACGACGGACTTCTGAAATTCCTCCAGCGTGACTTAAATCTGGTTGCGCGACTGCGATTCCAGTACGCAATAAATCTTTATATTCGCTTCGATCGAAGAGGCGCTCCCCGGTTGCAATTGGGATTGAAGTTGAATTTACAATCAACTCAAAATGCGAGGTGTACTCGGGAGCAACAGGTTCTTCAATAAACATTAAATTTAAATGTTCTAACATTGGAAAAATCCGACGTGACATTGCAAGTGAGAACCGGCCGTGAAAATCAAGCATGATATCTACGTCATCGCCAACAAAATCACGAACAACTTCTACGCGATGCACAATCTCCTTTAGAACTTTAGGCGAATCAATATTTTCTAAAATAGTAGCTGGGTTAAATTTAATCGCATTTAATCCACGATCTAATTGGATCTGCGTAGTCTTTAATAAATTCTCAATTAGTAAATTTGGATTTCCATAATCCCAAGGATCGCCACCATTTACGTGCCCGTAAATTCGTATCCGATCACGAACTGCGCCACCAAGTAATTGATAGATCGGAACACCTAGTTTTTTACCGGTAATATCCCAAAGTGCTTGATCAATTCCAGATACCGCTGAATTTAAAACTGCTCCGCCGCGATAGAAACCACCTTTCATCATCCGTTGCCAATGACGTTCGATCTGACTTGGATCTCTTCCAATTATATGATCCATCATCTCGTCAACAGCAGCGGCGACTGTATGCGCTTTGCCTTCAAGAATGGGTTCTCCCCATCCAGTGATTCCCTCGTCAGTTTCAATTTTTAGAAAGAGCCACATTGGATCCATGTGAAAGAGTTCAAAGCCCGTTACTTTCATCGCGCTCTCCTCACTTGGTACCGATTTCAGCTTTTAATTATTGAGTTCTATTCAAATGCGCGGGTTCCCGAACCAATCGTTACTGTGCGAATAAAGGAGTAGAAAGCTAAACCTTCTTTTCCTTGCTCGCGCTCACCGTATGAGGAATCTTTAGTTCCGCCGACTGGAGCATGGAAATCAAGACCTGCAGTAGGTGCATTGATTTTTACCATTCCAGTTTGCATGTTTTGGGCAACGCGAAGTGTTGCTTCCAAATCGCGACCGTGCACACTGCCTGTTAAACCAAAACGAACAGCATTTGCAGAGGTAATTGCATCTCCAACAGTTTTTGCTCGAATAACACCAGCAATTGGACCAAAAGTTTCTTCTTGATTCAACGGATCATTTGCATCTAAATCGCAAATTAAAGTTGGTGTGTAAAACCAACCATCGCGATCAAGTGGTGAAGCTCCGTATAGAACTTTTCCACCACGTGCAATTGCTCCCTTGGCAGCATTTACAACATCTTCACGTGCACTCTCAGAAATCACTGGACCAACTAATACTCCATCAGTAGCAGGATCATTAGGAACCATTTTTTCAACTCCAGCGACCAGTGCTTCGCAGACCTCTTTGTAACGTGCATCATCGCCAACAACAATTATGCGACTTGTTGCGGTGCATTTTTGACCTGCAAATGCCATCGACGCATTTGAAAGGTGTGCGGCTGTGAGATCTAAATCAGCATCAGCAAGAATAATCGCTGGGTTCTGTCCACCCATCTCTGCTTGGACTGGTTTACCAAGTTTTGCTGCTTGCGCAACTATTTGGCTACCAACTTCAGAAGAACCAGTAAATGAAATTACATCTGAGAATTCGATTACTGCTTGTCCGCACTCTGCGCCACCGATCAATACTTGGAAAATATCTTTTGGCAGGTGCTCAGCAAAAATCTCTTCCATGAATTTTGCAACGCCAATAGCCATTCCACTTGGTTTCATTACAACAGCATTACCAACGGCGAGCGCAGGTGCAGCTTTCCAAGTTGGGATCGCAATTGGGAAATTCCATGGGGTGATTAATCCTGCAACACCGTATGCCTGACGAACTGCAATCAAATAACCAGGTGTTGTTGGTGGAATAACAGTTCCAATTGGATCAAGAGCTGCTTGAGCGTTGTAATCTAAAATTGCAATCGCACGAGCAACTTCACCTTTTGCTTCTGCGCTTGCTTTTCCGACTTCACGAGTAATTAGCGCAGCCATCTCAGCACTGTGTGCCCGCATTCCTTCAGCACATCCGCGTAATGCTGCAGCTCGTGCAATCGCGTTCTCGCCCCAACTCTTTTGGGCAACGCGTGCCCGCACAACTGCTTCAGCAACTTGCGCCGCAGATGTTGCAGGGGATTCAAGAACTACATCGGATGGTTTTTGTGGGCTGGTGCTAGAGATTATTCGAGTCATGGGAAAACTGTAGTCAATCTTTGAGCGCAGGCTAAATTTCCTAAAAAGCGCGTACTGTTAGGTTCAATACATACGATTTTTGGGGGTGCGAGGTGGCCGATAAACCAGTAACAACCAGTTACGACTTGCCGGTTTCTGAACCACTCCGCCAACTCATGCGTACTGGATGGGCCGCCCCTGACCAATCGGTTAATTCAACTAGGGCTGAAGTGGCCGACTTCGCCGCTGTTCGGCGCGCAAAAATCGGTGCTGCTTTCCCAGGTTTGCGATTAGTAATCCCGGCTGGAGTATTTAAAGTCCGCAACAATGATTGTGATTACCGCTTTAGAGCAAATACCGCTTTTGTGCATCTAACTGGAATGAATGCCGGTGACATAACACCAGAATCAGTATTAGTTTTGAATCCCATATCTGGTGGTCATGAAGCGCTGCTTTACATTCATCCACGTAATGATCGCAATGAAGAAACTTTCTATCGTGATCGCAGACATGGTGAATTCTGGGTTGGGCCGAGACTTTCAGTTACCGATGCTGAAAAAATTTATGGAATAAAAGTTTGTGGTCTTAAAGAGTTGCAATCTCTTCTTGACCGAAAAGCAGAAAGTATTGCACTGCATGGAGAAGATAGTTTTGTAGATCAATATATCGCAGCGCATCCACGTGACAATGAATTCATAATCTCACTCTCCGAATTGCGTTTAATTAAAGATGGGTTTGAGATTGGACAGATGCGCAAGGCCGTTGATGCCACAGTTAAAGGTTTTGCCGACATTGTTAAAGCACTTCCACAAGCAGTTGGTCACCCTCGTGGTGAGCGAGTTATAGATGCTGCTTTTTATGGTCGCGCTCGGGTCGAAGGTAATGAACTTGGTTATGACACTATCGCTGCATCTGGTGCACATGCCTGCGTACTTCACTGGATTCGTAATGATGGAGTTGTTAAATCTGGTGATTTGATTTTGGTTGATGCAGGTGTTGAAGTTGAATCTCATTACACCGCCGATATCACGCGGACTCTTCCAGTAAACGGAAAATTCAATGAAGCACAACGAAAAATTTATGAATTGGTACTAGCAGCGCAGAGTGCCGGTATTGCGGCCGTAAAACCAGGAGCGAAATATCGAGATATAAATAATGCGTGCATGAAAGTTCTGGCTGAAGGCTTGTATGAGCTTGGAGTACTTACGATTTCAGCAGAGGAGTCATTAAAACCAGAAAATGGTTTGCATCGCAGATGGAGTGTTCACGCCAGTGGACACATGTTGGGCCTTGACGTTCATGATTGTGCAAAGGCACGCAGTGATCAATATCTTGATGGAATTCTAGAAGTCGGCCAAGTTTTAACAGTTGAGCCTGGCTTGTACATCCAGCCGGATGATCAGTTATTTCCTGCTGAATTTCGCGGTATCGGTGTGAGAATCGAAGATGATCTTTTGGTTACTCCAAACGGATCCGAGAATTTGAGTGCAAAACTTCCACGCACAGTTTCTGAGATTGAGAATTGGATTGTTGAATTACAAAAGTAATTAAATAGCCAAAAATTTGCCGAGTGCTGCAAATATAAAACCAATACTTAAGTTGGCAAATAAGTTAAGCAAAAATCTCTTTGGCTTATGTCTTTGCGAATCTAGATCGATCGCAAAAGTTGACCAAGTAGTTAAGGCTCCTGAAAATCCCGCTCCCAGAAGTGCGCTTACCTCTGGTCCGGTATTGCTAACTAATCCAAGCAAGAAAGAACCCGCTGCATTAACAATCAAAATTCCAAGTGGAAATTCAAATCGTCTTCTAAAGGCATGATCTACTACATATCGAATTGGCGCACCGAATCCCGCACCTAGCACAACCATTAACACTCTCATTGCGATACAGGCCTACGAATAATTCGTAATAACGCAAGTGATGTTAAAACAGTTGCGCTAACATAAAATCCAGCCGCAGCTATTGATACATCAAGTGCACCCACATCCAATGCGCTAAAAGTCGTAAAGCCGCCACAAAAACCTGTGACCAGAAATAATCTTTGCTCCGTTGAGAGAGTTATTCGATACAGAAAAATTCCAGCTAGCGCAACGCCAGAGATATTTACAATAAAAGTTGCGATTAATCCTGAGTTTATTAACTCTGCAATTGCCCAACGAGATAGAGATCCCACGACGCCACCAAGTGATACATATGCGAGGTGGCGCGCTTTAATATTCAACCTTAAGAGATGCCTTCTCTTTTGCTAATTTTTGATCCCAGCCAACGAATTGGATCGTATTTGGTATCAACAACTCGCTCTTTCATAGGGATGATTGCGTTGTCAGTGATACGAATATGTTCTGGGCAAACATCTGTACAGCACTTGGTGATGTTGCACATTCCGAGACCGTGTTCTTCTTGCGCTGTTCGCTTGCGATTGCGCAAAGTGTCTAGTGGGTGCATATCTAATTCAGCGATGCGGATGAAGAAACGTGGACCAGCAAATGATTTCTTGTTCTCTTCGTGATCACGAATTACGTGACAAGTGTCTTGGCACAAGAAACATTCAATACATTTGCGGAACTCTTGGCTGCGCTCAACATCGATTTGTTCCATACGCGCTTCACCAGGTCCAAGATTTGCAGGTGGTGAATACGCTGGAATTTCCATCGCTTTTTTGTAATTGAAAGAAACATCTGTTACTAAATCGCGAATTACTGGGAAAGCGCGAAGTGGCGTAACGGTAATAGTTTCATCCTCTTCAAAAGTATTCATTCGGGTCATGCAGGCAAGACGTGGTTTTCCATTAATCTCCATAGAGCAAGAACCACATTTTCCAGCTTTGCAATTCCAGCGAACAGCTAAATCAGGCATCTGTGTCGCCTGAACGCGGTGAATTACATCAAGAACTACTTCGCCCTCATTGGCTTCAACATTTATATTTTGGAAATCGCCTTGGTCTTTATTGCCACGCCAGATTCGTAATTTCACTTGACGGCCCATTAGTTGGAACCACCTTTCACTGAAGCTAACTCTTCATCGGTGAAGTACTTAGCAAGTTCGTTTGGATCGAATAACCCGGCTAACTCTTTGCTCATCATTGTGGCTGGTTTTGCTGTTGATGAGGTTCCATCTCCATCAGCGGCGCAAACCAAATTAATTTTCCGCCATTTTGGATCCATCTTTGGGAAATCTTCGCGAGTGTGACCGCCACGTGATTCCTCACGAGCAAGGCCAGAGCGAGCGATACATTCAGAAACAATCAACATATTTTCCAAATCAAAAGCTAGGTGGAATCCAGGGTTGAATTCACGACCGCCAGTGACAGTTACATTTTTAATACGAGTGCGAAACTCTTGTAATTTAACAAGCGCTGCTTCTAACTCGCTTTTGATTCGAATAATTCCAACTAAATCATTTGTGGTTTGCTGTAACTCTTGATGAATTGTGTATGGGTTTTCGCCACCGGTTCGCTCAAACGGAGCATTTAGTCGTGCATGTGCTTTAGCAACAGTTGCTTCAGAAAGTTTTGGTTTTGCACTTCCGTCCTTTAGATACGCAACCGCACCAATTCCAGCACGACGACCGAAAACTAATAAATCTGAAAGTGAGTTTCCACCAAGGCGATTTGATCCATGCATACCGCCAGCAACTTCACCGGCTGCAAATAAACCAGGTACACCAACAGCAGCTGCCGTGTCAGGCTCTACTTGCACACCACCCATTACGTAGTGACAGGTTGGACCAACTTCCATGGGTACTTCAGTGATGTCCACATCAGCCAACTCTTTAAATTGGTGCCACATACTAGGCAATCTGCGTTTAATCTCATCCGCTGGAAGTCGTGATGAAACATCTAGATAAACGCCACCATGTGGTGAACCGCGACCGGCTTTAACTTCAGAGTTAATTGCTCTTGCAACTTCATCACGAGGCAACAGCTCGGGTGGGCGGCGATTATTTGCTTGATCCTTGTACCAACGATCTGCTTCTTCAATAGTGTCTGCGTACTTATCTTTAAATACTTCAGGGATGTAATCAAACATAAATCGTTTGCCCTCGGAGTTGGTCAAAATTCCACCATCACCACGAACTGATTCAGTTACTAAAATTCCACGAACAGAAGGTGGCCAAACCATTCC
>Ga0114977_10002232_pt1 | contig 12489 bp, 8 predicted proteins | sample S_130805_MF_Meta_FD_87026 | JGI IMG/M metagenome (GOLD analysis project Ga0114977, IMG submission 87026) | Freshwater microbial communities from Lake Simoncouche, Canada to study carbon cycling - S_130805_MF_MetaG | ecosystem: Environmental > Aquatic > Freshwater > Lake | place: Lake...
AGTTTGATATTTATCCATATCTGGAACGAAGGTTTGTGATTTTAACACAAAGGGAAGCATAATTGTGATGAATAATACTAGCCTTGCTAATTTCTTCATCTTTGTGATTTGCGTACTATTTTTCATACTAAAATGATTTAGATGTTATTATATATATTCTATCATTTTTATGTATAAAGATATATAATAATTAGTGAGCAATAAAAAACCCCTGATAAATCAGGGGTTTTAGTGTTTTAGAATATCTCACAACTGAGTGAGTGATACTAGTTATTTAGGGAGTGAATTATCCTAAAGTTAAAAATATCTTTCTACTCATTCTATCAACTGATAGAACTTTCACTTTCAACTGTTGACCAGAGGTGAATTTCTTACCCAATTTCTCCATTTCTGAAGTGTGTATAAGACCAACAGTCTCACTGTCTAAGTTGATAAGTGTACCAAATTGTTTAGTGTCTCTAACAACACCATCTAATACTTGGCCGTTCTTAATGTTATCCCAAAGAGTTTCTCTTAAGATTTGAGTAAGAATAATTTTATCCTTAATCACTTCTTTAATATAAAACTGGATTTCAAATCCTGGTTTAATAGTTGTTAGTTTCTCTTGCCACTCTGGATCAACATTTGCCTTGTGTATCATTCCAGTTAAACACTCTCTAAACTCAACAAATATTCCAAAAGGAGTTGTTCCTGTAACGTGTCCGTTATAAATTTCTCCATTTTGAAGTTCTTTGATTGCTGATGGAATTAATCTTTGTAAGTATCTACGTCTACTTACTATATAAGTTCCCTCATCACCTGAGTATGATTCAATCATAACTTCTATTGTTTTACCAACAATAGAAGTTGGATCATGAAGTTTATTGATACCAGCCAATGTGTTTGGCATAAATGCTGGTAGTGTTACACCACCATGTGATAATTCAATATCATAACCAGCTGGATTAAGAGATTTAATATAAGCTGTTACTGATTGACCTTCAGCTAAAGACATAATGTTATGATGAGCTCTTGACTCATAAATAGCAGATATACTACCATTGATATAGTAATCATCTTGATTAATATCAAGAATTAATACATCTATTACATCACCAACATTAGAATTCTTAAGATACTTAGATTCTGATAATCTGTCTTCAATTCTAATATCATCTTTAAATCCAAATACGCCAAATAAGTGTTGATCTGATACCTTACCTCGGTATTTAGCAGAAACCACTTCTCCTTCTTTTGGAGATTTTGCTTCATAAGCATCATAAAGCTTACTCATTTCAATAAATTTTGAAGAATTTTTTAACATGCTTTCATCTTCTTCAAATAAGAAAGCTAATTCGGGATTACCCATTGTTTTTTCCATATACATAATTTTAAGTTACTTGATTTGTAGTTGAAATTAATTAAGAAGTTTAATATAATTAAAAATTATTTAATCTTTTTATTCCGCTTTTCATCATATAGTCTCTTACTCTAGCAGCTTCTTCAAACTTCTCACCTTTGATAAGAGCATCTAATTTTTGATTAATATCCTTTGTTAATTCCTCTAAGTTTTTATCTTTTGATATTTGATTCATATCATCAACAAATGAATTATAAAAGTCATTCATTTGTGTTATATTAACAAAATAAACTGGAACAGATACCGATTTATCAGAATCATCTGATATTTTCTTAAGTTTATCACTTTTCGTTAGTTTATTTATAAACTCATTATTAAGTGCTGAGTTTTCTATTAAATATTTAGCAAGATGATAAGGTCTATTCTTAAACATCTTTAGTAAGACAACTAAACTTTTATTTAATTCCTCATTTTTATCCATAAACATTTTATGGATTTTAATTAATAAGTTTAAATCTTTTCAAAGAAAAGATTAAAGTAATAGTAAAAGGTATATTTAGAACTTGGTTGTTCTTGATCAAATTTTACTTTAATAGTAGAATAATCATATGCTGTTTCTGTTTGAATCTTTTTTAAGATTTTACCGGTTTTCAAAGTATCTACATTCCAAGCGTTTTTATATTTTAATATATTTTGACTTCTTAAATCATTATACTTTATATACAACTCTAATTTAGAATATTTGTACCTATTTAGGACATTTTTTGATATATATTCTTGCATTGCAAAATTAACATCATTATAATTAGTCAATTTATTTCCAACACCTTCAAATGTTCTGTGTTCTTTTAGTTTTGCAAAAATATAATTTGTAAGAATTTGATTTAGATTTATATCTAAAATCCATTTTGTATTATTATTTTTATCAAATTCTGTCTGTGATTCATCTATTACTATAGTATGATTTTTTTCTTTATCCGTACTCACATTATAAATATAAGGTGTTAAAGTATTTTCAGTAGATAAATCTATTTGTTCACTATTTAAATTTTGATAATAAATTAAATTATCACTATCAATAGTAATTGAATCTTCTATCTCTAACATTTTAGAACCAAAAAAAGAACTTTCCTCTCTCATATTGTATGTTCCATAAACCTTCTTATATTTAAATTCCGGTGATATATAATTCTTTCTCATTTTATTTTATAAATATTTTTTCTATTAATCAATCTTGTCATTATTTATAATGGTGAAGGCGGTCCTGGCGGTGGAGCTGGAGGAGCCGTTGTTGTAGTGGTTGTTGTTGCAGCCGTTGTTGTAGTGGTTGTTGTTGCAGCCGTTGTTGTAGTGGTTGTTGTTGCAGCCGTTGTTGCAGTGATTGTTGTAGTATCCATGTCTATAAGTTGTATCTCTCTAATTAAATCAATTACATTATCAGTTGTTTTATTGTTAGTATTATTAATACACTCATAATGATAATTAAAATCCCATGTTGATTTGAAAATAAAGAAGTCAACAGTTGTATATCCAAACTCATCTAACATTGGATATATTGACCTAAAATCATTTCTATCTTTAAGTTTTAAAATATATTCTATTCTATTTACTTTAGAAATTATTCTTTGTTTAACTATACCAAAGTTAGTTAGTTCAGTATCAAATTTATAATTACCATAAAGTGATGATGTTATACTAGGTCTTTGAAATAAATCTATTTCATAAAAAATAGGCATATAATATCCACTATGTCTATAAATCTGGTAGTATTTTGTCTCTCCTATATCTGTACCAAACATTGGATTTGTATTAAATTCTTCGGATTTAGATATTTTATAAGCAGGAATTAAATTATTATAGTAATTTAATTTATTAATATCATCTAAAATACCACCTGTTAATGACTTATTAGATTTCATTAAATTTATAGGAGAAAGTTCTTCCATATGTGTCAAGGAATTAAAATTTACATCTAACCTATCTGGATATTCGCATTTTATCAAGTGTGTAAGTCCTTTTAAATTTTTATAATTATAACTCTTTGATGTACCATCCTCACCTATAACTATATAATTTAAATAGTCAGTAAATCCATATGTGTTACTAATATCATTTATACATTTTATAAAATTAGCGGCTGTTAATTTTATATTAACAGGACTGTCTAATCCTGTTGAATAAGTCATACCAAGTTGATAAAGATTGAATCCATATAAATTGTCTCTATCTACATTTGAAATGTTTTTAATAGTATTATCATCTATTGAAATATTTACTAATATATTTTTCCATTTTTTATTTATATAGATATTTATACCATTTTGTAAAGTGGCATCAGAAGTATTACTCTGTATAATATAATATTTTTCATTTAGATTAATAACGGCGTTTTTTGTAGTGTTATAAATAACATTGGTATCCGGTTTAATGGATCCAATTCTGATCCAATTATCTGTATTAGTTGGTGTTTTAGCATCTATACTACTATTAAATGAAGAATTAATACATTTATAAACGGTTTCATTATAAACAACATAATCTCCAAGAATGTATATTTTATTTACTTCATATAATTGTATTAAATTCCATTTACAAACAGATTTATAGTTTATACTTGACTTGGTCCAATATTTATCATCATTTGAATCTACATATTTACTTGCTCTGTAATTATTTGGTCTAGTAGAATTACTAGATGTTCCTGAAGTATAGAAAAATCCTTTATATAATACAACATTACTTGATGTATAGGTAATATATGGATTCCATAAAGAAACCGACAATGATGAATCATATTTATAATATTCACCGCTATTATAAATAACATCATCAGTTGAATAGCTTCCTCCTATTTCATATGTTGGGTTCCAAAGTAATGATGCTGTAACAGAGACATGATTATATGTTGACCAACCAGGATAAATCCAAGGACAAAATTCAAAAACCAAACCGTTGAAACCTATTGGTACATAATTAATTGGACCCGATTGCGTAGATGTTTGAAATAGCATATCATCAAAAACAACAATTGATCCTGGATAATATATTTCTTTATTATTCCATTCATCAACAATATACCAACTCATATCATTATCAACATTGTCCGATAGTAATATAGAGAATTTATAATCGTCAAATTTGTTAGATGTATTTAAATTAATATCAGTAAGATTACCATTTTCATATTTAATATTATCAATATCATACATTATAAACTTAATATTTCTAAACAAAGTTATATTTGGAGTGTCTTTATCTCCTAAATTAAACTCAGAATACTTTTTAGTATTTTTAACTATATTCCCATTATCAAAATAAGTCTTTTTACCAAAGAAATAAGAGAAGTAGTCAAAACTATAAGTAGCCGATGATGTACCAACAGAATATGTTCCTGTATTTAAATATTTATCTAATTCAAATCTAAAATCTTTATTAATTAAAAATTGTCCGTTCAAACCTGTATGGTCTTCAACATGTAAAGTATGATGAACATAAGAAGAAGTAGATGAATTAACGGTATAGAAATAATCTAAATTTCTATCAAACCTTGATGGAATAGGGTAAAATGGATTAACACTTCTATTAAAGTTTTCAAATAGAGATGAATTATTTAAAAGATATGGTTGATCATTAGCTGAAAGTGAATTTTCAAATCCCCATCTAGAATAAACGGCATTTTTTCTCCACATTTCTGTTAAATCATTATTAACAATTCTAAATGTTTCAAATCCCGAAGTATACTCCGATGCTGATGGTATATTAATAACATCACCATTATAAACATAATCATCATAATCACCTGGATATGAATTACTTCTTAGGTCTGGAAAATACATTTTAGTCTCATCTGTTTTTGTAAGAGAACTAGAATTTTCATACTCATATTTAGAATACTCAGTATCTATTATTTTAGTATCAAAGTCTTTAATATCTGTAAAATTAAGTCTGTATATTTTAAAGTTTTTAGGAGCATTGTTAGAGTCAACAGTTAGACTTACATTATTAGTATATGATGAATCTGATTGGTTTATATAATACTTATAATTATCTATTGTGAATTCAAAAGCATAATCAGTATTAACTTTTAATGCGGATATTCCTTCTTTCCAGTTTAAATTATTAATAATATTGTGCATTTTACCATCAATTTCAATTAACCAAACATCAACATCATCAAACCCATCAATAGTAAATGGTGAATAATCAGAATATTTAATTATATGATTAGTACTATCAAGTAAACAAATATTTTTATTAAGTAAAGACTGTTTACCATAAAGACTTATATCACTTATTATTTTATAAGTATATAATTCAAGTTGTGTAAATTGTTCAACTGTAACTGAGCTACTATTAGTTGCAACTTTTGCTTTCTTAAAAGGTTGTTTTACTCCATATTGTTCAACTTTATAAAAATTACCTAAATATTCAATATAATAAGATCTGTTATTAAAAGTATCTTCGCTTTTTTTATCATTAAATGGATAATTTCCAGTAGATGATTTAATATTATTATTATCAGATATGTAAATATCAGATTTTAATTCAATTGGAATATAAGGCGATACAGCAGTTACTAATTCCATATCTTTTAAATAGAATCCAAAATATCTATTTAAACTCCATTTTCTCAATGATGTTGGTGTTGCTGGAGTATCATCAAATAAAAATGAGAAGTTGATAATATTGGGAAAAACTACTTTATTTCTTTGATATCCATCAAATACAAATTTTTCTAAATCAAAAATAGGATTTTCATATTCTAGTGTGTCATTTAAAAAAGCTGACTTATATGAATATCCACCAGTTGAAAAATCAATACCATTCCATCTAGTAAATTCATCTTTTCTGAAATCTACTTCTAATGGGGAATCCGGAAATAAAGCATTTTTTGTAAAGTTTTTTTCAATCCATTGACCAAGTACTGTATTTTTAGTTAAATCAATTATTTTAATACATTTTAATTTATTAATTATTTCAGATTTAAAGTTATCTTTAGTTAAATTAATTAATCCTGGACCATCAGCCCTAAATATTATAAAATATTTAGGAAATTTACCTTTAGTAAAATATATTGGTGCGAAAAATTCAAATTCTTCTTTATAATTTTTATTATTGTCAATATTTCTAGCTCCCATTTGATATAAGTCATCATATTGACTCTCAAAATTAGTAAACTGATTATCATTATCATCTTCATATTTAATATGAAATGCTATTTCAGATGGTAGATTTTTATAAAAGAATGAAAATAATTCATCAAAGTAATTATCCTTATTAAATCTAACCTTTTTGAATTTAGATGCTGATAATTCTGTTGCAGAATCAATACTTTCCATGAATAATCCATAACTTGAATCAACAACTATTTTTAGATTAGTTGTTAATCCTACATTTGTTTTAAGTATTGAAAAGTTATTCATTTTAGACTTGTTCTTATATTTTTTATCCTAAACAAAATTAATTAATCAGTTTTAATAAATGTTGTTCCAATATTTTGTTTGGTAAAAATTACTTTACTTCTATTAATAGTAAATTTAATAGAAAATTGAAATGCTTTATTATCAGCTTCATTTTCTAAGAAAAATTTCATCTTTTTAATATGTTTAATTGTGTTGATGTTGGAATTTAAATCAATATACTCATTGTTTACTCCAGAATTATTAGGATCAAGTGAGTTCATTTTAAAGTATATGTTTATTGGAACTAAGATAGCTTTGTTATCTCCACCATTTAATGTTTTTACTTTTTCAGTATTTGTTTCAGTTAAACTTTCCAAAGTTGGAGTAACTGCATGAATAGTACTCAATAAATTAGTTACTGAAGCTGATGTAGCTTCTTTATCTATCCATTTCTTAGTATCTAATAATGATTTATTATTACCAACAAATGACAATAAAGTTGTTTCATTATATCCTATATTAAATTCACTAGATGATAGTACAGAAGTAATAGAGTTTGAATTGTTGCTCACAAATGAATTTGATATATTATCAGATAGTTTTGTAACTATTGTTCCAGTTGAATTAATAGTTTCAAAGTTAACATTCCATAAAAATTGATTATTTAATTGAGTTCTTGTTTGACCAGTTGATCCAGATGTTAGTAATTCATCTTTATCATTAACCCAGAATACCTGAGGGGCTCCTGTATTATACATGTCTGAATTTTGAACATAACTTCTATTTGAAAGTAAACCTAATGGTGAATCAATTGAGTTATTTCTAATCTTAACAACAAAGTCTTTAATAACATAGATATTGTTGGAGTAAACTCTACCTGCTTGAACTGATCTACTTGCTGCGGATCCAGAAAATTTATCTAAATAATCCTCACATTCTAAGTTAAATTTAATTTCTGATCCATTACTAACAATATATTCAGTATTATTTTTAAGAATAATAACTTGAAGTTCACCTTTAGCTCTTTTAATTTTATCTTCTAATGATGATATTCTATCTTGTAAAGATTTCAAATATGTAAGTAAGTCCAATGAAACACCATTTGCATCTTTAAATCCAGATAAAATAGCATCAGAAGTGTGATTATATGTTTTATTACCAACAACTATTGTTCCTGACAAATGTTGATCTAGTCCTTTAGCGGAAAGTTCAGCATTTAATCCTGTTTTTAATTCTTCTTTTGATGCTTCTTTTAGAATAAAATCATTCTCATTTAAAACATTATTCAAATCATTCGGAAACTCAATAGTCAATACCTCTGTCCAATCTGACTCTACCGCTGATTCAGGCCAACCAACTTCTGATATAGATTTAATTCTAATTTCAACTTTTTCATTTGATTGGATTGGAATATCAATTTGATTAATATTTGGAGTATCAGCATTTTCAATATCTTCTATCTGCCATGTATAAGTTCCACTAACTATATTATATATTCGCTTTCTAACATCAGTTTTGAATTCATTCCAATTAGAAAAAACAGCTGTTTGATTTTTACCTGCTTTACTTTTTACTTTAAATGTTTCTGTAGGAGTTTCTTTACCATCTTTAGAGATATATCTATATTGAACTCTAAATTGAACAATTTCTTGTGGTACTGTTCCTCTAGTTATAATAGCATCCGGAATATTCCAAAATCCTCTTACAGAGAACTTTGGTTGTGTCTTTGTAAGAGATGGTGATTTTGAAAGATCAATAATCTCCTGTGTAATTGTTGACAATAGTTTAGACTTACTTTCTCTTTGTTTTGTAAGTAATTCCTTTTCTAAATCTAGTTGTTTTCTTTCAGAGTCTGATGTAAATCTTTGAACTTTAGATTTTTTATTCTTAGATTCAATTGAATCATTAATTTGAGATACTTCTGACTTCAGAGACATCATTAAATTATGCTTTGTCTTTATTAAGTTTGAGTCAGGAGAATCTGTTAAATGTTTATTAATCTGAACTGTTTTAAAGTTTTCTGAATTTAGTGTTGGAGCAACCGGTATGCCTGCTAATTTATTAGGAGTTTTCTTTGCTACTAAATCTTGTAAAACTTCACCATAATCATATACATAATCAATATAGTATTGTTCCATAGTAAGTCCATTACTATTATCAGTAGATGATAGTCTTAAATCATTTGTCCAATATGCAGTACCACCACTCCAATTTTTAGCAATTAAATTTGTATCAGCATTCATCGGTTTTATGAAAATAACATTTCTTTCATTATAACCTACACTAACTTTAATAGTTTTTGTATAAACAACTGGTGAATATATTTTTAAAGTGCCAATACCTACGGGAATTGGTTGATTTCCTTCTACTCTTTCAAATCTAGCTCTATAATTTGATTCAACTTTAGAAAGTTCAATAACTTTATATCTTGTATTAGATTGAGCAGTATTTATAATAACTTCATCATTAATTGCTAATTGTCTTACCTCATTTGAATCGGTAACTAAATAGTCAAATGTATTTAGATAATAAAAAAGTTTTCTATTTAACTTATCTTCCTCTGTACCTAATACACTAAAAACTCCATCATATAATAATTGGTTAGGATCTAAATCAAAAACTTGTTCATCATAATTTGGATTTGTCGGATTTACCAACCCAGCCGTTGTAGAATACCAATTAATAAAATCATCAATGTTGATATTAGATTTTCCATTAAACTTTGTATTAAAACTATTCAAACCTGATTGACCAAGTGGTGTTAAATTACCAGCAGCATCTATAGCAAAATCAACAATATATCTTCTAACTAAACATTTTCTAACATTATCCTCAACTTTACCAGAAAGATCTAGTTCAACAGAAAGCATTGGATTCAATAGACCATCAAATATCCAGTTTTTACTTGATTTAAATGTAGTTACAGTTTGAAGTTCAGAAATTGGACTTGGTTCTCTATTAAGATCAATAGTAATAACTTTCTTAAATTTATTTCCAGAGCTCTCAGATACTAAAGCACCTGATGTATTTAAATTGTAAAGAGAATTTATATTATTACTAAGTCTATCAATTTCACCCTTCAAATATGAAAAAGATGGTAATGAATATTGAGTAATAACACCACTTGCATCAACTATCTGAACATTAATTACAGGTTCTGTAGTTGTTTGAAGTGCGTTTATTTTTGATAGAATTTCTGTTAAATTCTTATTATATGTTATTATTTGTTCTGCTACTGCTGGGAATGAACTTCTTGCTGACATTTTAATCTTATGATTTTTTATTATATATTAAATTCTCTCTTTTTCTTTATATTTATTTTAAATTTTATATATTTGTTATATGTTAAAAATATGGATAGTTACATTAATTGAGGTTTATGATGAAAAAACATATACCCGTGAGAAAAATTTAGAAAAGCTTGATATTTAAAAAAAATTACTTATCTTTGTAATATGATAGAACAATTAAAAGAACAAATTATTAAAGCCAATGATGCTTATCGCTCGGGAAAATCTATAATTTCAGATTCTAAATATGACCAATTAGTTGAAGAGTTATCTTTACTATCACCTAATGATGAACTACTTACAAAAGTAGGAATTGAAATCTCTGATGAAACACGTAAAAGTAAGTTACCCGTAGAGATGGCATCAATGAATAAAATTAAATCTATTGATGATGTTAATGATTGGTCTCGTCTTAAGAATATATCTAAGTCAGAGCTAGTTATAATGACTCCTAAGTTTGATGGTCTTTCTCTTTGTGTTAATGAAACAACAAATGAAGCTTTCACAAGAGGCGATGGTGAGTTTGGTCAAAAATCCGATGAACACTACAAATTAATTAAAAATCATTTATATAATGATGGAGTGAGTACAAGCTCATTTATTAATAATTTTACATTTCCTTTTTCATATACTTATGGTGAAGTAATGATACCTAAACAAGTATTCATTGATAAATTCTCTGCTGATTTCGCAAACCCTCGTAACTTAGTTTCTGGTTTGCTAAACTCTAAAACTGTAAATGATTCTCTAAAAGATTGTCAGTATATTAAATATGGTGGTATACCAAATAAAAATATTAAATTTAACACTAAAAAAGAATTACTTGATGAACTTAATATTGGTCAAGAAAAAAAAGTAAACTATCATGTTTGTAAAATATCCGAATTAACAGAAGACTTACTTATTAGTTTATTTCACAAATGGTCTGTTGATTTTGAAATTGATGGCATTATCATTGAAATTAATGACTTAACATTACAAAATAAATTAGGGCGCGAAACTTCTTCAAACAATCCCGTTTGGGCTCGGGCCTTTAAACATCCAAGTTTTGAACAATCTGCTGAAACCGATGTTATCGGAATTTCTTGGAATATTTCTAAACAAGGTTTATTAAAACCTATTTTACATATCACTCCTGTTAAATTAGATGGTGTTACAGTGTCTAATGTGACCGGTAACAACGCCCGTTTTGTAAAAGAGTTAGGACTTGGAGTGGGTGCTAAAGTAGTCGTAAAACGCTCAGGAATGGTTATTCCAATCATTGCTGATGTTATTACTCCAGTTGATTTTATTCAACCTACAATTGAAGGTGTTGAAGTAGATTGGAACGAAGCAGGTATTGAGTTAATTACTTTAACAGAAACTGACGATCAGAAATTAAAAAAGATTGTTGCTTTCTTTGAGATATTAGAATCAGACAATGTGTCAGAAGGAGTTATCACTCAATTATGGGATGCTGGTTATAAAAGTATTAAAGATATATTAAATCTTAAAAAATTAGATTTAGAAAAGATTGACCGTTTTGGTAAAAGAAAAGCTCAGATAGTTTTTGATTCTGTTCAAAAATCTGTTAGTAATGTTCAATTGTCTAAGCTACAACATGCAACTGGTATCTTCAAAGGATTAGGTTCTAAGAAATTAGTTCTTTTAGAAGGATTTACAACTAAACCAACTATTGACCAAGTAATGTCAATTGAAGGATTTGCTGAAGTATCGGCTAAATCATATATTGATTCATATGATATCTTTTTTGATTTCATTAAAGATTTACCTGTCACAATTGTTGAAAAAGTAGAAGCTGCAAAAGTTGGCACAGATTTTGAAGGTAAATCATTTGTGTTTACTGGGGTAAGACGTGTTGATTTAGAATCTGTTATTGAAAGTAGAGGTGGTAAGATTGGTAGTGGTGTAAGTAAAAACACATCATACTTAGTTATGAAAGCAATAGGTAGTGGTTCTTCTAAAGAGAAGAAGGCTATTGAATTGGGAGTTGAAGTTATTACAGTTGAACAATTAGAAAAATTATTAAATTAATATGAACTTTGAAGATATAACACTACCACATATTATGTATATTTCTGATCCTGATGGTGAAAGAATAGGACTATGGTATTTAGGTGATGAGCCAGAAGAAAATCATAGTAGATTAACTGTTGGTAAATTGTATTATCTTAATACAAAACTATACTCACCATCCAGAGATATAGAAAGAGTTAGAGTTTGGGCTACAGAAGATAATGAAAATAGAGGTAAATTATGTAAGGTTAAGTTAGAAAATTTTGGTACCTTTGCTGACTTGCGCGATAAAAAAATAAATAAGTTATTAACAATTAAAAATGAGGGCTCTCAAAAAGAGAGATAAAATTATCGGAGCAGACATACACTTTTTTACAGAAAGATGGACTTCAGACAATAAATATGAAGGTCCAAAAGATTTAGCTGAAGATAGAGATTCCAA
>Ga0114977_10002235_pt1 | contig 12482 bp, 6 predicted proteins | sample S_130805_MF_Meta_FD_87026 | JGI IMG/M metagenome (GOLD analysis project Ga0114977, IMG submission 87026) | Freshwater microbial communities from Lake Simoncouche, Canada to study carbon cycling - S_130805_MF_MetaG | ecosystem: Environmental > Aquatic > Freshwater > Lake | place: Lake...
CTTTCTTGAGGTCGGGATCCCACTGCCGCAGGCCGAGCCGGTCCTGGATCAGCCCGGCCTGACCAGCCGCATCGACGACAACATCGGCGGCCACGAAACGCTTCCCGTCCCCCTCGGCCAGATTCACCCCCACCGCCCGGCCACCGTCGAAGACGACGTCGAGGACGCGCGCGCCCTCGTGAACCTCGACTCCGCTCGAGCGGGCATTGTCGAGCATCATCGAGTCGAATTCACTCCGCAGCACCTGCCAGGTCCGCGACGATTCATGGGGCTTGTGATCGGGGAAATAGAAGGGCTCGGAGGTCTTGCCGGTGCCGGTGACAAACTGCACGCTCTCCTTGCGGACGAACCGGCTCTCGCGAAGCGTCGGCAGCACGCCGAGCCGCTCGAGCACCCAGAAGGTCTCGGGGATCAGCGACTCGCCGATGTGGTAGCGGGGGAAGGTCTCGCGCTCGAAGACCGTCACCCGATGCCCCTGCTTGGCGAGGAGCGTCGATGTCGTGGCACCGGAGGGCCCGCCACCGATGACGACGACATGCTGAGCCGAAGAGCGGGTCGGTGCGGGATTGGCTGAGACCATGGTGGGATCCTCGGGCGGAGTCGATCGAGCCGATACGATCATTCAGGGAGCGGGGTCGGAGCGGTGACGCGGTCGGAAAGGGGAACCTCGTGGGGCAGCCGCGCCTCCTTGAGGAGCCCGATGAGGGTGCGGAGATCGGCCGGTCTCAGGTGGCCCAGTTGACGTGCGCCACATTCGGCGACCCGCGCGGCCATCTGCGAAAGGAGTCTCTCCCCTGCCGGGGTGAGCGCGATTCGGACGACGCGCCGGTTCTGCGTTTGCCGCTCCCGGACCACCAGCCCCATCTTTTCCAGACGGTCCACCAGACGCGTGATGTCGGGGGCGCGCGAGATCAACCGGGCGGCCAGCGTCAGCGTCGGCAACGACTCCGGGGCGGCATCGCGGAGGAGGCGGAGGGCGTTGTATTGCTGCGCCGAGAGGTCGAAAGAGGCAAACACCTCCTCCTCGAACGCCTTGAGGCGATCGTACGTGCGCCAGAGGTTGAGGTAGGCCTCCTGCTCGAGCGAATCAAAACGCCGCGCTGCGGCATCTGGTGCCCGACCCCGGAGACGGCTGAACGACTTCACTCGACTCATATCGGAATGATAGTCGTCCAGACATGAGTCGTCCACACAACCATTTTCCAGGGGCCGTCAGGCAGCCCGTTCGCCGTTGCCGGAGAGGACGTCCCGCAGCAGCGTGCAGAGATCGGGGTGATGGAGCCGGTCGAGGGCCGCGCCGGGGCGGACCCATTGCCGCAGTCGCTTCCGCCGCTCTGGCCAGTCGTTCTTGGCGGCGGTAACCCGCATGCGGAAGACGACGACCGTGTGGCGGCAACCGTATTTCGTGAACTCATAGCTTCCCAGCGGCGTCCCGGCCACCCGTCCGACGAGGCCCGCTTCCTCCCACGCCTCGCGGCGGGCCGTCTCGCGGAGATCGCAGCCCGCCTGGCGCTTCCCCTTGGGCAACAGCCAGCGCCTGCCGCTGGAGGAGGTGATCAGGCAGACCCGCCCCCGCTGCACCGCCACGACGGCAGCCTGGGAAATCGGTTTTGCCTTCGCGGCTCGTGACATGGCTGGCTCCCCATACCGACCGGCTGCGGCCACAGCTGCGGATGCGACGGTGCCTGGAGCGAATCGTTCCGCCCGCTCCTGAATTGAACCTTCATTCAACAGGATCGACAAGGTTGATTTCGCCACGCGAGTCCGTTCTGCTCCCTTTCCTCATCCACGTACTCCCCGGAGCCCGACCATGGCAGGCCCCCTCAGCCGCCGCGACTTCATCCGCCTCGGGGCGCTCACAAGCGCAGCCAGCCTCCACGCCGGCAGGGCGCTTGCCAGCACGATCCCCCCGGGGCGCGACCTGACGTTTGCCTGCATCGGGATGGGGGGGCAGATGCGCGGCTACCTCGTCCCCGAGCTGGCCAAGCTCGACCAGCGGATCGTCGCCATCTGCGACGTCGACCAGCGGCAACTCGACGCCGCTCTCCAGACCGAACCGCTCGCCGAGGCCCGCGTCTACCGAGACTACCGCGAGCTGCTCGACCGCGAGACCGACATCGACGGGGTGATCGTCGCCACGCCCGACCACTGGCATGTCCCGATCTGCCGGAAGGCGCTCGACCGCGGCAGGCATGTTTACTGCGAGAAGCCTCTGGCCCACTCAGTCGTCGAATGCCGCGAGCTCGAGGCCCTCGCCGCCGCCCATCCCGACCTCGCCACGCAGACCGGCAACCAGGGATGTTCCACCGAGGGATTCCGCCGCAGCTTCGAGGTGATCCGTTCGGGGCTGCTGGGGCGGATCGACGAGGTCCACGTCTGGCACCCCGCCCACGGCTGGCCCAACGGCATCGACCGTCCGCCCGGTTCCGACCCGATCCCCGCTGGGCTCGACTGGCGGTTCTGGTTGGGAGGGGCCCCCGAGCGCCCCTACAGGGAGGCGATCTACCACCCCGGCAAGTGGCGGGGATGGTACGACTTCGGGGGTGGTTCGGTCGCCGACTTCTGCTGCCACGGTTTCCAGCTCGCCTGGCGGGCGCTCGATCTCGGCGCCCCGACACGGATCGAGGCCACCGGCACCGACCTCGGCCACGAGACCTTTCCCACCAGGTGCACGATCACCTGGCACTTCCCCGCCAAGGGGGCCCGGGCACCGGTCAAGCTCGTCTTCCACTCAGGCGACAACAACCTTCCACCGGAGGAGATCACGCGCGGCCCGGCCGGCCAGACCGGCTGCTTGGTGGTGGGGAGCGAGGGCACGCTCTCGGCGGGCTTGTGGAACACCGACTGCCAGGTGCGGCTGGCGGGGGAGGAGTCGTTCGTGGGCGCCGACCGCCCGGCGATCGCCAGGATCGAGAAGACCGAGCCACGGATCGAGACCGAGGCACTCAAGTGGGATCCCGCCAAGGCCGCCAAGGGGGAACGGCCCCGCTGGAGCCGGGTCAACAACTCCCACATGTTCGAGTGGGTGCTCGCCTGTGACGGCGGCACGAGGACCTACTCGCCCTTCGAGATCGGGGCGCGGATCACCGAGTTGGGGATGCTCGGCGTGGTGGCCCTGCGGCTCGGCGGGCCGATCGAGTGGGATGCGGCCACCGCGAGCGTCCGCGGCCGGAGCGACGCCGACGCGATCCTGGCCCCCGCCCCCTCCACGCGCGACTATTTCTGAGCCCCTGTGCCGAGGCCCCCGGTCGAGCATGGCCCGGCGACCCGGCGCGGAGGAGCCTCACCGCTGGTAGGCGGGGAGGTAATGCATGTAGACCTCGAGGGTGATCGCCCCCATCGCGGTGGAGTAGTTCTTCGCCGGGCCGTTGATCCGCTCCTCTCCCCAGCCGGGCCAGCTCCCGTCGGCGTTCTGGCTCTCGAGCAGGAGCGCCCGGACGCGCGGGCTCCACAGCGCCCACTGTTCCTCCCCGGCCTGGAAGTGGGCCTGCATGGCGTAATAGTTCATGTAATGGAAGTACTCGTCCATCTGCGGCCGGTAGTCGCGTTTCTGGAGCGACTGCAGCGCCTTGATGACATCAGGGTCGTCGTAGAGGCCGAGGAGTTGGAGCGAGAGTGCGCCGGCGGCCGACTGGGCATTCTTGACCCCCTGCCCCGGCTGATAGGCAAATCCCCCCTCGGGCTTGGCGCAGCGTTTGATGTAGGTGGCGGCGTCGTCGAGCGTCTTCTGTGGGACGTCGAAGCGAGCGCTCTGGGCGGCCCGCAGGGCCACCACCTGCATCACCGTCACGCTCAGATCGGCATCCGCCGGCCGCGGCTGGTAGCGCCAGCCCCCCTCGTTGTTCTGCGCGCCGACGATCACCGCGACCGCGCGCCTGCAGGTGTCGCGCATCGCCTTGTCGGTCCGCCACCCGGAGGCCTCGATGAGGGCGAGCGTCGCCAGGGCATGTTCATACATCGGTCCGTGCGAATTCCCCCCGGCCCGGACGACCAGCCCGTCGGGCTGTTGCGCCGCGATCAAGCCGTCGAGCGCCCGGCCGACCGTCTCCTTGTAGGGCCCCCGGCCAGCCACATGCCCGCGCCCCATGAAGGCCAACAGGCACAGCGCGTTGACTCCGGTATTGGGTTGCTGCGACATGCCATGCTGCCACGCCCCGCCTCCATCCTGCTTCGTGGCGAGGTATTCGAGCCCCCGGTCAACCGCCGCCTCGACGCGGAGCAGTTCGCGGGCATCGGCCTCCGACACGGCCCCCCGGCCTTCGTCCCCCCCCTGGGAACGCGCGGGGTGGGCGGAGGCCACGGCAACGAGCAGGGCGGTCGAGACGAGAAGCGCTCTGCGACAGGGACGACTGGGGTGAAGCATGGGAATCTCGCGCTGGGGATCAACTCAATCCGGAGAGCCGGCGGATGGCGATGTCGAGGCAGTAGAGACCGACAAGCAGGCCGAGCACCGGCCAGGTGTCCCAGATGTCGTCGTCGATCTGACGGCGGGTCTCGACGGTACGATCGGCCAGGCGCTCGAAGATCGTGGCGACATTCCCCGCCTCGATCACTGCCCCTGCGGAGAGATCGGCAAGCGACCGGAGCATCTCCCGATCGACCCCCGGTTGGGCACGCTCGCGCGTCGGCTCGGCCACGATCAGATCGGTCGAAAGCGCCCCCTCGGCCCCGCGCTCGAACACAAGTGCGTGCGTGCCTGCATCCTCGGGCACGAACGACCCCTGGTAGAGGCCGTCCCTCCCGGCCGGCCGCAGCTCCACGGTCGCTTTTCCCCCGCCTCCGGGCCGCTCGACGAGCACCGTCTGCCGCGCGGCTCGGACCGGATCCTTCGCCTCATCGACGACATTGAGCTCGACGAATACCGGGCTCCCCGGCTCGCAACGATTGGGGGTGAGGATCAGCCAGTCGGCATCCCAGGGGCGGTCATCCCGCCGGGCAACCGACCGCAGCGCCTGCCCCCAGAAGCGCCAGAAGAGGGCGTCGCCCACGTTCCGCCGCCAGCGGAAGGTCTCCTCGGTGCCGATCCATGCCACCCGGCCACGTCCCGCCGGCCCCTCCACCACCAGCGGCACCGGGCCCTCGGCGCTGCCCTGCCCCGCCGGCCGATCGACGTCGGCCAGGACGGTCGCGGACGGCTTCGCACTCCGCGCCGCGGCGACGCGGAAAAATGAGGGCATTCCGTTCCAGGTCGAACGATTCCGGGTCGCGTCGCCTGAGATCGCAAATGCCGGGTGCATCGCGCCGCGGGCCGTGACCCGCATCCTGAACGGCTTGAAGTCGGCCGCCTCGATCGTGCCATTGGCACCGCCTGCGGTGGAGTCGATCTCGACTGGAAAAAGCGACTCGAGGGCTTGCCCGGCATACTCCCGGGGAAGGTGCTCGCCACCGGGCTGGAAGACGATCCCCACCCCCCGGGCCTCGACCGCCTCGACCAGCGCCACTTGCGCGGCCGGCGGAAGATCGGCGGCGGCGACGTCGCCGAGCACGACGAGGTCGTACTTCGCCCATCCCTCGACATCGGCAGGCATGCCGGCGAACCCCGCCGGCGCGACCGCCGCCCCCGCCGCGGAAGGCTCGAGGGCGCCGGTGACCACGACGGTCGGCTCGAAGCCGGTGTCGCGGCGGATGGCGTGATCGAGGAAACGGAGATCCCAGCGCGGGCTCGAGTCGACGACGAGGACGCGGGTCTTCCGCGACGTCACCTCCACCGGCACTTCCAGGGAGTTGTTCTCGGGAGTCGCCTCCTCCGGCTCCGGTGCCACGCGCACCTCGAGCAGGCTCGTGCCCGCCTTCGTGGCGTGCCAAGCGAACACCGCCTGCTGCCGGCCGTCGCGGAGGATGAGATCGACGCTGCCGACGACCGCGTCACCGGCCAGGCATTCCACCTTCACTCCACGTCGCGCAAGCCCGCTTGACTGGATCGTGGCGACGATCGACACGGTGTCGTCGAGGGCCACCTCGGGAGCGGCAAGGATGTCGGTGACGGCGATGTCGGCCGGGGGATCGGCCGAGCCGACCGGCACCGAGATCACCGGGGCCCGCGGCTGGCCCCCCGACGCGTCGGCCGCGCGGCGGACCGCCTCGAGTGGGTCGATGCCGACGGTGGAGCGGCCATCGGTCAGAAGGATGATCCCGCCGAGCACCCGATCGGAGGCGTCGTCGAGCGCCATCCCGATTCCTTCGCCAAGCGCGGTGTCGGCGCCACCACCGGTGTCGCCCCCGGTGGCCCCCGCCTCGCGGCGGACCGGACGGCGGGCGACCGCATAGCGCCGCAGCTCGTGCGTCTGCCCGATCCGCTCGAGGACGCCTGCCTCCTGAGCGGCAACGACCCTGGCGGCGAACTCGCGCAGCGACAAGCGTCCGATTGTTTCCACGAGCGACTCTGCCCCCTCCTCACCCGAGGGCACGTCGAGCCCGATCGCCTCGGCCACGGCGCGGATGCCGGCCGCCGGCAAGCGCCCGACGGGCAGGTCCATGCTCTCCGACTCGTCGACGATCAGCGCCACCACCGGCTTCTGCACGATCCGCTCGTCGAGGCGGAGAAACGGGCCTGCCAGCACGAAGACCAACAGCGCAAGGACGCCGATCCGGCAGGCATTCAGCGCGTGACGCAGGTTCGGCGAGAGCCAGGGGAGACGCTCGGCATGACGCCGGCAGATCCACCATCCCACCGGCACCAGCAGCGCGAGCCCCGTCCACAGCACCCAGGGGCGTGCCCAGTGCCATTCGACCGCGTCGATGCGGGAGGCCAGATCGTGGCCGACCCCCGCGAACCGCGCCAGGCGGGCGAGGAGGTCGCTCATTGGGGGATGTCCCTGCCGAGGTGGCGGAAGTACGTGTCGATCACTTCCTGATAGGCGGCCGGACCGCGCTGGCGCATCCCTTCCAGGAGCGGATCGCGGACGCGCGGCGGCAGCTTGTAAATCGCGGCCCGCCGCGCGGCGTCGAGGCCGCGGAGATCAGCCTCCTTGATCACCGCCTGCCCCACCTGCGTTCCGCCGTCGGTCGGCGTCTGCGTCGGCTCACCGGTGGGCTTCGCACCGGGCTGCCCTTCCCCCTCCCCCTGCTTGTCGGAGGCCGCCTGCTGCGCGGCTCCCTGCTGGCCCCGGGCCATCTGATCGGCGGCCCGGCGGCTGGCCTGCTGCTGGAGGCGCTGCGCCCGCGCGGCCATCTGCAGCGTCTCCTTCACTTCCCTGCTCGCGAGGAAGTTCTCCAGTTCCTTCGCGGTGGGCGCCCGGGCCTGGCCAGACGGATTGCCCGGTTCCCCCTTCCCAGGCGGCGATCCTTCCCCGGGCTTGCTCCCCTCACCGGGCTCTTGCCCCTGGCCCTGTTCGCCCGGTTGCTGGCCAGGCTGGCCCGGCTCCCCCTGCCCTGCCGGCGGCGTCAGCGGCGCTTTGCCAGCCAACTGATCGGCGATTCTCGCGGCGGCGTCGGCTGCCTCACGCGCCATGTCCCGGCCGCTGTTCACCAGTGACTCGAGCGCATCGGCGTCGGGCGTGGCGGGGGCTTTGGGCTTTTGCCCCTGCGGGCCGACGATCTGATTCACCTGCCGAACCTCGTTCCGCGCCTGTCGATCGAGCGCCGCCTGGGCGGGGCTGTCGGGCTTCTGCCCCGGCTGGGCCTGGAGATCGCGGCGCTGCTGGCCGAGCATGTCGAGACCCTCGGCCCGTTCGGCCAGATCGTTGACGAGCGAATCGACCTCGCGGGCTTTGTCGGCCGCGTCGATTTGCCGGGCCACCGCTCGGGCCTGCTCGGCGATCTGTTCGAGCCGGTCGGCGATCTCCGACGGCTTCGGGGCGTCGTCGAGACGATCAACCTTGGCGGCATCGCCCTGGAACTGCGGGCTGGTCTGCAATTGGTCTCGAAGTTGCGCGGCCGCCTCCGCGGCGGCTGCCAGTTGCGCCTGCTGCTGCGACGACACCTCCGGCACGTTCCTGGCCTGCTCGGCAGCCTGCGCGAGCTTCCCCGCCACCTGGCCGACATCCTGCCGGCGGGCCTCGAGGTATTGGTCGAGGGTCTCGAGATCCTGCTTCACCGTTTCCGACGCATTCGCCACGGCGCTGTCGGTGCGCGTCTGGGCCTCGGCAGAGTGCGCGGTGGCCGCCGTTTCGGCAGCAGTCTTCTTCTCGGCGGCGGCAGCGTTCGCCTCGGGGGGGCTCTGCGGATCGGTCGCCTTCGCGGCGGCCTCGGTGGCGGCCTCCTTGGCCATCTCGGTCGCCTTCTCCGCCCGGTCGAGGGCGGCAAGGGGCTCCGGTCCGATTGCGGCGAGCGTCTCTTCCCGTTTCTTGTCGAGGATCGCCTCGTCGCGTTCGGCCAGGCGGAGGGCCTGCGTCGCCTCGCGGAGCGCCTCGTCGAGCGCGGGGAACTCGGGGGGCGGTGGAGCCTGTTCGTCGGCCACGAGGACCGTGATCCGGAAGGCCCGCGACTCGGACCACTGCCCCTTCGTGTCGCGGACGGCGAGCTTGAAGGCACCGCTCGATCCCGGCGAGAGTCCGATCCGATCGGGGGAGATCGAGGTCTGGAGGACGACCTGCGTGTCGGGCGGGCGCTGGACGAGCGGGAGCTCGTCGAGCGCTTGCGGATCGCCGAGCGAGTGTTCGTCGTTGCCGACCCGGAAACCGACCATGTCGATCCCCCAGTCATCGAAGAGATGCGCCACGAGCTCGAATTCATCGAGCGCCGTCATCTGGATCAGCTCCGATTGCGGCTCCTCGACCACCAGCGACGGTGGCCGGTCGATCGTGCCGATGATCTCCACCGGCGGCAGCGGCCGACTGGGATGCCCCTGCGGCGAACGGAATTCGAGCGTCGCCCAGACCGGCTCCGACGTCGCCTGGGCCTTCCGCCGCGCCTGTCGCGGGGACGAATGCTCCGCCGCCTCCGGCTCAGGGACGGTTTTCGCCGGGCGCAGGGTGACCGGCATCCCGGCCCGCCAGGTGGACTGCCGCCCCGCTCCACCCCCTTCGCCCTCGGCCTGCTCCGCGCGGGTCGCGGCGATCTCCTCCAGCGTCCGATCGACCGGCTGCTGCACCGGCTGCATCGATCGCTCCACCCAGCCCGGCCGGTCGAGGAGCATCCGCCCCTTGTCGATTCCGAACGTGACGCCGGTCACGGACCGGCCCACCAGGAGCGGCAGCGTGGCAAGGGGCGCAGCCACCCGCCTCCAGGAGCCCGGTTCGGGGAGCGGACCGGCAACGATGCGGGGCACGCGGAGGTCGGCCGCCGGACCGGCTTCGTCATTTCCCCACACCACCTCCACCGCGCCCCCCTCGTGGACCAATTGCATCGAGAGCCTTGAGGGGGGATCGGAGGGATCGCGCCGCACCATCACCGTCAAGGACCTGTCGTCGAGGGATTCCTTGGGGAGGACGAGCGGTTCCAGCCGCGTCTTCATCTCGAGGGGGCGGCCGTCGGCGGCGAACGTGAACGCCCGCAGCCCACCGGCCGCGTGGGCGGTCGTCCACTTCCAGGGGGAGGCGGCGACGGCATCACGGGGAAGATCGTCCTCGAACCACACCCTCTCGTCGAAGCGCTCGACGAGCGTGGTTTCGAGTTTCCGATCGAGGAGGCGGAGCACGCCGTCGGACGCTTCGCCGGCGACCTCGGCCGAGAATTCCACGGTCGATCCGACCGGCGCCTCGATCCGCGGGCTCTCCGGCACCACGCGCAGCGGCTCGTCGATCCGCATGTAGTCGGGGAGCCGGATACGGCCCGCGACCGACTCGATCGAGGGGCGCTCGAGAAGGCGGATGGCATGGGTCTTCGTCCAGGTGCCTCCCCCCTCGATCCTGTAGGTGGCGTCGTGGTCGAGGCCGTCGAGCGTGGCCACGAACCCGCCGTCTCCATCGGGGCGCATCGGTTCGCGCCGGTCCCTGCCATCGGCCGACGAGATCACCAGATCGACGCCATCGACGCTGCCGCGCGTCACCCGCGCGACGATCCCGAGCGGGTCCCCTTCGAGCGTCTCAATGTCCCCGGGAGACTCGATCTTGAGCCAGGTGGCGGGGGGAATGTCGGCTGTCGGATGGAGGAGCCTGGCGAGCGTGGTGGTGAAGCGCTCGCCGAGGCCGATCTGAAGCCCGACCAGCACCGCCGCGGCGCCGGCCACCAGCGCCGCCCCGCGGGCCAGCGCCCGGAAACGGACGATCCTGCCGAGTGAGAATCCGCGGAGCCGCTCCTCGGTCTGTTCGACCAGCCGCTCGGCCATCCCCTGCCGGGCCGGGTCATCTTTCCAGCCGCGCGTGGCAGCGCCGCCGCGGTGGAGGTCGATGACCGTCAACAGTCGATTCTGGATCCCACCGAGCAGCCGCTCGATCCGCAGCGCCACACCATCGACAAGCGGCCGGCGGACCGCCGGCAGGAGGACAAACAGGCCAACCGCCGCCGCCACCGCGCCCCACCAGCCGAGGAAGACCGTCGATCGCAGCGCCACCGGCAGCGGCGCGACGAGGTCGAGGAGGACGCCGCCGACGATCCAGGCGAGGGCCAGAAAGAGGGCGAGAAGAATGCCGGCGGCCAATGCCACGGCGATCAACCGCAGCCGTGCTGCGGCCACGAGCCCCGCGAGTTTCGCGGTCCGCGCGTCGAGTCGATTCGTCTGTCCGATCGCCATGGGTCGTTCTCCGTTGGTGCGGTGACGATTGTTGTCCCGCGCTCATCCACCGCTCGGCGCCGGTCGATCCGTCGACTCCGTCGAGTGCTCCCAGTCGTCAGGCCGCGCCCTCTTGGGCCCCTTCCGCTTCCTGCATCCCCACCGCCCGAGCGAGGCCGTCGTTCAAGCGCTCGAGCCAGCCATGCGGGGCATCGCCCGATCGGCGCGGCTCCGGGGGCTTGAGCGTCGAGAGGAGGAATTCCAGGCCGAAGAGGAGAAAGACCGCCGAGATCAGCCAGCGCCAGATCTCGCGCCGGCTGGTGAGCTGGGTGTGGAGCATCGGATCGTCGGCGGTCCCTGCCAGCACCGTCGCCGGATGGGGCGCGAACGCCGCGGCGAGCCGGTCGCCCGGCAGCCGCTCGATCGTCGCGCCGTCGACCTCCCGGTTGACCGCCAACCCCAGCCGGATCGGGTCGGCGACCTGTCCCGCCGGGGGCTGGACGTCGAACTCGTAGTAGCCGATGCGGCGGGTGTCTTCGAGGGCTCCCGTCACCCTTCCATCCCCGGCCACCGTATCGATCGCTGTTTTCGTCCCGGCCGGATCGGTGGCCTGGATCAAGGCCCGCTTCCAACGCTCGTCGAGTCGGATCGGCGCTGGCTCGTAGGGATGCACGCTCTCGGCGGCCACCGCCGGCGGGTCGGGCCGCACCGTCTGCACGGCGCGGAGGACCAGCGGCACGAAGGCCGGATGGACGGGGAGATTCGACCAGTCGGGGGTCACAGCCAATCCGGCGACGATCGCCCGCCCCCGTCCGACCCTGGTCTCGGCGATGATCGGCGCCCCGTCGTCGAGGCGGGCGAGGATCGTGACTGGTGCGCGGGCCGCCCCCTTCTTCTCGTCCGCTCCCCCTCCTTCCTTGGCGTCGAGGGCATCGACCATGGCCAGGGGCACATGGCGGAAGAACGTGAGCGTGTCGAAGGCGGTCACGCGCCCTCCTGAAGCCTCCCCCGACGCACTCGGCCCCGCGGGGCGAAACGGTGCGAAGAGCGGATGGGAGAGGTCGACCGTCCCGAAGCCATGGCCGCCGGTCTCGTCGTCGGGATCGCCCACCGGATCAGTCCAGCGGAGGGCCGGCTGCTCGCGGCCGCCGAAGGCCCCCAGGCCCGGGATCTCCTCGGCCGCCCCCTTCTTCGGCCCGGGGAAGACGATCAGCCCCGCACCTTCCTCGAGCCGGCGCCGCACCCACTGGCCGCGGGTGGCGTCGAGCCGGGCGTCGGCGAGGATGATGACGTCGGCCTCCTGCACGCGGCGCTCGTCGAGGAGATCGGAGCGGACGACGCGGACGTCGAGGCTACGGGCGATCCTCTCCTCCCCCTCGACCTGCGGCGCCTGTTCGACGAGCGTGGCATCGAGCGAGTCGATCGGGGCGCGGAGGGCGGCCGAGAGGAAGAGCCCGGGGTCGGAGAGCCCCTCGACCCCTGCCGAGGTGACGACGAGAACGCCGACGCGCCGCTCGACATTGAGGACGAAGAGCAGCGAGTCGTCGAAAGGGAAGGCATCGGCGGGAAGATCGAGCCGGGCCTTGATGACCCCAGCCCGCGACGGCACCACCGACAGTGGCACGCTCGCCACCTGTCCGGGCGGAATCGTCACCGTCGTCTGCGTGACGAGCTCGTCGTCGACGGTCACCGAGAGGGGCACCTCGATCGCCGCCCCTTCGCCTCCCGCACCGCCGCCGGAAGCCTCGACCCGCGCGACAAGCTCCACCGGCAGGCCGACGACCGGCCGTTGGGGGCGGGGAGGATCGCCGAGGAGGGCGATGTTGGCAGGGGGCACCGCGGCGCCGATGTCGACCAGGACCAACTGCACCTCGGCCGGCAGTTGCTTCGC
>Ga0114977_10002245_pt1 | contig 12459 bp, 10 predicted proteins | sample S_130805_MF_Meta_FD_87026 | JGI IMG/M metagenome (GOLD analysis project Ga0114977, IMG submission 87026) | Freshwater microbial communities from Lake Simoncouche, Canada to study carbon cycling - S_130805_MF_MetaG | ecosystem: Environmental > Aquatic > Freshwater > Lake | place: Lake...
AGCGCCATTACTGGCAAGGCGGCAATGGATGAAAACGCCATCGTGCGGCCCCATGGAACTTCATCAGCAACACTTAAATTAAGAATTGCCACCGGGACTGTGCGCATTTCTGGTGAAATGTTAATTACTAGCGAATAAAGAAGCTCGTTGTAGGCGCCAGTGAAAGTGATAATTGCTACAGAAACCAAACCTGGTGCAACTAGTGGAAGAAGGACCATCCATAAAGCTTGCATCCGGCTTGCTCCGTCAATGCGCGCTGCCTCTTCCAGCTCTGCAGGAAGGGATCGGAAAAATCCGATCAGGAGGTAGGTTCCGAGCGGAACCATGAAACTCAGGTACACCAATATCAAACCTTGCAATGAGTTTGAAAGACCAATATTTGCCATGATTACTGCCAAAGGAATAAAGAGCAACGCCCCTGGAGTCAAAAAGGCGATAATGATGATTCTTCCTAAAGTATCGCGACCCTTAAACTTCAAGATAGTCAAAGAGTAGGCAGCCATCACACTAAACAAAACAGCAATTGCTGTTGCTGTACCGCAAACAATCACACTGTTTAGAAGTGCTCGTTTGAAATCAGTATTTGCAAATGCGGCTCGATAATTATCAAGATTTGAATCTACCGGCAAGAGTGTTGCTTTTGACCAAAGTGAAGATTGCGAACGAAGCGACAATGTAATCATGTAATAAACAGGGAAAAGCACAAATATCGCCACTATCACCAACATGGAATACTTGAAGATTGAAAACTTTAAATTAGTTCGCTGCATGATTAATCCTTCTTCAATCGATTTAGAATGAAGATCGTAAATATCATGGCCACAGGCACAAGACTCAATGCGGCTGCAGCTGATTCACCAATCTGGAAGGCCGCCAACCCTTTGTAGGCAAAGACCGGCAAAATTACCGTCGCATCTGAAGGACCACCCGCAGTGGTCAACCAAATCGCCTCAAATGAGTTGATGGTGTTAATCGTCGAAAGCATAAAGACAATCAGAATTACTGGTCTGATTCCGGGAAGTGAAATATTTTTAAATCTATGCCAAGCATTTGCGCCATCTACTGCGGCAGCCTCATACAACTCTTTTGGCACTGCTTGCAATGCAGCCAAAAACATAATCGCCCAGAATGGGAAACCACGCCAAATGGTGGCGAAAATAACAGATGGCATCGCCCAAGTACGTTGACCTAAAAATGCAATTGGTGAATCTATTAAGCCAATTTGCATTAAAAATATATTTAAAGCGCCAACATCTGGATTGTAAATTAACTTCCAAACCATGAAAGCGACGAATCCTGGCATTGCGTAGGGAACCAATACAACCGCGCGCCAAAATCCGCGCGCTACCAATTTTTGGTGCAACAAGATCGCAATACCCAAACCTAAAATGAACTTTCCAGCTTGCACGAACGTTACATATACAACGCTGTTGCGTGCAGCTGTGGTGAAATCTGGATCTGTAAGAAGTGATGCATAATTATCTAAGCCGATAAATTTCGCGTCATTGCCAAGGGTCTTATCGGTAAGGCTGGTCCATACCTCAAAACTTAAGGGGTAGGCAAAAAAGAAAAATAATACTGACATCGCAGGTAACATCATGAAATAACCAAAAAGGCTAGTTGGAGCAAAGATTCCATCACGCTTTTTAGCGGCCTTGCTCTTTGCTGGTACTAATGACTTAGTCGCCATTAATCCTCCTCGGGTATAAAACTCAGAAAAGAAAAAAACATAAGTTTGGGCGAGCTACAACTTTTGTTGCACCTCGCCCAAATTCTTATTTATCTCAGATTCAACTACGAGTTATTTATCGTAGATCTTCTGACATGCAGCTTGCGCTTCGGCAATGGTCTTATCTGCGCTGTCCTTATCAAGCAGGTGGCGTTGCACCATCTTTGATAATTGGAAGTCAGATCCGAACGCTGCGTACGCGGCATTGTTTACATCTGGGTAAGAAGATGAAGTTCCGCTTGTAGCTAAGTCATATAGACCGCCGTGAACTGGATCCACATTCTCATCCCAGAAGTTGAACTTGTTGTAAGCCTTCAGAGTTGGACCATAAATTGCCCACTCGTAGTACTCCTGCATGTTGCGAGTATCCATCAAGTAGCGGATCAGATCTTTTGCAAGTTCTGGATACTTAGTTGTAATCGGAATTCCTCTGTGCCAAGCATCAGATGGTGCAACACGAGCTACTGGACCACCAGGTAGAGCTGAGAATCCGGTGTTCTTTGCAAGAGTTGGATTCTTTGGCCAAGCAGCAGAACCGTTTAGGAGTGTGGTGTAAACCGAACCTGGGTTAGCAATAAATACAGTCTTGCCACCTAAGTAGAGGTTGTTATCCCAACCACCATCAGTTGTTACTGCACTTGCAGAGTAGGCACCTTTGTCATACCACTTCTTTACAAATGCAAGGAAGTCACGGGTTCCTTTGCTGTCTAATGTGCACTTCTTGCCTGCATCATCAGCGTAGCGTCCACCGTAGCCAACTAATTGGGCACGGAATACGCCTTCAGCATCGCCAATATTTCCAAGTGCGAATCCGGCACCGCCAACCTTCATGGTCTTAGTTGCTGCTTCCATCAACTCTTCCCATGTCTTTGGTGCAGTTGTCTTTGCGCCAGCTTCCTTTAGAAGATCTAGACGACGGTTGATTAAGTTTCCATTTACACCGAATGGGACTCCAAGACCTTTGCCAGCATATGCCTTGTCATCAAATACAGCTGCGGCAGCGTTCCATCCACCATGTGTTTTTGCCGTTTCGTCAACGAGGCCCTGAACATTTAGCAAGTTCTTCGCACCAAGTTGCAAAATTAAACCTGATGAAATATCAAGTGCGTCAGGCATTGTTCCTGCAGCCAAAGCCGCAGTCACCTGTGCTGTTAAGTTGTTCTGATTAACAAGAACAGGATCTACTTGAATTCCACGAGCCTTACCCCAAGATTTAATTTGATCTTGTGCGGCTGAGTTTGCGATATCCGAGAAGATCAAACCGATCCAGTAAGTAAATTTCTTTCCAGATGCATTTAATGCTGCAACCTCTTTTTGAACTGGAGTTGTTGCAGCTACTGGTGCTGGCTCTGCGGCAGGTTTTGCGGCAGGTTTAGCAGCAGGTTTTTTAGTAACAGTCTTTGCGGCAGGTTTTTTGGTAGCAGCGTCAGCGCTGATTGAACCTGCGCCGCCAATTGCTAGCGCAAGCACTGCGGCGAGTGCTACGGATTTAATCTTGTTGTTCAAGAGGGACCCTTTCTCTTGGGCATCGTTTTTACTTGGGGAAAGCGGTATTGCTTGGGGTGAGATTCACAGTAAATCGGGCAGATGTCAACGATTTTGAGCATATTTGTCTGACAAATAGTGAGATTGTTACCGGGCTGTTATCGGGCTCTTGTAGCTCTGGAAAGGTAGGACTCTGAGCCTGAGCCAGTACCGTTGGCCCCATGTCCAACTCGGAAAGTTCTACATTCCCAGCCTCTGGCTCTGACTTAACACTTGGGGTGATCAAGGACGGCTGGAACCAACTTCTAGATCAGCTGGAATCCCGAAACCGGACCCTGTGGTTGATTTTCTTTGATGCCCGGCTGGCTGCTTTTGAGGGGGGCGTTCTCAAACTCGATTTTCGGGATGCCGATAAATTCTCAACTTCCCATAATTTTGCATTTGTGCGCGACCAAAGCAAATTGGCGATCTTGGAAGAGATCGCATTGTCTATATATAAGGTGCCAATAAAAATAGAGGTGCTGGAATTTAGTAAGTAGCGCGGCCACCAGATAAGTCAAAGACAAATCCGGTTGTGAACGAGCATGCAGGAGATACCACGAATGCGATCATTTCACCGGCTTCACTTGCTTCACCAATACGGCCCATTGGAATACGAGAAATCATGTACTTCATTACTTCTTCTGGAGTATTTTCATTTATAGGTGAACGCACAACTGCAGGTGCAATCGAGTTAATAGTGACACCTTTTGTGGCGACTTCTTTAGCTGTTGCTTTTACAAAACCAATCATCGCTGCTTTTGAAGTGCTGTAGGGAGCCATATTTGGATTGCCGTCTTTGCCAGAGATAGATGCCACATGCATAATTCGGCCGTACTCAGCTTTGATCATGTGTGGAAGTACGGCAGCATTCATATAAATGGCACTAAAAAGATTTACGTTAAAAACATTTACAAAATCTTCAGTCTTAAGTAAGTGTGCTGCAATTCCAGTTGGCCCAGTAATACCAACAGCATTTACAAAAGCGTGAATCGCGCCGTGGTCAGCATGAATTGAATTAATGACTTCATGAACTTGCGCTTCCTTTGTGGCATCAAGTAAACGGGCTGATGCAGCACCGCCTGCTGCCTTAATTTCGGCAACAATTTTTTCGGCATTATCGATTCGAAGATCACAGATCACTACATGGGCACCTTTTGCTGCAATTGCATGGGCACTTGCAGCGCCAATTCCACTTCCGCCTCCAGCAACTACTGCAATCTGACCGATCATGCTCTCTGACATCTGTGCTCCTGACTCATTGATCCTTCAACGAATAATTAAGTAATCCTAACTTACTCAATAATTTAACTTTAAACGATTTTGTAGGCTTTCCCAATCGATTCCGGTAACTGGCTCGAATCGTTTTAGGCTGGTAGAGCGTCCTATTAGTTCACGTGCTTGAACTAAATCTGAAACTGCTCCAACTGCTATTGCTTGAACTGCCAAATTTCCCATCACAGTTGCTTCGACTGGGCCGGCCAGTACTTCACAGCCGGTCGCATCAGCAGTCAACTGATTGAGAAGATCATTAGCTGAACCTCCGCCAACCACGTGGATGCTCTCGATCTCTTTACCTGAGACTAAAGATATTTTCCTTATGGTTCTCGCGTAAGCCAGTGCAAGTGAATCATAAATACAACGTGCGAACTCCGCTGGGGTTTCCGGTACCGCTAAATTTTTCGCTTTGCAGTATTTTGCAATCCGCATCGGCATTTCCCCTGGAGCGGCAAACCCTGGATCATCTGGGTCGATTAAAAACTTTCCAATTTCAATCTGATTTGCTAACTCAATGAGCTGCTCTGGTGAAAATTCATTTCCATTCAAACGCCAATCTCTGCGACATTCCTCTAATAGCCAGAATCCGGTAACATTTTTTAAAAGCCTAACTGTTCCACCAAAACCTAATTCATTTGTAACATTTTCAGCCAACGCAAGTGGAGTCGTAATTGGCGCATCGACTTCAACTCCAATGAGTGACCAAGTACCACTTGAAATATATGCACTTTTTCCGTCAATACGAAGTGGAATTCCAGCAACAGCAGATGCTGTGTCATGAGATGCAACTGCCACGATTGGTAATCCATCGATAGAACCATGACCCGAAATCTTTCCTAAAACTTCACCGGGTTCATGTAATTCAGGGAAAATATCGGTTCGTAGATTTAACTCTTCAATTAGATCAAAATCCCATTGCCTACTCGTGGCATCAAGCAATTGAGTAGTTGAAGCATTGGTGATTTCCAAAGTCGAAGATCCCACTAAATAATTATTGAGTAAATCTGGAAGTAGTAAAAATTTTGCCGCCGAAACATACTCGGGAGTTCCAATGGCACTAACTAATTGGTAGATGGTGTTAAAAAACAAAAATTGAATTCCAGTTGTTGAATAGATTCGCTCTCGACCTACTAGAGCGGTCACAGATTCCAAAACTCCATCGGTGCGGCTGTCGCGGTAGCAATGCACTGAACCGATTAACTGATCATCAGATGTTAAAAAACCATAGTCAACAGCCCATGAATCTATACCGGCACTGTCTAGTGGACCTAAATCCATGGCCTTTTTTAAACCAATTTTTACTTCATTAACAATCTCATTCCATTGCCAAAGCAACCCACCTGAACCTGCATCAACTGGTTCATGAACAAAGCGGTGAACTTCATTTAAAACAAAACGCCCGTCAATTATTTCACCACGGGTTACTCGACCACTAGTTGCACCTAAATCAACTGCTGCAAATGCTGGCATTTAGAATCACCGCAAGAATGCTGCGGCGACTCCCCCATCTACTGGAATATGCAAACCTGTGGTTAGTGGCAAATCTCCCGAAAGTAGCGCGAAGGCAGCGGCTCCAATATGTTCTGGAAGCACCTCTTTTTTCAAGATTGTACGTTGGGCGTAATACTCACCAAGTTTCGCTTCTTCAACTCCGTAAACAGCCGCGCGTTGAGCGCCCCATCCACTTGCGAAAATTCCAGATCCTTGCACCACTCCATCTGGATTGATCCCATTTACTCGAATTCCAAAGGCACCTAATTCGGCAGCAAGTAATCGCACCTGATGCGCTTGGTCGGCTTTTGTTGATCCGTATGCAACATTGTTCGGTCCGGCAAAAACAGAGTTCTTAGAAGAGATATAAATAATATCTCCGCCTATTTGCTGAGCAATCATCGCCTTAGCACTTTCGCGAGAAACTAAGAATGAACCTCGTGCCATGACGTCGTGCTGCAAATCCCAATCCTTGACGGAAGTTTCAACAAGTGACTTACTGATAGATAGACCAGCGTTATTTACAACTATGTCGACTCCACCAAATGCTAAGGCAGCAGCATCAACACATGCAGCAACTTGCTCCTCATCTGTTACATCAACAAATACTGCGACTGCTTTATCTGATCCACCAAATTCAGCGGCAACCTTTGTTGCTCCTTCAAGATCTCGATCTGCAATCACAACACAAGCACCTTCTGCTTGTAGCCGTCTTGCTGTAGCTAAACCGATACCTGAGGCGGCACCGGTAACAAGTGCGACCCTGCCTTGTAATGGCTTACCTTTAGGTGCGCGGCGAAGTTTTGCTTCTTCCAGCTCCCAATATTCGATTCGGAACTTCTCAGATTCAGCAATTGGGGCATAAGTCGAAATTCCTTCAGCACCGCGCATTACATTAATTGCATTAATATAAAACTCACCGGCTACTCGTGCGGTCTGCTTATCTTTTCCAAAAGTAAACATTCCAACACCAGGAATTAAAATAACTGCCGGATCTGCACCTCTCATTGCTGGTGAAGATTGATCGGCATAACGTTGGTAATAAGCGGTGTAATTCTTACGATACTCCTCATGCAATTGATTTGCTCGAGAAATTGTCTCTTCTATAGAAGCATCAGCAGGGAGATCTATAAACATTGGCGAAACTTTGGTGCGCAAGAAATGATCAGGGCATGAAGTTCCAAGTGCAGCCAACTTTGGTGCTGCTTCAGAAGCTATAAAGTCGAGTACAACTTGGGAGTCCGAAAAATGTCCAATCATTCGCGCATCGCGAGAGGCAATTCCGCGCAATGTCGGTGCCAGTTTGCTGGCTTTGTTGCGGCGAGCGCTTTCTGCAAGTGCAATACGCTCTTTAATGACTTTTCCAAATGGTTCAGCCTTTGATTTCTTGGCGATGAACTCTTCAGCTTTATGAATTGCCCACTTCGAACGCTCTTCACATTCTGCACTAGTCTCTGCCCAAGTTGTTAAACCATGGCCACCAAGAATGCATCCCTTTGCATTTGGATATTTCTTTGCAATCTCTTCCATATCTAAGCCCAGTTGAAACCCAGGTCTGCGCCAATCCACCCAAGCAATCTCTTCATCAAAACACTCTTTGGTAAGAGCTGGGCCGTCAATTGAAGTTGCTAATGCGATTATCGAATCTGGATGTAGATGATCTACATGTGCATAATCAACTAATCCATGCATAGCGGTATCAATACTTGGTGCTGCCCCACCACGACCAAATAGGCAGTAATCAAACAAAGCGACCATCTCATCTTCGTGATCAAGGCCTCGATAAACCTTTTTTAATGCTTTTACTTTTTCTACATAAAGCCCAGCCAGGCCTGCATGGGTGAGGGTGCCCAAGTCACCACCAGATCCCTTTACATACAGAACCTGTGTATCTTCACCAGTTGCCGGGTCGGTTACTGAAACTTTTGCAGAGGTATTGCCACCTGCATAATTTGTATAACGCGGGTCGCTACCTAATCTATTTGAACGCTCTACTAACTCTTTGCTGTCTCCCACTTATGCGCCCCACCCTGCCTGAGCCCCGCCAACACGTTCGGCGGCAATCTTTGCTCCGTATCCACTAGCGAGATAAGCCTTCATTGGATCAGCATCTAAGCCCAATTCATTCCGCATCTCACCTAGCAGTGGTCGAACATCAGTGTTGTATGCGTCCATAAATATGTCATTTGCAGCTAGAACATTTCCCTCAAGTTGAGCCTTCTTGAGTTCCACACGGTCAATAAGTAAGGCTTTCGCAACCGCTTCTTGAACGTTAGTAATTGATCGAATCTGACCAGGAATTTTATCTTCGATGTTGTGACATTGATCAAGAACATATGAAACTGGAGTTCCAACATCAAATCCCCCTGCACGATTAACTTCATGCATAATTCGGAATAGTTGATAAGGATCAGCAGCGCCAACAATCAGATCATCATCTGCATAGAAACGGGAGTTGAAGTCAAAAGCTCCAAGTCTTCCCTCTCTCATAAGTAATGCGACGATAAATTCGATATTAGTTCCTGGTGCATGGTGTCCGGTATCAACACAAACCATCGCCTTTGGACCTAGCTTCAAGCAATGTGAATATGAAGTACCCCAATCAGGGACATCGGTTGAATAAAAGGATGGTTCAAAGAATTTATACTCGAGCAGCATTCTTTGGTTTGGTCCAAGCCGTTTGTAAGTGATTTCTAGCGACTCCTGCAAGCGATCTTGTCGATCACGCAAATCATCTTGTCCTGGATAGTTAGTTCCATCAGCCAGCCAAATTTTCAAATCTTGTGTGCCAGTAATATCCATAATATCTATGCACTCAAGCAGATGATCAACAGCCATTTTGCGAATTTTTGGATCTGGGTTACATACAGAACCTAATTTGTATTGATCATCTTGGAAAGTGTTTGAGTTTATTGTTCCGAGCGTTACACCAAGATCTTTAGCGTATGCAGCGAAGTGTGCATAATCTTTAACTTTGTCCCAAGGAATGTGCAAAGCAACAGTAGGAACTGCACCAGTGAACTTATTGACTTGAGCTGCATCTGCAATTTTCTCGTATGGGTCACGCGGAACACCAGCTTGAGCGAAAACTTTAAATCGCGTACCGGAGTTTCCATATGCCCAAGATGGCACTTCAATTCCTAGTCGCTTGATAGTTTCTTTAACTGCTGTTGTATTTGCGGCCATGATCTTCTCCTTTGAATTTTTAAGCAAGATTAAGCAAGATGAAATACTTCAACAAAATTTTCAAAACTTTGATCTGCGCGCTTATCCTGGGGAAATAGCGGCTGCATAAACTCTTGCCAACGAGTATTAACATCCATTTTGGACATCTTGGCTTGTGCTGCGGCGAAATCATCAACTTCGCAGTAACCGATCAGTGTTCCTTCTTTTTCATTTAAGAAAATTGAATAATTCTTCCAACCGCAATCAGTAAGGGCTTGCAACATCTCTGGCCAGACAGCTTCATGGCGCTTTTTGTACTCATCGATCATGTCCGTGCGTACATAAAATCTAAAACAGACTCGCTCCATAACGCCCTCCAGCGGTGGTAGTTGAACTGCTTCGTTGAACCGATTCAGCCAACGGTAGTGGAGGGGGGCTAATTGGACAAGAGGGAGGCCAATTCCCTGAATTGAACCGTTAGCTCAGTTCAATTCAGGGAATTGAACCGTTGACACGGTTCAATTAAACCGAAACGATTCAATCATGGCGAACAGCATCAGAGATGTGGCTTCCCGCGCTCAAGTTGCCGTGGGTACCGTCTCTAATTTCCTCAACCGGCCAGACCGGGTGGCTGAGGCAACTCGGAAGAAGATTGAATCTGCGATTGCCGAGCTGAACTTTGTGCCTAACGCCTCTGCCAGACATCTGCGCTCAGGCAGCAGTCGAACAATTGGCTTACTGGTCCCAGATATTACAAATCCTTTTTTTACGGAAGTAGCACGTGGGGCTGGCGATACCGCCAGTGAAAACGATTACACCTTGCTTTTGTGCAACAGCGATGAAGATCCGAAAAAGGAAGAGCGCCATTTAAAAGTTCTCATTGAACAAAGAATATGTGGATTGTTAATTACGCCCTCATTTGAAGGACTTGCGGGAGTCGCTGAATTAAATCGACGAAACATTCCCACAACTTTTATTGATCGAAAAGCTGAATCTCTAGAACAATCTTCGGTGTCTATGGATGATTTTTATGGCGGTAAAAGTGCAATTAAGTATTTAGCCTCCCTTGGTCACACCTCAATTGCTTGGGTAAATGGGCCACTATCTATCGCCTCATGCTCAAGCCGTGAAGATGGAGTAATGGATTCAGAAAAAGAGCAAAACGTCAAAATTCATAAGTTTCAAGTTAGTCAAATGCGCTCCCAAAATGGTTACGAAGTTGCAAAAAATATTTTAGAAAGTACTTCTCAAGTAACCTCTATCTTTTGCGCTAATGATTTAGTGGCACTTGGGGTACTCCGTGCTCTGCTGGAGAATGGCAAGAAGATTCCAAATGATTATGCGCTAATTGGTTATGACGATATTGGCTTCTCAGCTTCTGCCTCAATTCCACTTACTTCAATTGCCCAGCCAGCCTATAAATTAGGAGCACTCGCTGCACAAATGATTATTAATGAAGTTGAAAATGGCAAAAAATTCAAGCATGAACAAATAGTCTTCAAACCAGAATTGGTTATCCGTGCATCTACTCAGGCCCTAAGGAATTAACGTGAGTCACAACGCATTTGCATTCATACACAGTTTTAGCCCACCTAATAATCCGTCAGTAAATATAAACAAGTTGCAGGATTCTGGCTTAACAGGAATAAACCTTGCTCTTAATTATCACGCTTCTCGTGACTTCACACTTGGAAGTACGCCATCTCTTAGGTATCTGGAAGATGGAGCACATTATTACCAGCCAGATTTGAGCAATTATCCAACGGGTGCCATCACGCCATCCCCAGATGATGTTTATCAAGACAACAGCACACTGGAGAAAATTCAGGAATCCGGCCGCAAAGTCGGTTTTGATATAAACGCGTGGGCGGTTTATTTCCACAACAGCGCTGCAGGCAAGCAAAATCCAGAAGCTGTTCAAATTAATGGTTTAGGGCAAAAGCTACTTGCCTCTTTGTGTCCATCAAACCCAAGCGCTCAGGGGTATGCAATTGGCTTAACTAACGATCTGCTTTCACGCGGAATCAAATCAATAGCTGCAGAATCAATTCATTTTCATGGCTTAATTCACGGAGAGCATCATGAACGATATTTCATTGAACTGAGCGAAATCTCCCAATACTTGCTTGGATTCTGCCTTTGTATCTATTGCCAAAGTGCAGCTGAATCTGCCGGTGCAGATGCTAAAAAGCTGACATCTGAGATTTCTGCAGCCCTAAATAAGTTGATCGCTGAAGACGACCCATGGCTTGGTCAAGAATTAAACATAGCTAATTTAGTTTTAATTTTTGGGATTGATATTGAAAGATGGATTTTAGGTCAACAACGAACTTTGGTTAATTTGCATAAAGAAATTACAAAATTAGCGCATAGTGCTAAGGCAACTTTGCGTTGGGTGGATCAATCACCACTAATTGGCGGCTTAGATCAAAGCTGGAGAATCGGGATTGATCCCAAAGAACTCGGTCAGATTGTTGATGTAATAGAACCGTTGTTTTATCGCCAAAAAACAGGTGAAATTATTGAATTGGGAAAAAGTTACCTCTCAACTATCAATTCTCCTGAAAAAATTACCGGTATTTTGCGTCCTACTCATCCAGACAATCCTTCACAAAAAGAATTAGGGCTTCGAATAAGTGCACTAAAAAATCTCGGGATAGAAAATATTGATTTTTACCTATTTGATGTTTGGCGAGAGCGTGACCTTGAATGGATTAAGCAGGCTTTAATCTAGCTAGTGGAACGAATCGCCTGGCCAGGCAGATTTGAAGTACGTGCTCCTTGAGCAAGAGTCGCAACTCCGCCAATCCAAACATATTCAAAACCTGCGGCTGGCAATCTAGGATTTTCATAAGTCGATCTATCAATTACCGATGCCGCATCGAGCATCACTAAGTCAGCGTGCATTCCCTCTTTAATGAGACCTCGATCTGTTAGCCCAAGCCGGGCTGCAGGCCTTCCAGTCATTCGATTAATTGCACCTTCAAAAGAAATAACTTTTTCCTCGCGGGCGTAGTGCCCGAGGTAGCGCGCAAATGTTCCATAAGAACGGGGATGAGGGCGATTTCCAGTTAAAATCCCATCACTTCCAACCATATGCTTTGGATGTTGCATTATTGATCGCACATTTCCCTCATGACCAGAAAAAATCACGCATGATGCCCGATAATTTTCTTTGGCGATTAAATCCAAATAGAAACTGGCAGGCTCTTGTTGATTCCGTTTGGCAGCTTCTTCGATAGATAAACCAACAAGATCAAGTGATGCTTCAA
>Ga0114977_10002246_pt1 | contig 12457 bp, 10 predicted proteins | sample S_130805_MF_Meta_FD_87026 | JGI IMG/M metagenome (GOLD analysis project Ga0114977, IMG submission 87026) | Freshwater microbial communities from Lake Simoncouche, Canada to study carbon cycling - S_130805_MF_MetaG | ecosystem: Environmental > Aquatic > Freshwater > Lake | place: Lake...
CGCAGCCGGCGGAAAGGGCGGAACCGGTTCCATCAATGGCGCCAACGGCACTGAGGGATCAGCGGCCACGGCCCCCTCCGGCAACGGCGGTACCGGCGGCACCGGTGGCAACGGCAGCGGTAATGCCAAGGGCGGCGCTGGCGGCACCGGCGGCGCCGGTGGCTCGATCGGTAATGGCGGCAATGGTGGCACGGGTGGCAAAGGCGCGGGAACCGGGGCCGGTGGAAACGGCGGCCCCGGCGGCAACGGCGGCACCACGTCCGGAGTCGGCGGCTACGGCGGCACCGGTGGTAGCGGCAACCCTCCAGGATCTACCGGCAGCAACGGCACTCCTGCGCCACCGGCGCCCTAAATGGGTTGAGGCTCAGCCAGATTCGGGTTCGGGATACTCGTCGTCGGGCCCCGTGTCCTCGCCTGAGGCCTGCTGGGCGCGAATCTTGGCGAATCGGTCCGAAAGCCGGCGCATCCGGATCATCAATGATGCGGGCGGGCTGACTGAGGCGTCAAGATAAGCCGAAAGGTGTTCTCGCGCAACGCCGATCCGGGAGGCGAACTCCTGCTCGCCGAGGCCGGATCGCTCCAGAAGTAACTGGACATGGCGGGCCGCCTCAGTGCGCTCATTGGCTTCCAGGTGGCTGCGGGCGCGCACCAGAACCTCGTTGAGCGCCTTGGAGATTCCCTGCGGCGCAGCGGTTTCCAGTACTTCCTCGACCTGGCGCGCGGTGCGCCCATACGGATCACGTTTGATAGCGACGACGATGCGTTGCCAGATGCTGATATCGCCGGTCTCCAGCGCTGAGCGGATCGACGATGTGGGCCAGAACTCGACGGGTGTGTCGTCGATGGCCACCGTCAACCCGCTTCCTCCAGTGTCGCCACAGCCAGCGACAGGCACCGCGTCCGGATATCGTCCCACTCCGCCGTCGCGTCCGGGGCAGACCAGCGCTCGTCGTCGGCGGCGTCGGTAGGAACCGGATCAGCCAGCCTGCGGACGAGTTGCGTCGCGATCCACTGCCGGTGTGGTTGCCCAGAACTGTAGTACCCGTCGATCCCGGCCAGCACGGTCGCGGCGTTCTCTATGTTCATGGCATCGGCCAGGTCGGCGAGTTCGGCGTAGTCCGACCGGCTGTTCCGGCACAGCACCAGGTAGCTCTTCAACCGCAGGGTCTCTGCCCCAGTCGGTATCTGCAACCGGTCGCCGGTGGGCAGTTGCACGTTGGTGGTCTCGACCGGGCAGCGACGCTCGAACTCGGTCTCGGTTTCCAGCGCGTCGAGTGCGACCGCAAGCCGGCCCCGCCACATGGTCACCGGGTGAATCGGACGCAGTGTCGCGGTTCGGGAGCCGCGGCCGGACTTCACGCCCCGGCCCGCTGAGGCCCCGCAGCCGCTGAAGGCCAGCGGATCGGCCACGCTGACGGCGTCGGGCGCCATTTCTTTGAGCCGCGCCGCACCCTTGACCACCATCCGAAGGTCGGCTGCCGGGGGCGCCACCGTGGTGATCTCATCGGGGATCACCACCAGATCGCCGAGATCGACTTTGGGCAGCGGCTTTTCGAAGTCCACCGACGGCAGGATCCGGTCCAGCCAGCCGGGCAACCACCAGTTCCACTGATCGAACATCGCCATCAGTGCGGGCACCATGACCAGGCGGACCACGGTGGCGTCGACGGCGATGGCCACCGCACAGGCGACGCCGAGTTCGGCGACCAGTGGCATACCCGCGGAGGCGAAGCCGAGGAACACCGCGATCATGATCAACGCCGCACTGGTGATGGTGCGCGCACTGGTGGCCACGCCGTAGGCGACCGCGTCGCGGGTATCGCCGGACTGCAGGTACCGCTCCCGGATCCGGGTGAGCAGAAAGATCTCGTAGTCCATCGACAGGCCGAACGTCATCGCCAGCACCAACGGCGGGATGGTGCTGTCAATGGATGAGATGGGTTCGAACCCGAGGTCCGCCAGCCATCCCCACTGGAACACCGCGACCAGGCTGCCGTAGGCGGCGGCCACCGACAGGATGGTCATCACGACACCCTTGAGTGCCAGGAACAACGACCGGATCGAGATCAGCAGCATCACGAAGGCGATCAGCGAGACGAAACCGAACACCAGGAGCTGGGTCTGCGACACCCGGTCGTCGAAATCCTTGATCAGTGCGGTGGGGCCGCCGACGTCCACCCGGGAGGTACCGGCAACCGTCGGCAGTTGCGCGCGCATCCAGTCGATGCTGTCGCGCGCGGCCAGATCCTCGGGATCCACCGACAGCACCGTCGAGATCAAGGCACTGCTGTTGTCGTCGGCGAATACCGGTGGTGACACCGAGACGACATTGGGTGCCTCGGAGATCTTTGCGGCGACGGCATCCAGTGTCGCGGTGTTGCCCGGGTTGGATGCATCGCCGGCCGGGAACCCCACGAGCACCCGTACCGGCCCCAGCGCACCGGGGCCCAACGCCTGGGCGGCGGCAGCCACACCACCCCGGATCTCGTGTGATGACGGGAACTGCCGTTGCATGCTGTTGCCGAGCGTCATCGAGAACGCCGGTGCGGCCAGCAGCAGCAGGAACGTCGCAGCCGCCAGCGCCGACGCCCAGGGCCGCCGCATCACTGTGCCGACCCAGCGGGTCCAGAACCGCGACTGGGTCGACTCCGGCCGGCGCGACCAATGCAGCAGCGGTGAGCGTCTGGCCGCCGCACGCCCGAAGGTGGCCAGTACGGCCGGCGTCAGCGTGGTCGACGTCAGCACCGCGACCGCCACCGCGAGGATCGCGCCGGTGGCCATCGACTTCAACACCGGGGTGTTGATCAGGTAGATGCCGGTGAGCGAGGCGATCACGGTCAGGCCCGAAAGCACAACGGCCAGACCCGATGTCGCCATGGCGGCGTCGGCGGCTTGATCGCTGTCGCGTCCGGCGCGTAACTCCTCCCGGTACCGCATGAGAATGAATAGCGAGTAATCGATTGCCAGGGCGATGCCGAACATCGACACCGTGGACGTGACGAACACCGACATCGTGGTCACCGTCGACAGCAGATAGACCACACCCATGCTCACGGCGACGGTGCAGATCGCAAACGCCAGCGGTATCGCGGCGGCGGCCAGCGAGCCGAACACCGCGACCAACACCATCAGGACGATCGGCAGGTTCCACCGTTCGGCGGCGGCGATGTCATGTTTGGTTGTGCTCTGCGCGGCCGCGCCGAGGGCGCCCTGCCCGATGACGTAGAGGCGAACCCGGCCGTTGTCGGTCGTGCCGGGCCGGGTGCCGTCGACACCGATTGTGGTCCGCAGTTGCCGGGCGATGTCGACCGCGCCGCTGTTGTTGAAACCCAGCTTCAACGACAGCACGTAGGGGCGGTCCGGCGCCGGTTCGGGCTGCGCGGGGTTGGCCACCACCTCGACGCTGGACACCTGTCCGGCCGCCTGTTCGAGTTCGGCTACGGCCGCAGCCATATCGTCGTAGGTCGCGTCGGCTCGCGGCGCCGCCACCAGAGCCAGTGGCGAGGAACCCTGCTGTGGGAAATGGTTTTCGAGTTCGGTCTGAACCTGCAGCGATTGGGAGTCGGCCACCTCGAAACCACCGCCGGTGAGCTGGTTCGACTGGGTCAGCGCAAGGTATATCGACGGCAGCAGCGCCAGCAGCCAACATGCGAAGACCAGCCATCGATGTCTGCGCAGACTGCCGCTCAGGCGCATCATGAACTGCTGGATGGTGGTCTCCCCGCATTGCCCCGAAGTGCGTGCTGCGAGCCTACCGCAGCGCCACCGGTGTCATTCGGGTCGAGATCCGGCATCGCGCACTACGATGATCCCAACGTCAAGTGAGGGAGTCCGAAGATGATCACTGTCCGTCAGGTCGGTCGCGCGATGAGTGTTTCGATCGGTGCAGGCGCCGTTGCCGGAGCCCTTCTTGTCGGCATGGCGCCGTCGGCGCTCGCCGCGCCACCGAACTGCACCGCCGCGGACCTTGCCGGTGTGGCCGCCGGCGTCTCCGCCGGGACATCGGCGTACCTGTTCGTTCACCCCGACGTCAACGATTTCTTCACCGGACTGGAAGGCACGCCGCGCGACACACTGCGCGATTCGGTGCGGCAGTACCTCGATGCCAACCCGTCAGTGCGGACGGATCTGGCGGGTATCCGCCAGCCACTGGTGGATCTGAAGGCCCGCTGCGGCCAATCCGACGACCTCGACGTTCCCTCGCCCTAGCGACGGCGGCCGCTCACCCTCGTGACGACGGCCCGCCAGCCCAGTAGCAGCAGCCCGATGGTCAGGGTTGCCACCGCGACGAAACTTGCCGCGGTTCCCTCAAATGTGGCTTTGCGCAACAACATTCCCACCGCGACGGCGCATACCCATATCGTGATGCCGGTCGGAACCACTGCCGTCGGCTGACGCCAACCCCGCGAGATCAACCACCCGACGACCGCGCCGGCCACGAACGGCCAGGCCGTCTCGGCGACACCGCCGATGCTCAACCCCTCCGCGTGATTGCGTCGACCCACGGCGGCAAACAGCGCGATGAAAGCAATATCGACGGCAAGTGCGGGCAGCGTGTGGGTCGTGGATGCCCTGTCAGTCTTCATGGTGCTCATCACGCCGACCCTCGAGGTCAGCCAACTCCTGGTCGGCCAATTCTTGGGCGGCCAGCTCTTCCACCGGGACTTCGGGGTCCAGCGCACCGTCGGTGCGGAACATGGCGAAGAACACCAACCAGCCGATCGCGGAGATGAAGATCCAACTCACCAGGCGGTAAATCAGCATCGCCGAGATCGCGTTCGGCAGTGTCATTCCGCTCGACACCAGGCCGGGCACCAGAATCGCCTCCACGACCAGCAGGCCGCCCGGCATCAGCGGAATCGCACCCATGGCCCGGGCTGCGGCGTATGCGACGGTCAACCCGGCCAGTGAGGGATGCCCGCCCGCCGCGTAGGCCGCGAAGGCCAGGCAGGCGACGTCGGCGACCCAGTTGAACAGCGACCAACTGAAGGCCTCGGACAGTGCGCGGCGGCTCAGGCTCACCGATTCCAGTTGGGTGAGCGTCCCGCGCCACCGATGCAGTCCGGTGTCGGCGGGCTTGCCGCGCACCGAGTTCACCCAACCTAGGACTCGGACGCCGATACCGTCGATCAGCTCAGGTCTGCTCGCCACGGCCTGGGCGAGCAGTAGCAGCGCGATGAAACCGCCGAGGGTGAATAGCAGGGAGAACGGATTGTTCTTGGCGCCCAACAGGAATGCGCCGCCCAGACCCAACAGTGCCAGGCCCACCACTTGCAGTGCACCCGACATCACCAGCTGCCAGGACGCCACCACCGGCGAGGCACCCCAGAGTCGTTGCTGACGGTAGACGAACGTCGCCGACAGCACCGGGCCGCCGGGCAGCGTCGTACTCAGTGCGTTGCCGGCGTAGAACGCCGCCTCGGAACGCCACTGATGCACGGTCACGCCGGCTGAGCGCAGCAGCGTCCGTTGGATCTGGGCGAAGCTGTGCATCGAGGCCATGGCCGCCACGATCGCCGCGAGCACCCACCACAGGTTCGCCGACAGCAGGCTCATCCAGGCTTTGGCCAACTGGTCCCAGACCAGGGTGGCCTCCACGGCGAGCACGATCAGTGCGACACCGAGCACCGCCCAACGCAGCCACGAAAACTTTCCCCGGGACTGGGCGCGGTGGTTCCCCTCGCGGGCGGAACCAAACGACGCGTCGTGGGCCACACTGCTCAGGGTAGCTGTGCAGGGTGTTTCCGCCGGGGATGTGGACAGCGGCCGGGTTAGGCTGACCCCATGTCGGCCGACGACGCGGTTGAACCTTTCGTCCGTAAGGCGGCCGCATGGTCATGGCGGCTGCTGGTGATTGCCGCGATGGTGGCGGCGTTGCTGTGGCTGATGTGGCAGCTGCGGGTGATCGTGGTCCCGGTGGCATTGGCCGTCATGCTGACCGCCCTGCTGCTCCCCGCGGTCGATCGGCTGAATCTGCGCCGTGTGCCGCGCGGTCTCGCGGTCGCACTGGTGCTTCTGGGCGGGCTCGCGGTATTCGGCGGAATCATGACTTTCGTTGTCAGCCAATTTATTTCAGGCCTGCCCGGTCTTGTCGAACAGGTCACCCGCAGCATTGACAACGCGACCCAGTGGCTGATCGAGGGTCCGCTGCACCTGAGCCGCGAGCAGATAGACAACGCCGGCGACACCGCGATCACTGCCCTGCGCGACAACCAGGAGAAGCTGACGACGGGGGCGCTGTCCACCGCGGCCACCCTGACCGAGATCATCACCGGTGCACTGCTGATGCTGTTCACCCTGATCTTCCTGCTGTACGGCGGTCGCAACATCTACACGTACCTGACCAAGATCGTGCCCGCGCACACCCGGGACCGGGTCCGCGATGCCGGGCGGGCCGGTTTCGGATCGCTGATCGGCTATGTCCGGGCGACATTCCTGGTGGCACTGGTCGACGCCGTCGGCATCGGCGCCGGTTTGGCGATCATCGGCGTGCCACTCGCACTGCCCCTGGCGTCGCTGGTGTTCCTCGGCGCGTTCATCCCCCTGGTGGGTGCGGTGCTCACCGGATTCCTCGCGGTCGTGGTGGCACTGCTGGCCAAGGGCTTCATCTACGCGCTGATCACGCTCGGGCTGATCGTCGCCGTCCAGCAGTTGGAGGCCCACGTCCTGCAGCCACTGGTGATGGGTCGAGCCGTGTCGATCCACCCGTTGGCGATCGTACTGGCCATCTCCACCGGGGCGGTGGTGGCGGGCATCGTCGGGGCACTGCTGGCCGTGCCGCTACTGGCCTTCCTTAATAGCGCCATCCGGGTGCTGGCCGCTTCCGACCCCGCCGTCGAGGCGGCGCACCTGGGAGCCGGAGACGGCCCGCTGATCATGGCGCCTCAACCGGATACCCCCGCGGTCTAGCCTCGGCCCTTGGCGCGTGCGTTGAGTTGTTCGGTCGCCACATCGGAGTCGACGGATCCCGGCCGGCTCACCGGGATGGCCCGGGTCGCCTCGGCGGAGATCGACGGCGACTGCCGGGGAATCGCTGTGGTGGCGTCCTCGGCGATCACGTGCTCGGTGAGCACCGGCGTGATCGACGGTCCGGCGCTCACCTCGGTGGGCTCCTCCGACGACTCGACGCCCGCCGTCCGCCGCGTCTTGTTGCGCAGTTCTCCGAGCCAGGAACCGATATCCCGCCCGTCGTCGGCCTTGGCGGTCCGGAACCGCGTCGTGGGCGTGTCGATCACCGGGGCGCTACCCACTGCGGCAGCGCCCACCGCTGCTGTGGCGCCGACGAGAGCGACCTCGGGCTCGCCGTAGCCCGCCCGCTTGCGTTCGTCCGGCAGGTAGATCTCGCCGAGGCCGATCTTGTTCTGCAGCCGCTTCATCCATCGTGGCGCCCACCAGCAGTCGTCGCCGAGCATCTTCATGATCGCCGGCACCAGGAACATCCGCACAATCGTCGCGTCCAGCAGCAGAGCGATCAGCAGACCGAAGGCGAGGTACTTCATCATCACCAGATCGGAGAACACGAACGCGCCCGCCACTACGGCGAGCACCAGGGCGGCCGCGGTGATCAGCCGGCCGGTGGTGGCGGTGCCGATCCGGATCGCCTCGGTGGTGGACATACCTCGCTCGCGCGCCTCGACCATGCGGGATACCAGGAAGACCTCGTAATCGGTAGACAGGCCATAGATCACCGCGATGATCAACCCGATCATCGGCGCCATCAGTGGCTGGGGCGTGTAGTTCATCACCCCGGATCCGTGGCCTTCGACGAACATCCACGTCAAAACGCCCATCGTCGACCCCAACGTGAGTGCGCTCATCAACGCGGCCTTGATCGGCAGCACCAGCGATCCGAACGCCAGGAACATCAGGATGGTCGTGGTGATGATCAGCAGCAGCACCATCAGCGGCAACTTCGAGAACAGGCTGTGGATGCTGTCCTGCTCCAGTGCCGGTGTGCCACCCGCGAACAACTCCACGCCCCGAGGCGGGGTGATGGATCGCAACTCGCTGATTTTTTTGGCCGCGTCGTTGCGGGTCACCAGACCGTTCTGGATCACCCGGATCGACGGATCCTTGGATGCCCCGTCGAGGTACGGACGTTCCTTCCACATGGCGTCGGGATTGTTGTCGGGATCGGTGAACCCACTGATCTCCATCGCTTTGTTCCGGACCTCGGCGACCTGTTGATCGGTGACCGGTTGGCCGTTATCGCTCTGCAGCACCAGCGTCAGCGGTTCGGTGCGGAAACCGGGGAAGATCTTGTCAAACTCCTCCTGCGCCACGCGAACCGAGTTATTCGGCGGCAGGTACTTCTCGCTGATGCCGCCGAGTGCCAGTTTTCCGAGCGGGATGATCATCAGGATCAGCAGTACGACGATGGGGGCGGCGAACAGCAGGGGCCGCTTCATCACCCGGTTGACCAACTTGCCCCAGAAGCCGCTCTCGACCTCCTCGCGGGTCTTGGTCTTCTGGGTCTTCTCAGCCAGCCAGTCGATGATCTTTCGGGAGACCGGCCAGTTGCGTAGGAACGGCACCCGCAGCAGGGTGCGAACCCCGAGCGCGTCGACGTTCGGGCCGAGGACGGCCAGGATGGCGGCGAGCACGGTGATCGACAGAATCGCGGCCAGCATGACCGAGGCGATGATCGCGTAGGTGATCGACTTGAGGAATCCCTGCGGGAACAGCAGCAGCGGCAGCGATGAGGCGACGATGATGACCGCGGAGAACACCACGGTCCGCCCGGCGGTCATCACGGTGCGTCGGACCGCGACCTCGGTGTCGTAGCCCTCGGCGATCTCTTCTCGGAACCGGCTGACGATGAACAGTCCATAGTCGATCGCGATGCCCAGGCCGATCAGTGTCACGACGGGTTGCGCGAAGAAGTGGACCGGCGCGACGTCGGCGACCAGGCGCATGATGCCCAGTGCACCTAGGATGGACAGGCCGCCGATGATGGCCGGGAGGCTGGCCGCCACCACACCGCCGAAGACGAAGAACAGCAGCACCGCGACCAGGGGGATGGCGGCCACCTCGGCGCGCTGCTGGTCCTCACCGATGGTTCCGGTCAGTTCGCTGGCCAGCGGTTGCAGGCCGGCCTGTTTCACGTCGACGCCGGGGATCGCGAAGCTGGTGGCCACCAACTTGTAGTTGTTCAGGATGGTGTCGTCGTCGTCGCCCTTGAGTTGGATCGACATGAAGGCGTGCTTCTTGCTCGCATCCGCCATGTTCGACAGCATCTCGGGGTTATTGAAGTAGCCGACCGACCGCAGAATCTCGTCCGGGTGGTCGCTCTGGGCCTTGGCGAGGTTGTCGAGGACCTTCTTGCTGAACTCGGGGTCGTCGACGGTCTTGCCGTCCGGCGCGGTATAGATCGCCACGATATGGCCCGAGGTGTCACGTCCGTAGGCGCCGTCGGCGAGCAGTGACGCGCTCACCGACTGGCTGCCGTCGTCGTAGAACCCGCTCTGGGTGACGTGCTTGCCCAGGTCCATGCCGAAGATGCCGCCGCCGATACACAGCGTCACCATGAGACCGATGACGATGTACCGGTACCGGTAAACGGTCCGACCCCACCAGGCGAACAAGCGATCTCCTCACTACACATCACATCTGCGGCGGCTTCGCCGTTGGTCCCAGTCTGCCGGTGTCCCAGTCTGCCGGTGTCACAGTCTGCCGTTGGTCACAGTCGCGATGTCAGCAGCGCGGACAGCGGCCGGAACGGCTGCAGCCATGCCCCCTGCTCGGGTAGCGAATCGAGGCTGATGCGCGGCAGCGGCTCACGGAAAACACCGGGAATGTCCTCCAAGTCGACAAAATCCAAGGTATCCGACGCTAACGCCCAGCTGGCATGTTCGCGAAATCCGATCACACCGACCGGGGTGCCGCTGCGCGCGATGTCCTCCAACGGCACCCGGAAGGCCTGGCCATCGGCCGACGCCACCAGCAGGTTTGCCAGTCCCTCACGCTGCCGCAGGGCGATGTGGGCCAGCATGTCGCTGTCGACGTCGCTGTCGTCGTCGACCTTCGGCTTGGCGAAGACGGCGAAGCCGACGTTGCGCAGCGCCTCCACCCAGGGCCGCACGACGTCGGCGCTACCGGCGGCGATATTGGTGAACACCGTCGCCTCGGGTTCCAGCGTCATCCCGGGATACAACTCAGACAGGTCCGCGGTGCGGTTCAGCAGCCACCGGCCCAGGGCGTCGAACCGTGGCCGGTGGGCCGCCGTCGGCCTGCCGCCGAGAATGGAGCCGAGGCCCATGTCGAGGTTGGGCGCGTCCCACACCAGCAGTACCCGCATGGTCGCCGGTTCCTGCTCGACGGCGGGAGGGGCGTCGATGGTCTCGTGGATCAGGGTCATGGTCGTTTCACCCACAGGAGTTCGGTCACCGGGCTGCCCGCGTGACGTGCCTTCATCTCGTACTTCGTGATCGGCCGGTCGGTCGAGATCGGCAGCATCTCGCCGGGGCCGGCCCGGCGCAGCAGGGGCTCGGCGTCGCCGACCTCGGCGATCTGCTGGGCGTAGCCGGCGTGGTCGGTCGCCGCGTGCAGAACGCCGCCGGTGCGCAGCCGATCGGCGATCAGGGCGACGGTCTGGGGCTGCAGGAGCCGCCTCTTGTGGTGCCGGGACTTTGGCCAGGGATCCGGGAAGAAGACCCGCACCCCGGTCAGGGTGCCCGGGCCGATCTGATGCTCGAGAACGTCGACGCCGTCGCCGCGGATCATCCGGATGTTGGCGACGCCCTCGCGGTCGATGGCGCTGAGTAGTTGGGCGAGTCCGCGGCGGTAGACCTCGACGGCGATCACGTCGACATCCGGCTCGGCCTGCGCCATGGCCAACGTCGACGTTCCTGTGCCGCAACCGATCTCGCACACCAGGGGGGCGCTGCGGCCGAACCATTCCGCGGTGTCGAGCCGGGCCGCAGGTTCCGGGCCGCCGCTGCGGGCCAGGGTGCCGAGCCGGGGCCACAGCCGGTCCCAGGCGTCCTGCTGGGTGTCGGTGATGGTCGAGCGCCGGGACCGGAAACTGGTGATCCGCCGATGCGCCGGGGTCTCGGGCGTGCTCAATCCGCCCTGGCGCGAGTGCATTGATCCATGGTGGCCCATGAACTGCGGCGCACCACTACCCAGATACAGATTGATACCCAACAGTTGTCTTTCCACCTGACTCGCGCCCCACCCGAGCGGCTGCCACCATGGCGCGATGCCGCAGCACCCCCATGCCGCACTGCTCGGTGCCGGTGCCGCCGTCCTCGACGATTCGGCCCTGCACCGGCTGACGGCGGATCTGAGCGCACCGGTGCGGGTGGCGGTGACCGGGCGCGCAGGCGCGGGCCGGGGCATGGTGCGGCGGGCCCTGCGGGGTGCCGGTGCGCTGCTCGCTGACCCGGGCGAGCCCTCTGACGTCGACGTCTACGTCTTTGTCGAAACCCTCACCTCGGACGACGTCGCCCTGCTCGCCGGGGTCGACCGGCCGACGGTGGCGGTGCTGAATAAGGCCGATCTCACCTGTTTTCGCGGTGCGGGTCCCGTGGCGGTCGCGGCGGCACGGTGCCAGGAATTACAGCGCCGCACCGGGGTGCCGACCCGGCCACTGGCAGCCCTGCTGGCGGTCGCAGCCTCGCGCGACACCGCCGGACAGCGATCCCTGATCGACGCGCTGCGCACCGTGGGTGCCAACCCGGCCCGGCTGGCCCCGGGCATGCGGCACCGGCTGCTGGCCGAATTGGACCTGTTCGGTACCGCGATCGCGGCGGCCGCGGTGGGCCGCGGCGCGGATACGCCCGCATTGGCGGCGCTGCTGCACCAGGCCAGCGGCATATCGGCGGTGCTCGAGGAGATCGACCGGGCCGCCGCGCCGATCCGCTACCGCCGACTGATCGGCGCCCTGGCACGCCTGGCTGATGCCGCGGTCGGACCGCGGGGCGCCGGGGTGGCGGAGTTCCTCGCCGGCGATGCCGTTGCGCTGGCCCGGATGGCTGCCGCGCTGGATGTCGTCGGCGCCCCGGCGACGACGGTCAACCCCGCCGGCGCCCCGGCGACGACGGTCGACCCCGCCGGCGCAGCGGCGACGACGGTCGACCCGGCCGGCGCAGCGGCCACGACGGTCGACCCTGTCGGCGGGTGCGCCACGCACCTGCGCCGGGCCGTTCGCTGGCGGCACTACGCGCAGGGTCCGGTCTCCGCCCTGCATCGCCGCTGCGGTACCGATATCTCCCGCGGCGCGCTGCGGCTATGGCTGCAGGCCGGCGGTGTCGTCGAGGCGATGCCATGAGTGAGCACCGGGGCGTCATCCTGGTGATCGGTCCGGCACTGTCCGGCGCGACGAGCGTGGCCAATGCCCTGCGGCAGCGACGCGGTGGGTGCCGCGTCGTCGAATGCCTGGGCCCTGGTGAGCGGCCTGCCGCGGTGGTGTTCGTTGTCTCCGCTGCCGCACCGATGACTCAGTCCCAGATCGCCC
>Ga0114977_10002249_pt1 | contig 12453 bp, 10 predicted proteins | sample S_130805_MF_Meta_FD_87026 | JGI IMG/M metagenome (GOLD analysis project Ga0114977, IMG submission 87026) | Freshwater microbial communities from Lake Simoncouche, Canada to study carbon cycling - S_130805_MF_MetaG | ecosystem: Environmental > Aquatic > Freshwater > Lake | place: Lake...
GAGACCACCCGCCCCGAACAGCACTCGGCGGCAACATCGCAGACCGCCGCCGTCAGCCGCTCAAAATCGGCCTCCGTCCACGCCAACCCTGCCAAAGGATCGTCGCGGTGGGCATCAAACCCGGCGCTGATCACGATCAGTTCGGGCCCCCAGGCCCGAAGCCGCTCCAGCGCCGGCTGCCAGGCGCGCCACATCGCCGCGCCGCCCGACCCTTCGTCCAGCGGCAGGTTCTCGATCTGCCCATGGGCGCCGCGCTCGGACACCTCTCCCGTTCCGGGATAAAGCGGCATCTGGTGCGACGAGATGAACCGCACCCGGTTTTCCGCCCAGAGCAGGTCCTGGGTCCCGTTGCCGTGATGCACGTCGAAATCCAGCACGGCCACGCGCGACAGCCCATGCACCTCCAAAGCATGCATCGCCCCGATGGCCGCCGTGCCGAACAGGCAGAACCCCATTGCGCGGTCGCGCTCTGCATGATGCCCCGGCGGGCGGCAGCCGACAAAGGCGTTGCCGGCCCCGCCCGCCATGACCAGATCAATGGCAGCGCAGATGCCGCCGACGGCCCGCAGGGCCGCCTGCAGGCTGCCGGGTGACATCCATGTGTCAGCATCCAACCGGACCATTCGGTCCACCGGCACGGCGGCGCGCAGCCGCGCCAGATAGGCGGCCGGGTGACAGCGCAGAATATCGGCGTCCTCACCCAGGGGGGCCTGCAGCCGCAGCAGCGCAAGCCCCGCCAGCCCACGCTCCACCGCCCGCAGACGCGCCACCTGCTCGGGGTGTCCATCGGGCGTCAGATGCGCCGCGCAGTCCTCATGCGAATACCAGGCCGTCACCAAGGCTTCCCTCACTTGCGCCTTACTTTGCGCCGCTGCTTCTTTTCGGTCCAAAAGGGGCAAAGCCCCCGGCGGGCGTCAATCGGGGGCCAGCATATATCCGGCACCGCGCACCGTCTGCAGATAGCGCGGCTGTTTCGGATCCGCCTCGATCTTGCGGCGCAGCCGGGTGATCTGCACATCAACGGCCCGCTCCTGCGCCTGAATTTCGTCACGCCCCAGATCGCCCACCAACCGCTCTCGGCTGACCGGGGCCCCCGCCTGCGCCGCGAAAATGCGCATCAAGGCGGCCTCGGTCGCCGTCAGACGGACGATTTCCGTACCGTTCCACAGCTCGCCCCGGTCAACGTCATAGCGTACCGCCCCCAGATTCAGCACCTTCGGGCCGGCCTCGGCGGCCCGCACCTGCGGCACACGACGCAGGATGGCGTTGATCCGCAGCAGCAGCTCCTTCGGTTCGAACGGCTTCACCAGGTAATCATCCGCCCCGGCTTCCAGCCCTTCAATCCGGTTGCCGGTTTCGCCCTTGGCCGTCAGCAGCAGGATCGGCGTCGTCCTATGCCGGCGCAGATCGCGCGTCAGCGCGATGCCGTCCTCGCCCGGCATCATCACGTCCAGCACGATCAGGTCGAACTCCAGCCCGGCCAGCAGGCGCCGCGCCTGCGCTGCGTCCCGCGCCACGGACACCAGAAATCCGCCCCGCATCAGGAACTTCTGCAGCAACCCCCGGATGCGTTCGTCGTCATCCACCACCAGAAGATGGGCGGCCGGATCACTGCTCATGATCCCGCCTCCTTCAAGGTCTGGTATTGGCGCCGCTGGTCCGGGTCCATCATCGCCTCCAGCACCTGGCGAAACCCCTGCACGGCAGCGGGGCCGGCGGCGCGGTAGGCCGCGCGCATCCGCGCCCGCTGCGCATCCGACAGTTCGCGTTCCAGGGCCGCCCCCTTGCCGGTCAGCACCAGATGCCGCTCGCGCTTGTCCTGGCGGCCCACCCGGCTTTCCACCAGCCCGTCCTCGATCAGCGTGCGCAGCACGCGGTTCAGGCTTTGCTTGGTGACGCCCAGGATCGACAGCAGATTGTTCACCGTGGTACCGGGGCTGCGGTGAATGAAATGGATCGCCCGGTGATGCGCGCGCCCATAATCCATGCCTTCCAGAATCCGGTCGGGATCGGCCGTGAACCCGCGATAGGCAAAGAACATCGCCTCGATGCCCTTGCGCAGCTGCTCGTCGGTCAGAAACAACAGGCTTTCGCCGCCCCCCGGTCCGCCTGTGCCTTCTGCCATGCCACCCGTCTCCCTGCCCGGCACGTGTCAGTACCGCCAATGCACCACAGTATCTGCCGCTTTCTGCCCCGGCGTCCAGAGTCAAGCCGACACGCCGCCCGGCCCGGCAGGATGCGCGCCGATACCCGCCCGTCCTTCTGTTCCGTGCACAAGATTTATGTCAGCCTTGTTGACTTTCCAAGACTCAACTGCTAGCCAACCGTGGATTTTGCGCAAGATTATGTCCATTGCGGACCTATCCTGCGCAACATTCGAAAAAGTACGCCGCAGGCAGGGAGATTGGAATGGCTGGCTACGATGACCGCGATGGCAAGATCTGGATGGACGGGACGCTGGTCGACTGGCGGGATGCCAAGGTGCATATCCTGACGCATGCGCTGCACTATGCCTCGTCTGTCTTCGAAGGCGAACGTTGCTACAACGGCAAGATCTTCAAGGGTCACGAACATTCCGAACGCCTGCGCACCTCTGGCGACCTTCTGGACATGCCGCTGCCGTTCACGGCCGACCAGATCGACGCAGCGAAAGAGGCGGTTCTGACCGCCAACGGCCTGACCGATGCCTATGTGCGCGCCATCGCCTGGCGCGGCGCGGGCGAGGATATGGGGGTTGCCTCCAAGCGCAACCCCATCCACCTGGCCGTGGCATGCTGGACCTGGGGCAGCTACTATGGTGACGCCAAGATGAAGGGCGCAAAGCTTGACATCGCAAAGTGGAAGCGTCCGTCGCCGGAAACCATTCCGCATGCGGCCAAGGCAGCCGGTCTGTACATGATCTGCACCATGTCCAAGCATGCGGCCGAGGCCAAGGGGTGTTCCGACGCCATGATGTTCGACTATCGTGGCTACGTGGCCGAGGCGACCGGAGCGAATATCTTCTTCGTCAAGGACGGCGAAGTTCATACCCCGCTGCCCGATGCCTTCCTGAACGGCATCACCCGGCAAACGGTCATCGGCATGCTGCGCGACATGCAGATCAAGGTGCATGAACGCCACATCCTGCCCGCCGAACTGGAAAGCTTTCAGCAGTGCTGGCTGACCGGGACAGCAGCCGAAGTCACGCCTGTCGGCCAGATCGGCGATTACAATTTCGAGGTGGGCGATCTGACGCGGCGCATTTCGATGGAATACGAGAAACTCGTCCGTGCCTGATCGGGCGTGTCAGGAAGGTGCCGGGTCCTGCCCGGCACCGGCAGCCTGCTCAAACGGTGTGGCCGCGCGCAATCCGCAGGAATTCCACCACACGGCGGTTGGTGCCGGGCGGTTCGGACCGGTGCCAAAAGGCATGCTCCTGCCGTGCAAGGCGCAGAAAATACCGCGCCCGGCCGCCCTGGGGCAGGGTCCGCTTGTCGATCACATGCCGTGCCATGATGACTCCTCCATCGGTTTGCCCAGGTCGGGATGATGCCAGCCAGACGCCCGGGTCAGAACCTCTGCGCAGGCGGCCGGCGGCATCCCGCCCGGATGCTGGTCAGGTCAGGCGTGCCACCGCCCAGCGCGCCGCGTCGGCCACCGCAGCATCCGCATCCTGCAGCAACGGCACGGCGGCGGCTGCCAAAGCCCGATCGCCGGAATTGCCGATCGCATAAAGCACATTTCGCACGAAGCGGTCGCGCCCGATCCGCTTGATCGGGCTGCCCGCAAACCGCGCCCGGAACCCGGCATCATCCAGCCGGGCCAGCTCGGCCAACAGGGGCGCACCGACGCGCGGCTGATACCCGATCTCGCGCGCGGCCACAGCGAACTTGTTCCAGGGGCAGACCGCCAGACAGTCGTCGCAACCGTAAATCCGGTTGCCCATCAGCCCGCGCAGGTCCAGGTCGACAGGACCGCGATGCTCGATGGTCAGATAGGAAATGCAGCGCCGGGCATCCAGCTGGAACGGTGCGGGAAAGGCCTGTGTCGGGCAGATATCCAGGCAGGCGGTACAGCTGCCGCAATGCTCCACCTCGGGCGCATCCGCCGGCAGGTCCAGCGTCGTGAAGATCGCGCCCAGGAAGACCCAGTTGCCCAGATCGCGGCTTAACAGATTGGTGTGTTTGCCCTGCCAGCCCAGCCCCGCCGCCTGGGCCAGCGGCTTTTCCATCACCGGCGCAGTATCGACGAAAACCTTGATCTCGCCGCCCGCCGCCCCGATCAGCCAGCACCCCAACCGCTTCAGCCGGCGCTTGACCAGATCATGGTAATCCTTGCCCTGGGCATAGACGCTGACCGCCCCCCGGTCCCGCAGTTGCAGCACCGCCAGCGGGTCAGCCCCTGGCGTATAGGCTTCGGCCAGCATGATCACAGACCGCGCCTCGGGCCACAGCGCCGCGGCATTGCCGCGCCAGTCGGCGCGATCCGCCATCCAGCCCATCTGCCCCTGCCGCCCCCCGGCCAGCCAGGCCCGCAGCCGCCCTGCCGCTTGCGGCACCGCTCCGGGCGCACAGACTCCCATGCCGGAGAACCCTTCCTCCAGCGCGCGCGCCACAAGCCGTTCCTTCAGCGCAAAAGACATCTTTGCCTTCTTCTTGGGAAAAAACCCTCGGGGGTGAATTGGCCGCAGGCCAAAAGGGGGCGGACAGCCCCCTGCCTGATCGGATTTTCGCAGATAATCCGGTCCCCGTCACGGGGTCAGAAATCGGCGTCAGAAATCAAGGTCGGCGTAATGCGAAGGGGGCGGAAAGCCGGGCACCTGATCGGCCAGCAGCGGGCGGAACGAGGGGCGCGATTTGATCTTGGCGTACCAGTCTTTCACCGTGGCAGACCGGTTCCAGTCCACGTCCGAGATATAGTCCAGGCAGGACAGATGCGCGGCCGCGGTGAAATCGGCCAGCGACATCTGGTCGCCCGCCAGCCAGCGGCGCTGATCCAGCAGCCAGCCCAGATAATCAATATGGTACTTGATCCGTGTCGCCCCGGCCTTGACGTTCTTTGAATCCGGATACCCCTGGCCCTGCATCTTCTTGTTGACGCGCTCGTACAGCAGTTTCGACGTCACTTCGGCATGAAACTTGTCGTCGAACCAGGCGCAAAGGCGGCGCACCTCGTAACGCCCTTCCGGATCGCGGGGTATAAGCGGCGGCTGCGGCACGGTTTCGTCCAGGTATTCGCAGATCGCCTGGCTTTCGGACATGACCTTGGCATCCATCCGCAGCACCGGCACCTTGCCTGCGGGATTGCGGCGCAGGAATTCCGGCGACGGGTCCCAGTAGCGTTCCTCGACCAGTTCCACCTCGATCCGCTTTTCGGCAAGCGTCAGACGCACCTTGCGGCAGAACGGCGACAGAGGGGTGTGGTACAGGCGGTTCATAAATTGGGTCTCACCGTGGTCCGTTCGGCGCCGTCATGCCGTGCCCTTCGATGGAATTCAATCCCGCGCATCCCTAATCGACCAGCGCAGGCTCAAAACAGCCTGCCCGGCCATCCACACGGATCGTTTCCGCCCCATCGGCAACCGAGGCAGCCCGGTTGCGGACCGACCGGGAAGGTTTGCCGGCATCGCGTCCTTTCGGGTCCGGCAGCACGGAGGCCAGGCGTGCCGCCTGCGCCGCCGTCAGATCGGCGGCCGAAACCCCGAAATGGTGCTGTGCCGCCGCTTCCACACCGAACACACCTTCACCGAATTCGGCCACGTTCAGATAGACCACCAGAATGCGCCGCTTGGTCCAGACCAGTTCCATCACGGGGGTAATCATCGCTTCCAGCGCCTTGCGGCCCCAGCTGCGCCCGTGCCACAGGAACACATTCTTGACCACCTGCTGGCTGAGCGTCGATGCCCCCCGGGTGCCGCCCTGGGCCACGGCGCGGCGGATCTCGGCCATGTCGAACCCCCAATGCAGGCAGAAATTCGCATCTTCCGCCGCGACGGCCGACCGCATCATGACAGGCGCAATCTGATCGCCGCCCACCCAGCTGTGCTCCACGACGCCCAACCGGCGGCCCTCGGACAGCATGTAAAGCGTGGTCGGAGGCGGGACGACCGCGTAAAGCAGAAGCAACGCCAGAAACACCGCGCCAAGCGCCGCGCATCCCCGGGCTGCCCAGCGCAAGATCAGCCGGAGTCTTCCGTGTACCGGCGCAGGCCCGGGGTCTGAGGGTTTACTCCGGCCGGATGCCTCCGGGCCGGTTTTGTCTGTTTTCGGACTGCGGGACGCTCGTGCCATCCCGGCAGATCAATCACTGCGACAGCCCCGGGTCAAGCCCGGGGCTGTGCCAGATCATTTGTCAGGCTGACGGGGCCTCAAACGCCGATTTCAGCATGTCTTCCTGTTCCTTGCTGAGCGAGGTCTGGATCACACGGCCCTTGGCGCGGAACTCGCCCAGCCGGTCCAGCACCTTGTCGCCGGTCACCTTGCGCACCAGCACGCCCACCGCCGCCCCGCCAGGTGTCAGGGTAGAACCCACTTCCTTCAGGAAGCCGTCGTTGATCCCGATATCGGTCAGCTTGCCCGACAGCGCCCCGGCGCCGGCGCCGACAGCGGCACCCAGCAGCGGGTTCAGGAACAACAGCCCGATCAGCGCACCCCACATGCCGCCACCGGCAGCCCCGGCCGCCGTCAGGTTGACGGCCTGATGCAGGGCCACCTTGCCATCGGCCGATTTGGTGACGACCACCGCATCTTCCATCTCCAGCAGATAGTCCTTCTGCAGCTTGACCAGTGCCGCGCGCAACTCGAACGCCGTCGCCTCGTCGTCAAACCCCACCACGATCAGATCAGCCATGTGAAACCCTCCAAAGTGAAAACCCGCGCCGACATTGGCGCGGGTTTGTAAGATCAACAAGACGGATTCGCACCCGTCGCCGACAGTCCGGCGGAATTCGGACCTTATCCGACCGGGCGCGTCCGCTACTCTGCCGGAACCGCCCGAGGTTCATCGCTGAGCGGGCGGGGAATGTGGATCAGCATTTCCTTCGGGCAGACCTGAACGAAGTTCAGCCGCTCCGTCGTCCAGTCGTTCAGAATCTGCTTCGCCTTCAGGCTGCCCGTTTCGTCCGCGTGCCGCTGAACAAGGCCGCGCAGTTGGGCTTCCCAATGCGGATGGGTGACCGCACAGGTGACCAGCGACTCCAGGTTCATCATGTCCTCCGCCGTTCCCTGCGGATCGTGGACATAGGCCATGCCCCCGGTCATGCCGGCGCCAAAATTGGCCCCGATCCGCCCCAGGATCACGGCCACCCCGCCGGTCATGTATTCGCAGCCGTTCGACCCGCAGCCTTCGACCACCACCTGCGCGCCCGAGTTGCGCACCGCGAACCGCTCGCCCGCACGCCCAGCCGCAAACAGCGCGCCCGCCGTCGCCCCGTAGAGCACCGTATTGCCGATGATCGTGTTTTCGGCCGCCACCAGCGGAGAGGCCATTTGCGGGCGCACCACGATCAGCCCGCCGGACAGGCCCTTGCCCACATAATCGTTGGCATCGCCCATCACCTCCAGCTTCAGGCCCGGTGCGGCAAAGGCCCCCAGCGATTGCCCGGCATTGCCCGAAAGCTTCACCGTCAGATGGTCAGGTTGCAGGCTGTTGCGCATCCCGAACTTGCGGACAATGTGCGAAGAGGCGCGCGTGCCGATGGTCCGGTGCGTGTTGCGCACGGCATAGGAAAGCTGCATCTTTTCGCCCTCTTCGAAAAAGCGGGCACCGTCCCGGACAATGTCCGCGTCCAGCGTATCGGGCACGGCGTTGCGCGGCTTGCTGCGGTCATAGGTGATCTTTGATGCGCCATCGACCGTGATCAGCAGCGGGTTCAGGTCCAGATCATCCAGGTTGGCTGCCCCCCGCGAAACCTGCGTCAGCAGGTCGGCCCGCCCGATGATCTCGTCCAGCGACCGCGCGCCGATCTGGCTCAGGATTTCGCGCACTTCCTGGGCGTAGAAGGTGATCAGGTTCACCACCTTGTCGGCGCTGCCGGTGAACTTCTGCCGCAGTGCCTCGTTCTGGGTGCAGACGCCCACCGGGCAGGTGTTGCTTTGGCACTGGCGCACCATGATGCAGCCCATGGCAATCAGCGCTGCCGTGCCGATGCCGTATTCCTCGGCCCCCATCATCGCGGCCATCACGATGTCGCGCCCGGTGCGCAGCCCGCCATCGGTGCGCAGCGTCACCCGCTCGCGCAGGTTGTTCATCGCCAGAACCTGATGCGCCTCGGTCAGGCCCATTTCCCAGGGAAGGCCCGCATATTTGATCGACGTGCCCGGCGAGGCGCCGGTGCCGCCGTTGTGGCCCGAAATCAGAATCACATCGGCCTTGGCCTTGGCCACCCCGGCGGCAATCGTGCCCACCCCGCTGGCCGACACCAGCTTGACCGTCACCTTGGCGCGCGGGTTGATCTGCTTCAGGTCATAGATCAGCTGCGCCAGGTCTTCGATGGAATAGATGTCGTGATGCGGCGGCGGCGAGATCAGCGTTACCCCCGGCGTAGAATGGCGCAGCCGCGCGATCAGTGCCGTCACCTTCATGCCGGGCAACTGCCCGCCTTCGCCGGGCTTTGCCCCCTGCGCCACCTTGATTTCCAGCTCTTCACAGGCGTTCAGGTATTCCGCCGTCACGCCAAAGCGCCCGGATGCCACCTGCTTGATCTTGGCACTTGGGTTGTCGCCATTCGCTTCCGGCGTGAAATGCGCCGGGTCTTCGCCGCCCTCGCCCGAATCGGACTTGGCCCCGATCCGGTTCATTGCGACGTTCAGCGTCTTGTGCGCCTCGGGCGACAGCGCGCCAAGGCTCATCCCAGGCGTCACAAAGCGCTTGCGGATCGAGGTGATGCTTTCCACCTCTTCAATCGGCACCGGCTTGCCCAGCGACTTGATGTCCAGAAGGTCGCGGATGTGGATCGGCGGGTTGGCCCGCATCGCGGCACTGTACTGCTTCCAAAGGTCATAGGATGCGCGGTCGCAGGCCGATTGCAGCATGTGCATCGATGACGCTTCCCAGGCATGCTTTTCACCCGACCGGCGCGCCTTGTAGAACCCGCCGATAGGCAACACGTCCGCCCCGCCCAGCCAGCCCCTGGCATGAACCTCTTCCAGCTTCTGTTCGATGCCGGACACGCCTATGCCGGAAATCCGGCTGTGCATGCCGGGGAAGTATTCCGCCACCATCGCGCGGCTCAGCCCGACCGCCTCGAAGTTCAGCCCGCCGCGATAGCTGGACACGACTGAGATGCCCATCTTCGACATGATCTTCAGCAGGCCCGCATCGATAGCATCGCGGTAGCGGCGCATTGCATCAGTCAAAGACCCGTCGATCAGGCCGCGCGCAACGCGGTCAGCTACCGAATCCTGGGCCAGATAGGCGTTCACCGTGGTGGCCCCGCACCCGATCAGAACCGCAAAGTAGTGCGGGTCAATACATTCCGCTGACCGGACGTTGACAGAGCAGAAGGTGCGCAGCCCCTTGCGCGTCAGCCAGGAATGGACGGCACTGGTCGCCAGTATCATCGGCATCGGCACCTTGGACGGCCCCTGATGCTCATCCGTCAGCACCAGATGCCCGGCACCCGACCGCACGGCATCCTCAGCCTCGGCGCGGATACGCTCCAGCCCCTGACGAAGATCATCCAAACCCGGACGGGCCGGGAAGGTACAATCGATAAAGGCCACCTGCCCGCCAAACTGTGCCACCATCACATCGAATTCGGCATTGGCAATGAACGGGCTTTCCAGCACCAGGATTTCCGCCTGGCTGGAATGTTCGTCCAGCACGTTCTTGAGGTTGCCGAAGCGCGTCTTCAGGCTCATCACCCGGCTTTCGCGCAGGGAATCGATGGGCGGGTTCGTCACCTGGCTGAAGTTCTGGCGGAAGAAATGACTCAGCGGGCGATAGATGGACGACAGCACGGCGGCGGGCGTATCATCACCCATGCTGGCGATCATTTCCTTGCCGTCTTCGGCCATCGGGGCCAGCACCTGCTCCAGTTCTTCCACCGTGTAGCCTGCGGCAATCTGGCGGCGGCGCAACTCGGCCCCGGTGAACAGCGGGGCTTCGGGCACGTCACGCAGCAGCGCGTTCAGGTCCACGACCTTTTCGATCCAGTCGCCAAAGGGCTGGGCTGCGGCCAGTTTATCCTTCAGTTCCACGTCGTGGTACAATTTGCCCTCGGCCATATCGACCGCAATCATCTGCCCCGGCCCAAGCGCACCCTTTTCCCGGATGGTCGTTTCATCCACCGGCACCATGCCCGCTTCGGACCCGGCAATCAGCAGCCCGTCGCCCGTCACGACATAGCGCATCGGGCGCAGACCGTTGCGGTCAAGCCCGCCGCACACCCACCGGCCATCGGTCATCGCCAGCGCTGCAGGGCCGTCCCACGGCTCCATCACCGCATTGCAATAGGCATACATGTCGGCCCAGGCCTTTGGCATCTCGCCGGTCATCTTCGACCAGGCTTCGGGCACCAGTATGGTCTTGGTCATCGGCGCGTTGCGGCCCGACCGCACCATCACCTCGAACACCGCATCCAGCGCGCCGGAATCGGACGTGCCTGACGGGATGATCGGCTTGATGTCTTCCGCCGCATCGCCAAAAGCCGATGATGCCATGCGAATCTCATGGCTTTTCATCCAGTTGACGTTGCCTTTCAGCGTGTTGATCTCGCCGTTATGGGCCAGCATGCGGAACGGCTGGGCCAGCCACCACTGCGGGAAGGTGTTGGTGGAATAGCGCTGGTGATAGATCGCGAAGGCAGATTCAAACCGCTCGTCCATCAGGTCGGGGTAGAACACCGCCACCTGTTCGGCCAGCATCATGCCCTTGTAGATGATGCTGCGGCAGGACAGAGAACACAGGTAAAGCCCCTGAATCTGCGCGGCAATCGCGGCCTTTTCGATGCGGCGGCGGATGATGTACAACTCGCGCTCGAAGGTTTCCTCGTCAATCGGCTTGTCGCAGCGGATCAGAATCTGTTCGATTTCGGGGCGGGTCGCGTTGGCCTTGTCACCCAGCACTTCGATGTTCACCGGCACATGCCGCCAGCCATAGATGTAATGGCCCATCCGCAGCACTTCGGTTTCCACGATTGTGCGGCACCGTTCCTGCGCGCCGAAATCGGTGCGCGGCAGAAAGACCTGGCCCACGGCGATCAGCTTTTGCATGTCCGGTTCATGCCCGGTGCGGCGGACCTGGTCGTAGAAAAAGCGGACCGGGATCTGCACGTGAATGCCCGCGCCATCGCCGGTCTTGCCATCGGCATCGACAGCCCCCCGGTGCCAGACCGCCTTCAGCGCGTCGATGCCGTTCTGCACCACCTTGCGGCTGGGCTTCCCCGAGATCGCCACCACCAGACCTACACCGCAGGACGCATGTTCATCATCACTTTTATAAAGCGAATGTTCGTTCATAAAGGCGCGCTTCGCCTCTTCGGCGGCAACCCAGGCGTCATCATAGGTCATGGCGCATCTCCTGCAACATATTGATTCTTCTGTTCATACTCTGCCTTCGTCGCACGGCGGTGATCGCCTTGCAGGCGCATCGAGGCCATTGCACGGTCTGCGTAGACCTCTGATCGCAAGGGCCAATCGCGGGCTTCGTCGAAAAGCCCCGGCATCAGATCATAAGTCTTGCCGGTGTTGTCCCGCATCCACAGATGACTGCCGCAAACAGAACAGAACGCCCGTTCGGCGAAATCGGACGAGGCAAAGCGCGTGACGGGCCCGTCCACTGTGACGCCACCCGCATCGGCGTTGAAGCACAGGAACAGCCCGCCTGACCAGCGCTGGCACATCCGGCAATGACAGGCACCGGGGCGCGGATCATGGGGGCCTGCAATGCGCACTGTTACGGCACCGCACAGACAGTGCCCGGTCATGGCTGCGCCCGTCATTTTCGCACCATCGCCGGCATCAGGTCCGCTTTGCCCTGAAGGCCCGACATGGTTGCGTCACAGTCAAAAATCGGCTCGGTGGTGAAGAATCCCGGCTCTCCCGGAAAGATGAACTGTCGCGGCGTGCCGTCAACGGGCAGCATCCCGTCCGGGCCTTCGAATTCCGAAATGCCAGACAGGAAGAGACGCCAGTCGCGGTTGATGTATTCGTTGCCCCTCGACTTGTGAACGACACTGCCATCGGGTGCCGTTTCGGTATAGTCGAACTCGGTTTCTTCCAGCGTGACGCCATCAATCGTCACGCTGCGCCCCGTCAGCCTGTCAAAGCCGCGCACCACAGATTCCGATCCGCCGTCCTCGGCAAGGCCGAAGTCGAAAGTGTCGATCCCCTTTGACAGAAGCGTGCTGAAGGACGCCGGATCAGCCGGATCGGGCAGCAGAACCTGACGGGTGGTCGGAAACATGTCGAAGCTTTCGATCCATTGCGTCTCACGGTCGATCCGGCTGACGAAAAAGATGCCCTCCTGATCGAA
>Ga0114977_10002251_pt1 | contig 12447 bp, 8 predicted proteins | sample S_130805_MF_Meta_FD_87026 | JGI IMG/M metagenome (GOLD analysis project Ga0114977, IMG submission 87026) | Freshwater microbial communities from Lake Simoncouche, Canada to study carbon cycling - S_130805_MF_MetaG | ecosystem: Environmental > Aquatic > Freshwater > Lake | place: Lake...
ATACCATCACCGGTCTCTTGGGTGGTTTCAATACCGTCGAAAGCGTTCTCGGTAGTAACTTGCCGGGCAATTCGATCGTCGGTTTGGCTACCGCTACAACTTGGACCCTTACAGCCACTGGCGCGGTTTCGGTTTCCAGCGTCATTTATAGCGGATTCGGTACCATCCTAGGTGGAACGGGTGCTGACACGATTGTCGGGCCCAACCTAGCCACTACTTGGTCGATCACGGGTAGCGAAACTGGGAATGTGACGATCGGCAGTCAATCGATCACGTTCACGGAAATGGAGAACGTTAGCGGTGGTACTGGCGTGGATCAGTTCATCTTCCAAGAAGCGGGTCGCATCCCAGGCACTCTCAGCGGTGGAACTGGAGTGGACGTTGTCGATCTTTCTGCGATTGTGCTCCCGGTTGATGTGCAGCTTGGAACGAACATCGCCGTTACCGGCATCATCGGCAAGACACTGGCCAACGAACAGATACTCGCAAATGCAGCCAACAGTAACCGAGTACTCGGTGCAAACGCTGCAACAGCTTGGACAATCAGCACGGCAGGTCAAGTAGTCGCCAGCAGCATCACTTTTGGAAACTTCCAATCCCTCGTTGGCGGTACCCTTGCTGATACCATCACGGGTCCAGCCGTAGCGACTGACTGGAGCATCCAATCGGCCAACGGCGGAACGGTTGCAGTCGCAGGTAAAACGGTCGCTTTCTCCGGGGTGGAAAACATCAGCGGTGGAACGGCGGTCGATCGAGTGTTTATCGGGCCATCCGGCAGCCTCTCGGGCAACCTCAACGGGGGAACCGGTACGACTCGCAACTCGCTCAGTTACGCGGATTGGGTCACCGCTGTCACGGTTCAACTCAACACCACCACCTTAGCTGCCAACGCGACCGCCGTTGCCGGTATCACATCGAACTTCACAATCGTTCGTGGTGGTTCAGGCGACGACACACTCGTCGGAGCTGCTGCCGCTCCAGCCGTTCTTCTCGGGATGGGTGGTAACGACAAACTGACCGGTGGATCGAACCGCGACATCCTTGTCGGTGGACTCGGCAACGATTCACTGGTAGGAGCAGCCGGTGACGATATTTTGATCGCCGGCTCGACGTCTTACGACAATCAAGAAGATGCTTGGATCGCGATCCTTACCGAATGGTCCTCGACGCGAACCTTTGCGGTTCGTACCACCAACATTCTTGGACCGGGAGCCACTGGCAAAGCCAATGGAGCTTATCATCTAAACCGTGCTGCAGATACCATTGCAGATACAGTATTTAGCGAACTCGGCTCCCTCGACAACTTGCTAGGTCAAGGAGGACAAGACTGGTTCTTCTCCGACTATACCAGCGACTACATCGGAACCGGAACAACTCCGGACAAGGCAAGCTAATAGCGGATCGCGATATGCCGGAAATGCAATCCTGCGAATCGCCTCAATGATTTGCGGGATCGGTCGCTCGATACCATCCGAGAATCACTTAGTTACTGAGTGATTTCCGGATGGTTTTTCTTTTAGCAGGTAAGAAAGCCCGCAGCATAGCATTGGCATCCTGAAACCGATTCGATGGCTTGAGCTCCATAGCTTTGCGAAACACATCGATCATGTCCGGGTGAACTTTACGACGCAACGAAGCGAGTCCTTTGGGTGGCCAAGCATAAGGCCACTCGGGAAGAACACCTGCGATAATACGGTACCCAAGAATACCGGCAGCAAAGACGTCCGATCTCGCGCTCGGTCTGCCCATGGCTTGCTCCGGCGCCATATATCCCACCGTCCCCGAACCACTTGCGACCATCGTCCTGACAACAGTCCGCTGGGCAACTTTTGCAATCCCGAAATCGGTAAGCTGCAAGCGACCGTCAGCTAGGAGAATCAAGTTCTCCGGTTTGATGTCACAGTGAATGATGCGATTTCGGTGCGCATAAGCGACCGCTTCGATCAATTGTTCAACGTAAGTCAAAGCAGTTGCAAGTGCGATCCGTTTCTTCAATCGCTCAGCAAGCGTTTGAATTCCGAGTCGGCTGACGATAACAAACCGACCATCGATAAAACTCGCATCTTTCAATCCGAGAATGTTCGGATGTTCGAGTTGAGAGATAAGCCTGGCTTCGCGCTGAAACGCATTGAGCATGCTCGCCGTCACATTGAATGCATGAGGCATCTTCAAAGCAACATGCACACCTTCAATGGTATCCCAAGCTTGATAGACGGAGGCAAAGCCTCCTTGGCCGAGCTTACGCTCGATCCGGTATTTTCCTAACCGGCTACGAACACGGAGATCTCGTCTTTCAAGAATCCCACTGGATAATGCTCCGAAATCTTGCGCTATCATAGGTGGGGGTCGATGCGATCGGTGTTCGATCGAAAAGGGACCAAACGAAGTCTTTCGGACAAACAATTCCTTGAATGTATCGTCACATCCAAACCCTTACATTTGGTGAATTGATTGCAACCGATTCGTTTTACCTAGGCTTCCTGAATTACCACATATTTGAACAGCGACCATCACGGTTTCAAAAGCTCGCTCTTTTGGCAAACTCTGTCGGATAAAACAATTTTCTTGGGAATTCCTACTGCATCTGGCCGATGGTGTCCCCCGAGAGCTTACTTTCCGGTTGGTATTGTTTTCAAACGCGTATAGGTGCATTCCCATGGCTCGCTTGAGTTGGTTGCAACGTCTTTACTGGCAACATCTCTCGAAACCGGCGGCCGAGAGACAAGTGTTCCTTCACGTCCTCGAACACCCCGTCCATTCGATCTTGGAAATTGGACTTGGATCCGGAGAAAGGATTTCGCGAGTCGTCCCATTGTGCACTCGCCCCGCGGACGGAAAACCGATTCGCTACACAGCAATCGATCCTTTTGAGTCCCGCTCCAAAGGTCACTTGTCGCTTAAAAGCGCACACCGCCTACTAACGGAACTAGGGCTAAAGGCCCAATTGATTCCAGGAGAGCCGGCGAGTGCTGTCGCTAGGGTTGCTCACAGTGTCCTTCCAAGCGACGTGATTGTAATCGACGGTTACTGGTCGGATACGAGCGAGAACGGCCAAGCGATTCGGCAGTGGTTGCCCAGACTTTGCCACAGTCAATCGGCAATCTTTGCATCGAGCATACCAGGCGGTTCACTCGAGCGAATCGAAGTTCCTAGCAACGCGCTACCTTTGAGCAATCTCCCAAAGGTTGCTTAGGCAGAAAGCAATCTAGTTCAAGCTCCGATAAAGTTTCCGTCTTCGTCGTATCGCACCAGGGCAAAGTAAAAGAAGATCACGACGATCATCGGGATAACCGCAACGAAGATCGGGTGGACGAACAGGATGAGTCCCGAGAGGACCACCGCGAAGATGGTCCAAAGCCACCACGTTTCTTTCAAAAAAGCTTTATAACGTTTCATTGCGGAATTATCGCAGGGATGCTTATTTCGTCAACGCATTAGCGGTCGCGCGCAATCCGGCTGCATTGCCGAAACGCAAAGCTCCGGGAAGGAAGTCCGCGTCTTTGATCGAAGAGACCTTCGCAAAATCGAAACCCGCGGCCTCTTTCGAAACAGGGATTTTTCCTGGACGCAAAACCGCAGCAGCATCAGCAATCGATTGAAAAACCCCGTCTGCTTGCGGAACGCCTTGCGCAACGATCTTGCCAGATGGTCCATCTAGGAGCGCGAGAACGACAGCTAAACGCCTTAGGAAAAGCGATGGGTTGTAACCGTAGGTGTAGCAAGCGGCAGGTCGCGGATTTTTCACCAGCGATTGCTCTTTTGCTCCGACATCGATTCCCCAAGCATCATCGATTGCGAGGATGGCTACACCTGCTTCGACTTTTTCAGAAGTCGCTACATCGGACTGTAGTTTGAGCGTTTTTACTGGGACGGAGGAAGCTGCATTGATACGAAGCACCCCGACGTTGCGGCCATCGGCATTGAGAATGCGGATACTGCTAACTCCATTTTCGGTGCTGATGTCGCTGACTTGAAGAGTTTGGGCGACTCGGTTCGCAGGCTCTAACACCGCTTGCCAGCCAGCAAGCCGTACTTGTGGGGACGCTTCAACTTGACTCCGCACGTCTTTCGTCCATCGCGCAAGCAGATCTGATTCAAATTCAATTCCAGCGGGAGGTTTCGGATGGGATTCATCCCAGACCGTCATGTCGACATCCTTGAGAACTTGGAAGTCCTTCTCGAGGATCGGCTCCTCCATCCCTAGGCCGAAGAGTCGGTTCATGAATCCGTACATAGGAACGCGGGTGACATGGTTGTAGTTATGTGGGAAGTGTACGGCATTATGAAGTGTCACAGCATCAGGGACACCATAGAGCCCGTAAAGCTTCTTAAGCTCGGGAAAGCCGTCTTTGGCCATGTCTTTCGTCCAATCATTTGCTGCGTTGACTCCCATAGGACGTGGAGCAGTCAGCGCGGCGATCTCGACGTTTCCAGTTCCCACTCGCAAACCGACTGCGTTCTCACAAGTGCAACCACCTTGCATCGATGTGCTGACCATCACAACAGGATATGCCCCTGCGAATCGAGGTTCGATGGCTGATGCGATGAAGGTCTGCGTTCCTCCACCGCTTGCGCCAGTGATCGAGATCCGCTTGGGATCCACATCGGAGCGTTGAAGCAGAAACTCGAGGGATTGAATCGAATTGATCGTCTGCATCCCCATGATGTTTTGAAGCATCCCTTCGGCCTGAGGACTGTACAAAAGCCACTTGCCATCGGCCACTTCTGGATTCGGGCCGTTGTTTCCAAACCCGTGCACGCGTTCCGCCGAAATCTGCTTGCTATCCGCGTTGCCAAGCATGTCGTAGTGAAAGACCACGATTCCCATCCGAGCCATCTGAACGCAACGGGCTTGCAATGGACTGTGAGCAGCCGATTCAAAGCGTTCTGCGCCCGATGCAAGCTCACGCTTCATCTCCGCATCCGACGTGTAGTAAAAGCGACCGTTTGTCCAGTGGCCGTGCGGGCAAAGCACCGCAGGCCGCTTGGCGCCTTGCACCAAAGGTGCCGTAGGGGTGTAAAGACTACCGGTCACAAACAAACCCGGCAGACTCTCAAAGTAGACTTTCTCAATCGCATATCCTTCCATTTCCCGACGCGAATGCACCACGGGTTTAGGTGGTTGCATCGTAGGCATTGGAAACATCCCCAACGAGACGAGCAGCTGTTGACGAAGACTCGCTGCGCGTTGTTCCCAAGCTTCTTTGCTAGCCGGAACATCAAAAGGAAAATGGCCATCGAGGTCTTTGATCTTGTACTTCGAATCCAAAGCGACGGCAGCCGGTGTTGTTGCAACGGGTGTTACTTCTGGCTCAGCACCGATCAACGCCGAGTCGTTGGCATCGAAGCCCGCCATGAGTCCGAGCAAGCAAGCGAAGACGCTTCGGAGCTTCGCTGACCGCGTACCGAGCGGCAAGTGTTTTTCAGTCAGCTGTTTCATTTGGAGTTGTTTCATGAGAGAAGTTCTCATCGGTAGGGATTTCATAGGAGGGATTCCTGCGGGGAGGGAGCAAGGTGAGAGATGGAGTAGTACAATACGAAGATTGTGGGTGTTATTGTACTCCATCTGCCGGACGCGTACCGGCGCGTACAAACCCGTTTCGGTACTTTCCGAACCTTGGGCCCTGAGGTGAGTGGATCGATGTTACTTTATCACAGCGAAATTTTCGAGAAACACAACACTGGCCAACATCCCGAGTGCATTGCGAGGATCGAACGCGTCAACAAGATGCTTGCTCAAAACGGCTGGCTTGCACGATCCACAACACCGAATTGGATGGCAGCAAGCGTCGAGCATTGCAAACGAAATCACACCGAAGCTTACATCGAGCAGTTTCGAAAGTGGAGTGACGAAGATGCCGGGCGAGTAGAAGCCGACACGGTGGTCTCGACAGGATCGTGGGATGCGGCCACATTAGCTGCCGGTGCTGCGATCGATGCGGTCCATCGAGTCATACATGGAGAAGACAAACGGGCTTTTTGCGCGATTCGTCCACCCGGACACCATGCTCTTCGAGACGCACCGATGGGTTTCTGCTTGCTGAACAATGTCTCCATCGCTGCTCACTACGCTCGGCATCTCGGACTCGAAAGGGTCTTGATCGTCGATTGGGACATTCATCACGGAAATGGCACACAAGCTTCTTTTTGGGAAGACCCTGCGGTTGGTTTTGTTTCTATTCATCGCTTCCCGTTCTATCCCGGTACCGGACGACGGGAGGAAACAGGAAGCCGAGATGCGCTCGGCACGAAAGTCAACATTCCCGTCCCGGCCGATACCGGTCCAAAATCGTTCTTAGAGCAGCTTGCCGAAGGGACCGAGAAACTGGCGCAGAAGATCAAGCCGCAGTTGATACTTCTGAGCGCAGGATTCGATGCACATGCTAACGACCCCGTCGGTGGACTGAGCTTACTGGCTGAACATTTCGAGCAAGCGACCCATTGGATTACCGATCTTGCGAACAGTCATTGCGAAGGCCGCTTAGTGTCGCTTCTCGAAGGAGGCTATCACCTCGACCACATGCCAGAGTGTGTCGATGCGCATTTGCGCGGACTCGTTTGACCCGTTGCCAGCGGCGAAGATAAGCGATGGTCTGACTTGTCTGACTTGTCTGACCACCCAACAAGCGCGCCTCCCCTTCTCCCGCTGGCGGGAGCAAGGGGCCGGGGGATGAGGGTGGTGACCGCGCAACGGGTACTCTCAACGCGCACGGGACCCCAGTCCCATGCTACGACGCGTGGGGGCTACACGTAGCCATCCGCTGCCAAGCGGTGGAAGTTGCGAGGAAATCCCCACCGTCTGGCGACGAGTGGCTACCTGTCTGACTTGTCTGACTTGTCTGACTTGTCTGACTTGTCCGACTTGTCCGACTTGTCTGACTTGTCTGACTTGTCTGACTTGTCTGACTTGTCTGACCTCCCAACAAGCAACTCTCAACGCGCTCGGGACCGCATTCCCATGCTACGACGGTGGGGGCTTATACGTAGCCATCCGCTGCCAAGCGGTGGGAGTCGCGAGGAAAACCCCACCGTCTGGCGACGAGTGGCTACCTGTCTGACTTGTCTGACTTGTCTGACCTCCCAACAAGCAACTCCTAACGCGCACGGGACCGCAGTCCTATGCTACGACGTGTGGCTACCGCTTTTGCGATTGCGTTGACTTGCCATCGGATTGAGCTGCTAACTCTTGAAGAGCTAAGATCGCTTCAATCGTTTCATTGGCTTCTCGCTCACTCTCCGTAGAAATCGCCCCTTCGTTGCCACTCGGTGAATCTTTTGCTCCATCGGCAACCCAAGGCATCGACTCAAACATCCCTCCGGGAACAATCCCCGTTAACCCCTGCGTCGCTACCAACAACCCGATGGTACCGATCGAACCAAGCACAAAAACAGTCGCCAGTAAATTCAATGGCATCCCTCGGTGACGTGGCTTTCGGATCCTGCTGCGAACTCGAATCTCCTCCCGATCCGGCAACGGATCCGGATCAGACTTCTCTCCTAATAACCACTGAACATCAAACGCCAATGACGAAGGCTTGGCGGATTCTTTACCAGACTTGGACTCGAATTCGTTTTGCGATGTCATCATGGGAAATTTATCGTCGGAAAAATGGAATGCTATGTATTGCTTGACATTCCCTATAGATACGAATTCCAGCGGCATGTCGCAAGTTAAGACAGGCGGTCTGGGAAGATTTCGCGAGATGGTGGAGTGAATCCCCAAAGATGCGAACGATGAGCAGAGTTACTCGTCGCTATCGATCTCTTCGAAAACGACTTGATCGGTCGATCGAGGCGTGGATTGAGGGCTGCCCAATCCCCATTGCTGCATGCGCCTGAGCAATCGCGCCCGGGAAATCCCAAGTGCTTTCGCAGCGGCGGTGTTGTTTCGAGGGTGATCCCGCAAAGCACGCTCGATGAGTTTCCGCTCGTAGGATTCGAGTTCATCATCAAGCACAATCGGCTCCGGAGGGGATAAGCGTTCGATGTGCGAAGGAAATGTACGCAAGGAAATCGGCAGGTGGGTTTCATCTAACAACCGCTCTTGACTCTTGCTTTCCTGCTCCTGAGCCCGAGAAGCGTCACTTGAAAGGTTACTGCGCAGCGATTCGCCCTGGCAACTTTGGATCGATTCGTTGAGTGCTTGATCGAACTCTTCGGCATCAGACGGCCAAGCGTAGGCGAGCAAAGCATCGAGGAAAGCTTGATTCCACCGAAATCCCGGGTGCTTGCGAAGCCACGCTAACAAGAGGCTTTCGATTTCCTCGGTTCTTTGAGCGATGGGTTGCAATTCGATAGTTTGAACGTCGAATGTCGCAATCCAACGCGACCAATGAGGCGAGTTTCGCGAAACTTGCTCGGATGATACGACGCTTGAAGTTACGATCGCATTCCAGCGTTGTTTGGTTGCGCTTTCCGCAAGCGGTTCCCGCAACTCCGGTGCAAGCTGATCGATCAAGTGGATGACAACCTCCGGACTGCGTCCCTGCTTGCGAATATCATCAATCCATTCGCATACGCTCGACAACAAATCTTTATCCATCCATTTGCATTCGATGGTGATCGGTGGATCGCGTCGCACTGAGACCGCTTGTGCCTGAAAACGCTCGTGAAAAATCCATGTCGCAAGTTGGATCGCAGGTGCACCGTGCGGAACAATCAAATGAACAGGATGATTTCCCGAACAAGCCAGCTCGAGTTGTTTGCGAAGGGTACATGTACGGGGCGAATTCCCGTGAAGATACCACCACGACTCCATGCTCGGTTCGGAGTCAAGCAAACTCAGGGCCGGAATCTCTACCCTCTCGCGAAATGTGATATCACGGTATGTATCAAGATCCCCTGCATCGGGTTTTAACATGCATAGCGTGCAACCTTCAGGTGGCATGCCAAGGGGAATGAGGGTTCTGATGCATGGCCCTTGCCAGTTGTATATCCCCGACCCGCTCTCTTGGGATTGTGGCACTGTAACACTGGAAGCCCCACTCGCAGCCGACCATTCGCTAGGTAACAACTCTTTCACTGTGATGTCTTTCGCTGCGATATCTTTCACTGTGATGTCTTTCACTGTGCGAACATGGTGACTCGATGTGTTCGCAGGGATCGCAAGCCATCGGGCCAAGAGCGTCATCGACGTGGATTCACCGACCGTATCCGGCTTGCATTCCATCCCCAAAAAGCGATCAAGCCCCCGTTCGGATCCTACCCCACGCTCTGCCCCTTGCGCACCTGATCGGCTACTCGCTTCGTCCCTTCGCACATCCTTGGCCGTTGGCTCTGAGGGTGATGAATTGGCGCCAGTTGAATCGCTAAAGGATGCATCCGAAGGGAGCAAATCGATTGGAAGTGATTCCAAGAGTGCGATGAAAGCTTCGTTACCAAAGACGAGTTGTTGGGATTCCGATAGGACCCAAATCGGGAATTCCGATGTGCCGATCAAGCGTGCGATTTGGCGTTTTGGAATGTTACGCTGCGAATCGGAATCCGACATGATGTAGACCTCTAGAGTGATGAATCTGGAGGATTTGCATTCCTAAGATGAAAGGGGTAGGGAAGGTCGGTTTGCTGTGAAAGGATCTACTGTGGGGTTCGAAATTTCCTGCCAGTTGCTGCTTCACAGTTAGTATACTCCGTTTCCTACAAAGAAGGCGATCAGGCTTTCCTGCAAAGAAGGCGCTCAGACAGGGGGGCGATAACGCACTGCACCATGGCTGAAATCAATGCGATGGTCGAAAGCAATTAGTACAATTGAAAAACAGAAATGAGGTACAGTTCTATGACGCAATCAAATTCCGTCCGCAAAACTCTCGCGGTGTGTTGGTTCCTGTTCGGATTCAACTTATGGGCTGGTTTCGTTGGCACCCCTTGCCATGCTGAAGTCCGGTTGGCTACGCTCTTCTCGGATCATATGGTCGTTCAACGCGACCGCCCCCTGACCTTCTGGGGATGGGGAACTCCTGGTGAAATGCTCAACGTCCGATTGGGTGAACATGCAGGGCAAACCCAAGTCGCTGCCGACGGTTCGTGGGCTTGCACACTCGCGGCTCTACCAATGTCCCGCGACGGATTGGAGCTTGTTGTTTCAGCAAGCAACGAGATCCGGATCCGGGATGTATTGGTAGGTGACGTGTGGCTATGCAGCGGTCAATCGAATATGGAATGGGGACTCGGTGGCTGCGATGCACCGGAAGATATCGCGCAATCGAATGAACCGATGATTCGCCATTTTGGTGTCGAAATGAATTTCGCCCATACCCCAAAGCTCGATGTACGAGGACGTTGGTCTGTTGCCACTCCACAGTCGACTCCCGGTTTTACCGCAGTGGGGTATTACTTTGCCAAGCGTGTGTATTTGGAGACCGGAGTGCCGATCGGAATTGTTCGATCTAGCGTAGGTGGAACAAACATCGAATGCTGGATGGCGCAAGAGACGTTGATGAATACCCCTGCTTTGGAACCTTACGCTCGCATGATGCGTGAATCTCTCGCGCAGTATCAAAAGGATTTAGCAATCGTGATTCCGGAGGTCGAAAAGTGGACGCTCGAAGCTCGCCAGCAAATGCTTGCCGGTACCGAGATCTCCATGCCACCTGCCATCCCGGAGTTTCCATTCGGTGAGAAGATGTTCCGCCCACGCTGCGTGACGCTGCACAATGGCATGATCCATCCCCTGAAACGCTTGTCGCTCCGCGGAGTGCTCTGGTACCAAGGAGAGAACAACGCAGGCAACGCTGAAGATGGAATGCAGTACATCGAGAAGAAACGGGCGATGGTTTCCGATTGGCGCAAGTGGTTTTCCGATCCCGATTTACCCTTTTACTTCGTGCAACTAGCGGCTTGGCAGTCACCGACGAAAGATCCTGCTCAAGCCGACGGCTGGGCTTTCTTCCGAGATGCACAGCGTAAAGCATTGTCGATCGAGAATACCGGAATGGCGGTCGCAATCGATATCGGAGATGCTCAAGATATCCATCCGAAGAACAAGTACGATGTCGGTGAGCGACTAGCCCGATGGGCACTTGTCCGTCAATACGGAAAGAACATCGAATGCTCCGGCCCGTTGTTTCGTCACTTGACCATCGATGGGAATCGAGCTGTGATCGAGTTCGATCACGTCGGCCAAGGTTTGATGGTAGGTCGAAAAATTGGGCGAGAGCCGGTAGCCCAAGCGACAGGAGAGAGCCTTTCACGCTTTGCGATCGCCGGTGAAGATCGAAAATGGTATTGGGCTGAAGCGACGATCGAGGGGGACAAGGTTGTTTGCACGCACCCCGAAGTCGCACGGCCTGTGGCGGTGCGATACGGTTTTAGCATGAATCCCGAAGGAGCGAACCTCTACAATCGCGATGGCTTGCCCGCTTCACCGTTCACCACGGAATGAAACCCGCAAGACTAGTACGCCCTACATGCGCGAGCATACACCGCAGTGAACGGAGCAATCCGCAAAACAAATCACTCTGGAAGTGGTTTGTCTTTGGTCTCAGGGAGGAACAGCAAAGCGACTAGTCCGATGAGGAAGAAGAAGCTCATGTAAGTGCAAGCATCCCGGAAAGCTTGCAGCTTGACTTCTAAAGGGGCTTTTTCGGGTGCGAGGACTTTGCCTAGCTCCACGAGTGTTATCGGGCCGGTGGCAGCGACGTAGCGGCCGACGTTGTAACAGAAGCTTGTTCCGGTACTGCGAAGTCGCAGTGGGAAGAGTTCTGGTAGGTAGACCGCGAAGCCAGCGAATAGGGCGAGTTGGCAGAATCCCATCAAGCCGCTTAGCCAGATCGTTGAGACGCCATTGAAGTTTCTAAAGAAGGTGATGGTAGCGAGCATAGCAGCGATGTAGCCGATGACGAATGCTTTTTTCCGCCCGATACGTTGGCACAGATAGGTGAAGGCCAGCATGCCGAAGAATGCACCGGTGTTCTGAATGATCCCGTTGTATCCTCGCCACATCGACTGTGCGGCTTTAATCGATTCCGTGGTTGCTTGAGGATCATCTTTGAGCATTTGGATTTCGATCACCCCGTTGATTAGTTCGGGGGCAAAGAAACCGATCCCCCAAACACCGATGACTCCTGAGACGCAGAGGAGCAATCCACCGATCGCCGATTTTCGCCATCGCGCATCACCGAGTAGAGTCGAATAGGATCCGAACTTCACCCCCGCAGCACGCCCTTCTCGACGAGCGATGACCCATTTCTCCGGTTCCTTCAGACGCCACTGGATGAATACGCACAAGAAGGCGGGGAGGGCACCGAAGAGGAACATCAATTTCCATCCGGTGTTCGGATCGATCTTTCCAGCCGCACCGAGTTTCCCAACGTAGATGCTCATCAACCCGGCGCTGATGTTTCCGATCGCTGAGAGGGCTTGTAGTAAACCCAGAGCGGCTGTCCGCGAGCGTTCCGGCAGACTATCTGCAACCAGGGCTACTGCGAGCCCGAACACACCCCCGACTCC
>Ga0114977_10002255_pt1 | contig 12432 bp, 7 predicted proteins | sample S_130805_MF_Meta_FD_87026 | JGI IMG/M metagenome (GOLD analysis project Ga0114977, IMG submission 87026) | Freshwater microbial communities from Lake Simoncouche, Canada to study carbon cycling - S_130805_MF_MetaG | ecosystem: Environmental > Aquatic > Freshwater > Lake | place: Lake...
CGCCCATCGCTCGCCATACGCCGGCGACGCCAGCAACTGGTCCACGACCGGCGCAAAGGCATCCGCACTCGTATCACTGGCAAACGCAGCGATCTGCTCCGGTGAAGGCGGCAGCCCAGTTAGGTCGAACGAGACACGCCGCAGCAGCGCCTCTTTGTCCGCAGGTGGAGCAGGACTCAGCTTCGCAGCGTCGAGTTTCTCGAGAATGAAGGCGTCCACTGGCGAGGTGACCCACGCATCCTCACGTCTCGGAACCGGCGGTCGCTTCAGCGGCTTGAACGACCAATGGCTTGCCCCTTTAGCAAGGCGCGGATCAACCCTGCCGACCGCGAAGTGCGCCTTCACGCGATCCTCGGGAAGCACGCCCGCATAGATCGCCAGCTCATCGATCTCGCCCTTAAAGAAACTCCCCCCGGGCTCTATCATCTCTCCACCGACATGGATCGCCCTCGTATTGCCTATCTTCCCGCCGCCATCATGCAGCGAAACCTTGAGCATGCCATCCACATAGAGCCGGTTCTGTCCATCCTCGCCGCGCGTCCAGACCACATGATGAAACTGCCCGTCATTGAGGCCCGTCGCCGACTCGAGAACGTGATCGCTTCCGCCTTTCGGACCAATCCCGACCAGAATCTGCCCGTCATTTCTCCCGCCATCTTTACTCCCGCCCAGAATGCACCAGTCGCCGGAACCATTGCCAGGCGTCACCTTGGAAACCAGCGACGCACTGCCCGGCCAGTAGGGCCGCTCAAACGCTTGCGTGCTTCGAAACCACAGCTCCACCGAAACGATCTCCGAATCGAACGCCGGATGCGACGGAATCTTCATGACCCCACGCCCGTCGAACGACGCCGCCTTCCCGACAACTCCGCCCGCCCCGAGTTGCACACCCTGACCAATCACCCCGTCGCCCCCCCGAACTGCCGCGGCAGCAGCATTGCGAACCCTCCCTCCTTCTGTCTCCCCTCCTTCGAATCGAAAATACCCAACCGGCCCGTCTTTGAGAACCTCGTCCGGATACAAGTCCGCACCACGCGCGACCGAAACGGCAGCAAAGGCGAGCAAGGTTGGAAAATGCGGACTCATTCTGCGATTCATCAAACGAAGTCTTCAATTGAGTGCCAAGAGGTTTCTTTTCCGGCAAAGGCCGCTGAAAGCACCAGTCGCTCGACCTGAACGTCGTGGATCGCCGTTGTTTTCATTGCTGGTACTGGGGTCTCGCTGGAGTTCCGGCGGCCGGTCCTTCAGGAATGACCGAAACGAAACATGCCGGGATCAACGATGACAGACCAGAGGCTGCGGTGCATGGCCATTCCCTCCACTGGCGTCATCCTGAGGGCCGGGTGGTGAGAATCACGCCTGCCGGGTGTTCCCCGGTCCGCGACGGCTGAATGAATGTCTTCGCCCTGGACATCCTGTTGCAGGCTGGGTTCTGCCGTTGATGCCCAGAATGCCACAGCGCAGTTCTCTCGTCGATCAGGTGGCCGCCTCCATTCGGGAGGCAGTCGAGGAGGGCAAGTGGCTTGAGGAATTGCCGGGCGAACATGATCTGTGCGCCCAGCTTCAGGTCAGCCGGATGACGCTGCGCGGCGCGCTGGACATTCTGGAGAGCCAACGCTGGATTCAGCGTGGCGGGAGCGGGAAACGGACGCGCATTCTCAGTATCCCGGCGGAGGCACCGCGCAGCAGGGGCACGGAGGTCCGCATGGTCAGCGGGCTCCCGCTGTCGCAGATCGTCGGAGTGACGCGGGATGCCATCAATGAAGTGCACGCGGCGCTGGAAGCAGCCGGATTCACCTTTCGGTTTGAGTATCGCGCCGGGCTGGCAACGGCCACGGGAGAGGCGGCGTTTCGCCGGCTGACGTCGGCGCAGACCGTGGCCGGCTGGATGCCCGTTTGGGCCAGTGCGGACCTCCTCCAGCGGTTTGCTGCCGCCAGCGGGCTGCCGGCAATGACGCTAGGCACGCCGCCGGTGAATTCCCGCCTGCTTACCGTGGAATATGATACAGCCGGCATCGGCAGGCACGCCGGCCTGCAGTTCCTCCGGCGCGGCCACCGGCACCTCGCCTTTGTACGGCCGGACAATGATTTCCCCGGCGACCTGAGCGTGGAAGCCGGGATGATGGCCGCAGCGGCAACCCGCGGCGGCCGAGTGACGACGCTGACCTATTCGGCGGCGGCGAACGATCTGCGTCAGCGCATGGAGGAGGTGCTGAAGCGGACTGACGTTCCCACCGCATGGTGTGTCGCGCAGCCGAATTCCGTCTGGCCTGTCATCAATGTCCTGCTCCTCGCAGGACGCCGCATCCCGCAGGATGCCGCGGTCATTTCCCGCGGAGACGATCTGTTCCTCGAAACAGCAGTACCCTCCATCGCGCGCTATCACCTTGACGGCCGGCTCCTCGGAAGAACTGCGTCGCGGCTCATGCTGCAGCTCCTGCGGCAGCCTGGTGCCCGCCCTCGAAGGCGGAAGCTGACCCCGGATTTTCTGCCGGGAGAGAGTCTCGGTTGATGAGTTCCCGGAACCGGCGACAGGCCGGATGGCAGAGGAAATGTCCACAGACTAGACAATTATGGATGCGTGGACATTTTCCGAGCCGGCGCTTAGACAGCGATTTTAATCATCGCCCTCATCCCGCCCATGAAACCACGCGCCACCTCCCGCCTCAGCAGAATCATTCTCCTGCTTGCCGGCATCATTCCCGGCATGGCCGCCGCGGATATCATATACGGCCATAGCGATGACGCGCAATTCAACACCAACAGCAGCGGTGCGATGGCGGGCGGGCCAAATGCGGTCTCCGGCTCTGATCTGTATGTCGGCCGCCAGTATTATGCGAATGTAGCGAACCACTACGTCGTGCCCTTCCAGCTTCCAGACCTCGGACCGGGTACGTTTTCCGACGTTTCGGTGACGTTCAATACCACCGACATCGATACGGCCAATCAGGTGAATCTATACGCCACGCCAGAGGCCCGGGCGGCCAGCGCCACGCTGCCATCGGACGTGCGGGGTGCCTCGGACCACCGCAGCACCGGGACGCGCATCATGGCGGCATTTCTCACCTCCACCTCCACCGGCAATACCGCCTACACCACCCCAGCCAATGGCGTGGTCGATGCCGCTCTGAGCAACTGGCTGAACACCGCCTACGCCGATGGCGCCAAAGGCGGACAGTATGTGTTCATGCGGCTGAGTCCTAATGCGCTGTATCCGACCTCCCATCAGCGGGGCTTCAGATTTGCCTCAGCGAACCATCCGGATTCGGCGAAGCGTCCAGTCCTAACTTACACGTTCAACGCAACCGGATCGCCGCCGCCCTCCATTGTCGCCTTCACCGGTTCACCTGCCATCGTCACCCAAGGCGGCACGTCGGTGCTGGCATGGGAAGTCAACAATGCGGACACCGTCACCATTTCCAATGGCATCGGAACCGTGGTTCCCGTGGGTAGTGCCGAAGTCTCCCCAGTCGGCACCGTGACCTACACGCTAACCGCCACCAGCGCCGGTGGCACCCGCACCGCCACCGCCACCGTGGGTCTGGCCGGAACCGCATTTCACCGCTACTTCCGCTTCACGCCCACGAAACTGCGCAACAACGCCAGTGCCAACAGCGTGCAGATTGCCGAATTCGAAATGATCATGGAAGGAAACCCCATCCCCGGGGCCACAGCAACGAATCCCGGCGGCAAGCCGGTCACCGACGGCGAGGGACCGCTCCAGGCAGTGGACAACAACCTCGACTCCAAGTGGCTTGACTTCACCAAAGGCCCGCTGGTCCTCGATTTTGGTCAGATCAAGTCCGTGAATGGATACCGCTTCGCCACGGCCAATGACTCCGACGAGCGTGATCCCGTGAGCTGGAAAGTGGAAGGCAGCAACAATGGCACCACGTGGACACTTCTGGATGAGCAGTTCGACTTTGCCGTCCCGATGGACCGCCAGACATACATCACCGAACAACTGGTGCTCGGCCCGGCCGGACCCAACGGCGCTCCGGCCATCGGGCTGTTCCAGGCTTCGCCTGCCGCTTTCCCCGCGGGCGGATCCACCACGCTGGAATGGAATGTGCTCAATGCCACCACCGTCACAATCTCCGAAGGCGTGGGGACGGTCTCCGCCGTGGGAACGCAGAATGTTTCCCCCGCCACCACCACGACCTACACACTGACAGCCACGAACGCTCAGGGTACCAGCACCGCCACCGCTCTGGCCACCGTGATCGGACCGGGACCGTTTCGTCACTATCGTTTCGTCCCGACAAGGGATCGGACCGGCGGCACCCCTCCCGGCAGCGGCGGCGAGGATTTCCAGATCGCTGAATTCCAGATGCTGTTCAACGGAACGTGGGTGCCCTGTCCAGCCGCAGGCGTGACCTCCCCTGGCGCTTCACGCGCAGTCGGCGCCGGCGAAGGTGCCGGAAAGGCCAACGACAATCGCCCCGCTTTTGTCGCTTCGGGTCAGGCCGGAAACACCAGCCAGGGCGATTCAAAATGGAATGATTCCGGCATGCCGCCGCTGCAATACGATTTCGGCGTGACTCAGGATGTGACCGGCTATCGCATCTGCACCGCCAATGATTCCGAGGATCGTGACCCGGTATCATGGCGGGTAGAAGGCAGCCACGATGGCAGCAACTGGGTTCTGGTGGATGAAAAAAACAACTATGCCACCACCACTGCCCGCAACACTTACCTGCCCGATTTTCCCATCGCCCCGTTTACAGGCCCAGCCATCACCTTCACTGCCAGCGCCCCGCAAATCGTGACGGGCGGCTCGGCCACTCTGAACTGGAATGTCACCGGAGCCACTGCCGACAGCATCAGCATCAATCAGGGCATCGGTGCCGTGCCCGCCAGCGGGTCACGATCCGTTTCGCCAGCGGCCACTACCACCTATACCCTGACCGCCACCGGCAGCGGCGTTACAAAAAGTCAATCGGTCACCGTGGAGGTCGTGGCAGGACTGCCGCTGCATTACAACTTTGACGACGCGACGTTCGAGGGCTGGACAGATGTCTCGCTTGGAAATACCGGCACGCAGGGCTGGTCCACGACCACTGGCCATGGTGATGTTTACCAAGGCACCAACTCAATTCGCTCGCAGTACCATGACAATTCGCATCCGACGATGATCCTGCGCTCACCGTCCTTCCTCTTGAATGGCAGCGGGGATCTCATCGCGTGGCTCGCCGGAGGTTCCGGAAATGTCGCCAGCCTGGCTGGGACCGCAGTCGCCGCCCTGCCAGCCAATTCGGTGAACAACGGCGGCTTCCAGGGCGTCGCCCTGCGGAATGCCAACACCGGTTCGTATGTGCTTTCCGCTCGCCGCCCCGGGCCTGACGGTGAGGGCGGCAACAGTTGCCAGCAGGTCGGCTTCACCGCAGCCGAACTCGCAGCCCTCGACCAGGCCGCTGCCTACACCCTCGATCTCGTCGACTCGAATCATGGATCATGGGCGTGGTCCGCCATGGATTCCGTCAGGATTCCCGGCAACCTCGGTGTCGGCAGCCTGCCGCAGATTGCCTCCTTCTCGGCCGCTCCCGCCACCATCAGTATGGGCGGAACAAGTACGCTGGCATGGGAAGTGAGCGGTGCCACCAGCATCAGCATCAGTCAGGGAATCGGCAGCGGACTTGCCGCCAGCGGCAGTGTGGAAATTTCTCCCACCGCGACCACCACCACCTACACGCTCACCGCCAGCAACGGATCCGGCGCCGTGACCGCCACTGCCACCGTAACCATTTCCGCACCGGTCATTGCTTCGTTCACCGCAAGCCCGCAGACGATCGCCCCCGGCGAATCCAGCACCCTGACGTGGAGCGTCAGCGGCGCCACCGGCATCAGCATCAGCAACAGCGTGGGGAACGGACTCGCAGCCAGCGGCAGCCGGTCGGTATCACCCGCGGCCACCACTACCTATACACTCACCGCCACCAGCCCGCACGGCACCACCACGGCGGACGTTATCGTCGGCGTGGCCCTGCCCGGCCCGTATCGTTACTATCGTTTTGTCCCCACCGCCCTTCGTGACCCGGGCGACAACAGCGTGCAGATCGCCGAATTCCAGATGCTGCTGAATGGCAATCGCCTCTCCGGAGCCACCGCTAGCGAAACGCCTGCGGATTCACCCGGCGGTGAAGGCCCCGCAGAGGGCAACGACAACGACCTCGACACCAAGTGGCTCAACTTCAGCAGGACCGACGCCCGCCTCATCCTCGACTTCGGCACCGCAACCGAGGTCAGCGGATATCGCTTTGCCACCGCCAATGATTCAGACGGCCGCGACCCGGTCAGCTGGCGCATCGAAGGCAGCCACGACAACACCGCATGGGTCGTCCTCGACATCCAGACCAGCGCATCAGTGCCAACAGCCCGCAAAACCTTCCTGCCTGACCTGCAACTGCCCACCTCCGGCCCCGGCCCCATCGGCAGCATCACCGCCATCGCACTCAGCCCCGATCTAACCACCGTCACCCTCACATGGGAATCCACCCCTGCCACCAGCTACACCATCCAGCGCAGCCCTTCGATGACCGCGGGCACATGGACGGATGTGAAGGCAAACATCGCCAGTCAGGGTGCCGCCACCACTGACTCCGTTCCCGCAGGGACTGGAGACAAGCAGTTCTTCCGCGTGAAGCGGCAGTAGCTGGTGCCTGCACGATCACTCCGGCTGTGGCTTTCGCGGCTGGCCACAGCCGCTGAGAGCAGCGGCTTAGAAGGCTATCATCGCGGCACCCGTCATATATCCCGAGCCTTGCATTTTCCGCCTGCGGGCGATCCTGCAATGAAGCGATGAAGCTGAGCCCTGACAAATGGATCAAGTTCGAGCAGCAGCGGCGGGATATCATGGCCCGCTATGCGCAGGACAATCACGCTGCCGCGGCCTGCGAAGCCATGCGGCGACTGGCCGCGAAGGCGGCGATGCTGCCGGGGGTGCAGGCAGACCTGATGAAGCTGGCGTGGGCCGTGTGCGAGTTCAGCACCGCTCTGACGGCGGCCGACAGACTGCTGGCACTGGCTCCCGCCCAACCCGCGGCCGTCCAGGCTGCGGCGGATCTTTTCCTGCTCTGCGGCCAGCCGGACAAGGCCCGTGCCTCATGGCTCCGTCTGGAGAAATCCCCGCAGAACCAAGCGGCATGGCTGGGACTAGCATCTCTGGCCGAACGGGCGGGACGCATGGACGAGGCTGCGGAATGGAGCGCAAAGGCGCTGGCTAATAATCCGAGGGATGCACAGAGCCGCATCAGGGCCGGATGCATCGCCCGGCGTCAGGGGAGAATGTCGGAAGCCGCGGCGCATTTGGAACCATGCAGCGCGCCGGGAGTGCCGCCAGCCATTCGAGCTTCCGCACTCTACGAACTGGGTGAGCTGCACGACAAAGCGAACGACCCAGCTTCCGCCGTAGCCGCGTGGCGCGAGGCCAAACGCTGCATGGAACAGGCATGGCCGTCACAGGTGACTCTGGCCCGCCGCGTGCGGGCAAAAGCAATCGATCAGAACCGGCGGCTGGTCTCCGATCTCACACCGGAATCCATCCGCCGCTGGCGGTCGCAGCCGCCAGCAACGGACATCCCGCCCGTGGTCATCCTGGCCGGCCACCCGCGCAGCGGCACCACGCTGCTGGAGCAGGTGCTCGCTGCACATCCTGACATTCTCGACATCGATGAAAAGGACGCCATGGCCTGCGCCCTGCGGGAGACACTTTTCCCCGCCGCTCCGGGAGGCCCGGAGATCACGGCGCTGGAAAATGCCTCCGGCAGCTCACTGGCCGCCGTCAGGAAAGACTACCTCCGGCGGCTGGCCATGCTCGGCTCAAACCCCGGTCCCAGCTCCGTCATTCTGGACAAGAACCCCAACTTCACAGATCTCCTGCCATTTCTGCTCCGCCCGTTTCCCGGCCTGCGGCTGGTGATCGCCCGGCGGGATCCCCGCGATGTCCTGCTCAGCTGCTACCGCCTGCCGGTGGTGCCGGAATCCGGCAATGTCGGCTGGCTGCGCGAAGCGGACGCCGTGGCAGACTACGTTTCCATGATGTCCGTCTGGGAACGCCTCCGCGACTGCCTCGGCGACGAGACGGGCTGGATGGAGATCCGTTATGAAGACCTCTGTCACGATCTCGAACACCATGCCGCCTGCGTGACCCGTTTCACCGGACTCGAGTGGCATCCAGCCCAGGCCGTATGGCAGGATACCGGGAAAGACCGCCACGTCGCCTCGCCCAGCTACGAAGCCGTCCGCACACCCGTTCACACCGGTTCCATCGGCAAATGGCAGCGCTACGCCGACCATCTGCCCGAACTCTTCCGGCACTTCAAGTGATCCGCCGCGCTGACCCGGCGGCTGTCAGGGTGTGACGTTTCGCCGCCTCCCCTTCCGGCCCGGACCCGGTCTGCCAGGACCGCCTCTGAGCTTCACGCCCGCCATGGTCTTCTCCCATTCGGCCGCGAGCTTCGCCACAATGTCCTGCTGGTCCGCGGCAAGATTCTTCGTTTCGCTCGGGTCTTTGGTCAGGTCATACAGCTCGCGGCTGCCATCCGTCTGCTGGACGAGTTTCCATGGAACGGAAAGCCACGCGAGATCCCGAGCACCGACTTCAAATCCTGGACGCGGCATGACTTCGCTTTTTGTCAGGGCGGCCCAGACATTGACGCCGTCGAAAGGCTTTGCGGGTTTCGGAGTCACTCCCGCAGCCGCCGCAAGAGTCGGCCAGACATCGCCTGCGAACATCCATTGCTGCGAAACGGTCCCCGCCTTCAATCCCGGCCCTCGGACCACCGCCGCCGAACGGACTCCTCCCTCGTAGGCCCCGCCCTTCGCCCCGCGGAGCGGCGCATTGCTGCCGCCCCGTCCTTCCTGCGCCCCGTTGTCGCAGAAGAAGAGCACCACGGTCGATTCCGCTAGCTTCTCTTCCGCAAGGGCCGTCATCACACGCCCGATCGCGGCGTCCATGGACTCGACGACCGCGGCGTACGTCGCCGCGCCGCGCGACGCCGACTTCCCGGGCGGGAGGTTCAGCGGGCCGTGCGCCGCATTGAACGCGAGATGCAGCAGGAACGGCTTGGCCCGGTCACGGCCCCTGAGACGTTTGATGGCTTCATCCGCAAGCAGATCGGTCGAGTAACCTTCGTCCTTCGCCGGCGCTCCGTCGCGCCACCAGTCCAGTTCGCCGGTCTGATGATTGATGTGCTCGTAGTAACCCACAGCCCCGCCGAGCAGCCCGTAGAAATGATCAAACCCGCGTTTGTCAGGGTGGTACTCCCGGCCGGTGAAGGCATTGTCCGAGGTCCCGCCAAGGTGCCACTTGCCGCACATCCACGTCTGCCATCCCGCCTCGCGGAAATCCTGCGGCAGCGTGCGATAGTCCAGAGGCAGGCCGCTCCCATTGTTGACGCCCGTGCGCCTCGTGAACTGCCCCGTCATCAACGCAGCGCGCGTCAGGCTGCAGATGGGATTCACATAAAATCGATCCAGCCGCACGCCTTCCGCCGCCAACCGATCAAGGCTCGGCGTCCGGATCTTCGAGCCGTGAAACCCCATGTCGCCCCAGCCGACATCATCGGCCACCATGGTCACAACATTGAGTGGTGCCGCGGCTTCCGCCCGGACGGGCAGGCCATGGCAGGCGATCAGGACGATCAGGGTTCGGAAGAGATGCATAACATTGATGACGGGTTGATTGACGGGAAACAGTTAAGATCGTCGGCGCGGTCTCAGTGATGATGTTCCGGGCTGAAGAACCCGGGAGGATGCGCTTCCCGTGACTCAAGTGTCAGCCGGACTGCGGAGGGCCCGCCGCGCGCCTGCGGCAAGCCATCAAACTCCATCTCCACAATCGTCCCGGAATCTTTCTCGAACGCGACGCGCGCCTCGCGCGGCCCCCGGAACTCCCGGCGGCGTTTCACCGCGGTCAGCCGCTGAATGCTGCCGCCGGATTCATCAAGGGTCACTTCATAACCATCCCGCAGCAGCGCCAGACCCGCCGCAGGATCCAGAAGGGTGAAGTGTTCCCGCTCGCCAGGAATGTGATGTCGGAAAAAACCGGGATCGCTGCTGACTCGAGCCGCGGCATCTCCCCATTGCTCCCACGAACTCCGCCCATCCGACCCAGTCAGCCGCCGCGTGCCATCGGACAGCGGACTGTCATACAGAAACTCGCCCCGAGGACCCAGATGCAGCCTGGCTCCATCGACAAAGGACACCAGCCCACCCTTCACCACGATGCCGCGCGAACCCGCTAGGACCGAAAACACATACGTCCGGTCGCCGCCGCGTCGGGCCACTGCGAGCATGCGGTCAAGCGCTGCGGCCGCCGCCGCCGGAGCAGACCGGGGCATCATGACTACAAAGAGTGCGATGATCGCCGCCGCCGCCGCGGCAATTCCCATCCAACGCCGCGCCGCCACCGCCGGGCGCACGGGTTTGACCGACGCGCCGCCGTGTTTCCATGTGAGCAATGCGTGCATTCGCATCTGCGCCGCGTACTCGGCAATCGCCGCCGGGTCGTCGCGCAATCGCTCACGCAGCCGGGATGCAGCGGCCGCATCCCCATCGAAGCCGCCATCGATCAGGTCCTCCAGCTCCGGTATCTGCTCACTCATGCGGTTTCCTCCGTCGCCATGCTAGTCGTGATGCAATGGTGCAGCGCGCGTCGGATGCGGTAGAACACCGCCGCGAGCGCATTCTCCGGCTGGCCCAGCCGCGCGGCCATGGCGCGAACCGTCTCGCCTCGTTCATAGCGCGCCGCGATCAATTCCCGCTGCCTTCCCGGCAAGGCGGCAAGGCAGCGTTCCAGCGCGCGCAGTTCCGCTTCGGCCGCGCCCGCCCCCGCCCCGGATTCCATTTCCGCCGCCACCTTCGCGACAAGATCGTCATCTAACACCAAGCGGGAACGCTGCTGCTTCTTCCGCCATGCCATCACCTGCCACCGGGCCAGCGTATAGGCCCACGGCATGAACGGACGGTCCGGGTCGTATTCGGCCGCGCGATTCCAGAGCACAAGGTTGGTTTCCTGAAGCACGTCCGCCGCCTGTTCCAGTCCACCCATGAGGCCGCAGATGAACGCATACAGCGCGCTCTGTGCCGCGGTCAGCCGCTGCACAAATTCGATCGGGACCTTCGAAACATCGGACATCACCCATGCTTAAGCCGGACCAGCCCGAATATGACGCCGGTTCCGCGGAAAATTCCGCCCGCCCACAGCCATCAACGGCCTGCCTTCTCGAGCAGCGGCTGCAATACCTCCCTCAGACGCGACGCGTACACCGCGTAGGCTTCCGGTCCGAGATTCAGGTGCTGTGCTACTTCGCGGGAAGGTTGACTTTGCCCCCGAGTCCTTTCCCGCCGAGAAACTGATCGAGCAGCGGCTTCAATCGCGCGGCATAGACGGCATAGCCATCGAGCGAGAGGTGAATACTGTCCGATCCGAAGAGCGGCTTCCGGATGCTGCCATCGGCATTCGTGAAATCACCCCACAGATCCAGCACATGCACTTTCGGGTCGCTCCCGAGCTTGAGCGTCTCGATCGCGGCATTGGTCTTCCTGATGTTCTCGTAAAAATCGACGCCCGGAGCATGGCACGGAAGAATCTTCGCCGCGATGATTTCCGCGTCGGGGAACTTTCCGCGGAGGTTCGTCACACACATCTGCACGCCCTTGGCAGCCGCCTCCACGCCTGTCTCCGGCGCGAAGAACATGTTGTTATTGCCGATCATCACGACCACGACCTTCGGCTGCAATCCCTCCACGCCACCGTGATCGAGTCGCCACAGGACATTCTGCGACTTGTCGCCACCGATTCCGAGGTTGATGGTCCGGTAGCTGGCGAAGTGCTTCTGCCATGCGGCATTGAGCACGCCCTTGTCGAGGGGGCTGCCCCATTGCTGGGTGATGCTGTCGCCCACCAGCAGCACATCGCACGGACCCGGATTCGCCCTCACATAATCAACGAGCTTCTCGTGCGTATCGAGCCATGACGTGCCACCCCAGAACCCGGCGCTGGGAATCACCGGCCAGATTTCCGGAAGGTGCTTGTTCGACTCCCGGCCGGGGCGGCGCTCGTGCTCCGCCTTGAGAACAAAGGCGCGTTCCTCCTCCGTCAGCGGCCATCCAGTCGCCTGCGGATCCATCCTGCCTTCGCGGAACGGAGGATAGGGATACTCAACGGCAAAGGCAGGCCATGCCAGAGCGAGCACGGCAATCAGTAAGGTGATGGTGGCATTCATGGATGGAGCAGCGGCTGAACTTTCAGCCTGAGCCGGAGGTTATCAACATGGATGCATTCGCCAGACCGACGTGCGGCGCCGTACCGCCGGCCCCTGACTTTGGACATTCCCTCCGCAGAAATTTTCATCTCCCCCCACAAAACGGCACCGCCCCGGCCATCGCTGACCGGGGCGGCATCACTTTCAGACTGCGCACCGTGGCAAG
>Ga0114977_10002256_pt1 | contig 12429 bp, 7 predicted proteins | sample S_130805_MF_Meta_FD_87026 | JGI IMG/M metagenome (GOLD analysis project Ga0114977, IMG submission 87026) | Freshwater microbial communities from Lake Simoncouche, Canada to study carbon cycling - S_130805_MF_MetaG | ecosystem: Environmental > Aquatic > Freshwater > Lake | place: Lake...
ATCGACCTCGAGGGTCACCACCGGCGGCGGTGCCTTCTCTCCGGCCGCGAGCCGGGAAAAGTAGCGGGTGATGAAGGCCTTCGCGGTGGCGGCGTCGAAATCGCCCACCACCACGCCGACGAGATTGCCGGGACGGTAGTAGATGTTCCAGTAGTCCTGGGCCTGTTCCTCGGTGTAGCTGTTCAGGTCGCTCGGCCAGCCGATCACCGGCCAGGAGTAGCCGCACGAGGCCCAGAACATGCTGTCGAACTGCTCCTCGAAGCGCCCCGTCGGGGTGCTGTCGGTGCGCAGCCGGCGCTCCTCGTGGACGACGTCGCGCTCGGAGTAGAACTCGCGGAAGACGCTGTCATGGAGCCTGTCGCTCTCCATCCAGGCCCACAGTTCGAGTTTGTTGGAGGGGACGGTGATGAAATAGCAGGTGAGGTCGTAGCTCGTGAAGGCGTTCATGCCGCTCCCCCCCGCCTTCGTGTAAACCTGGTCGAATTCGTCCTTGACGATCGTCGCGGCGGCCGCGCCCTGGTCGCCCCGCCCCTGCTGCGCCTTGATCAGCGAGTCGAGCCGGCCACGGAGCACGCGGAGGGGTTGCGTGTCGTTGGCCGGGTCCCAGGGGTCGTCGATCTCGCCACGCAGGTAACGGTCGTACTGCTGCGTCCACACCAGCCTGTTGAGCTCCTCGCGCACCTCGCGCTGCTGGCGGCGGAATTCGGCATCGCGCTTCGCGTCGCGGGTGCCGATGGTGTCGGTCCCCTTGAACATCATGTGTTCGAAGAAGTGACTGATGCCGGTGATCCCGGGCCGCTCGTTGACGCTCCCCACCTTCGCCACCCATCCGGCACTGACGACGTTCGGCTGGTCGGACCGCGGCACGAGGAGGAATTGCATCCCGTTGGGGAGCGTGAATTCCTCCACCGCCACCTGCTGGGCCGAGGAGGGTCGGCCGGCCACGAACAGACCGGCGAGGAGAACCAGGAGGCACCCGAAGCGGGCCTGGCGCGGGGGCATCATGCGGGAATTCCGGAGGGGTGAGGGGAGGAGGGCCGCCCGATTTATAGCAGGCCTTCGTCGGATGGGGGAACTCACCCGACGTGTCCGGAGAGCCACCACTGGAGGAGCGTGAGGAGGATCTCGAAGAGGATCAGCCCGACGATCGCATATTCGACGCGGAGCGCGCGGCGGTTTTGCAGCAGCTCGAGGGCCGTCTCGGCGGTCCGCGAAATGAGCGCGAGCTTGCCATGGAGCGCGGCGAAGCGTTCGCGGATCTCGAACTCGTCGCGGAGTCGGGCCCAGAGCCGCTCGAGCTCGGGGTGGTCCCAGAGGAGCTCGGGGGAATCGTCGATCCGGGCGCCGGCGACGACGCGGTGCTCGGCGAGGAGGGCGGCGCCGAGGTGTTGAAGAAGCTCGTGCGCGGCGCGCCCGCCGCGGCCCCAGTGCTCGAGATTCACCGCGAAGGGCTCGATCCGCTCGAACTGCCGCTCGATGTTCCGCTCGTGGTGGGCCAGCGACACACTCTTGGCCATGATGTCGGCGACGATCTGGAGCTTCTCGAGCGTGACGTCGGCGAGCAGGAGGACACTCCCCTCGACGGTCTCCCTCGCCCCCGGGTCGACACGGATTTCCAGAGACTCCGTCTCCCGCTCGGCCGCCGAAAAGGGCTGGCGGATCTGCGGCCCGATCTGCCGGAGAGAGTCGGCGATCCCCGCCGGCGAGACGCCGAAGAAAACGGCCGCTCCGTAGCGGAAGAGCACGGCCACGCCCGTCGTGGTGGCGGTCGGGGCACTGGCGCCCGAGCCGAGTCCGGTGGCCCCCGAGCCCGACGCGCCCAGACCGGCAAGCGAGCCGACCAACTCAATCACCAATGGCGCTCCACCGGGGCGTTCGGCCGCGCCGAGGGCGACCAGATCGAGCCCGGTCCCCATCAGCACCGCCTGCGCCCGGAAGGCAGCAGGCGCGGGGGACTGCCCGATGGGCTTGTCGGCGGCGGAAGGGGGAACAGGATCGGCCATGGCGGGGTCGAATGAGTGTCCAGTCGCGGCAGTGGATGAATTCAAGGGCACCCGCGCTTTCGGCGACCTTGAATCCTACCGCGGGCCCTAGGATCGGGGTGTGGGAAACCCCCTTCCGGAGGCTGAATCCATGCCATCGATCGAAAGAACAGACCCCACGATCCTGGGACACCTGCTCGGCGAACACCGCGAGCTTTTCCAGCAACTCTGCAACCTCCGCGCGTCCCTCGCGGCGGAAGCGGCCCCCGGCTGCGACCGGGTGCGGGAAGTCGTCCGGGCGATAACCGGACTCCGCAGCCACCTCGCCGACCATTTCCAGCAGGAGGAGTCGGGCGGGTTCCTCGAGGAGTCGGTGGCCCGCATGCCGAGACTCGGCGCCGCGGCGACGGAGGTGCTCGGTCAGCACCCCCGGCTCCTCGCCGAGCTCGACGCCCTCGTGGCCCGCTTCGGCGATGCCCCCGAGGTGCCGTGCGACGAGGCATGGCGGGGGGTCCGCGAGGCCTTCGAGGGATTCATGGTCCGCATGCAGGCGCACGAGCGGGCCGAGAACGCCGTCGTCCAACAGGGCTACAACGAGGACCTCGGGATCGACGACTGACACGCAGCGGGCGTTTGCCCGGTCAGCCGAACACGACCGTGCGCCGACCGTGGAGGAAGACCCGCTCCTCGGCGACGAGGCGCACGGCCCGCGCCAGCACGAGCTTCTCGACGTCGCGGCCGGCCTGCGCCATCCGCTGCGGAGTGTCGGCATGGCTGACGGGGATCACGTCCTGGGCGATGATCGGCCCGGCATCGAGCTCGGCCGTCACGAAATGGGCCGTCGCCCCGATCAGCTTCACGCCGCGCTCGTGTGCCTGCTTGTAGGGGCTCGCCCCGGCGAACGCCGGCAGGAAGGAATGGTGGATGTTGACGATCCGGTCGGAGTAGTGGCCGATCGCCCCCTCGGAGAGGACGCGCATGTAGCGCGCGAGGACGACATACTCCGGTGAATGGCGGCGGATCGCGTCGAGCAGCGCCGTCTCGTGGGCCTCCCGCGACACCCCCTCATGGGGAACATGGTGGAAGGGGATGTCGAAGCGCTCGACCAAGCGGCGGAGGGAGTCGTGGTTGGAGATCACCGCCTCGATCCGCACCGGCAGATCACCGCAGGATGCCAACAGAAGGAGCTCGCCGAGGCAGTGTGGCTCGCGCGTGGCGCAGACGACGATCGGCCGCACGGCATCGCGGGCGACGCGGACGGTGGCCCCCGCCGGGAGCGCGGCGGCGAGAAACCGCTCGAGGTCGGTGGCGGCCACCGGCCTGCCGGCAGGGGTGACCTCGGCGCGGAAGAAAAACCATCCCTCGGTGGCATCGACATATTCCTGGTTGGTGTCGATGTTGAGCCGCAGCGTCTGGAGGACGCCGGTGATCCGGTGGATGAGCCCGACCTCGTCAGGGCAATCGACCAGGACGATCTCGCGGCCCGACGTGTCGCGGCTCATGCGTCCCCCAACCGCCCGCCGCGGCCGGCGGACCCGTCTGCCCGAACGGGAGGGAAGGCATCCGCCGCGGGCACCCAGGCGAGCACGACATCCTCCACCGAGACGTCGGACTTCTTCGGGGCGATTTCGATCGACTCGAGGACGAGCCGATCGGGGTTGGCCTCGAGGCGGATCCGTTCGAGTTCGTCGCCGATCTCCCCCTCGAGTGCGGCGAGCTTCTCCTCGAGGTCGGACAAGGCCTCCTCGGCATGGACGACGTCGGCCTGCTGCCGCGTGGCCCGGCTCGCCGAGCGCATCGATGTCGCCGCCCGGCCCACGGTGGTCGAGCTTGCCACCTTTCGGCCGAGGATCGCCGAGAGCACGGCGGTGCCGATCGAGACATAGGTCTGCATCGACTTGTTCTTGGCCTCGGCCTTCTCCTTCTCCACCTTCTGCCGCGCCCGCCCGATCCGGTCGTTGAGCGTGGCGAGCTTGGCGGCGCTCTTGTCGCTGATCCGGTCGATCTCCCTGTCGCGCCACTCGCGAACCTGCTGGGATATCCGCACGCGGAATTCCCCCTCCGTCTCGTCGGGACGCGAGACGGCGTCGATCGCCGGGGCCGAGAACACCACAAGCTTCGCCGACCGCGCGAGATGGCTTTTCAGCGACGTGCCGAGGCTGCCATAGGCCTTGGTGCCGGCGAGTGCTGCAGGAAGGCTGGCGAAGGCCACCCCTCGGGGGGTCGGTTCGACTTCCGGTACCTCGGCGAATTGCCTCCCCCCCTCCCAGGCCGATTCGCCGAGCTGGTCGGATGCCGGCGCGAGGCAGAAAATTTCCCGATCGCTGTCGATGCGGGCCTTGGTATGGGTGAACCGGACGCGGGCCCGGCCCAGGATCGCCGGCTTGTAGAGGAGCCCCCCTGCGGGCACCGGCCCCTCGGGCGACAGGAACACTTCGCGCACCCCCGGCGGCAGGAGCGGGCGCGGCCCCCCGCCCCCCCCCTGTCCGCCGGCGAAGGGGTTGGTGCGCGGCGGCGCAGGGCCGGCGTCGTCACGGACTTCTCCCCGGAGCCGCTTGATCTCTTCGCGGAGCAGCGGACCGCGCAGGTAGGACATCGTCCAGCGCGTCTGGAACACCGTCTCCTCGTCGTCATGGACGGAATGGAGGAGGAACATCCGCTGTTCGAGGCCAGCCAGGAGCCGATCGACGCGGGCCCGGTCGAAGCCCGCCCCGCCGGAACTGGCCGCTCCCTCGAGGCCGTCGAGGACGCGGGCCTTGTCGCGGGCCGTCTGCAGCCTCCCCAGAAACCATGTGCCGGCGTTGGAGAGGGCCTTGTAGTCGAGATCGACCGGATTCTGCGTGGCCAGCACGATGCCCAGGCCGAAGGCGCGGGCCTGCTTGAGAAGTGTCAAAAGCGGGATCTTGCTCGGGGGGTTTGCCGTCGGCGGCAGGTAGCCGAAGACCTCGTCCATCATGAACAGCGCCTTGAGGCTCGACGTGCCGGCCTGCGACCGCATCCACGACACCGCCTGCCCGGCCAGGAGCGTGACGAACGCCATCCGCTGGGCGTCGTTCAGGTGCGCGATCGAGATCACGCTCACGCGCGGCTTCCCCGCCGGCGTCCAGAGGAGCCGGCCGACGTCGAGCGGTTCACCATGGAGCCAGGCGTCGAAGCCCGGCGCGGCGGCAACGGTGTTGAGCTTGCCTGCCAGCGCGAAGCGGTCGGCAGCCGGAAAGAAGTTCTCCAGTTCGAGGAATCCGACGCGATCGATCGGGGGCGCCGGGATCGTGCGGACGAGCGTGCCGAAATCGACCTCCTGGCCGCTCTTCCACAGGGCGTCGACGATCGCCGACACGAGCAGATGCTCGCGACTCCGCCCCGGCTCGGCGTCGATGCCGGCCATGGCCAGGATCCCGGAGACGAGCGATTCGATCCGCTCGCGACGGGCTTCCGGGTCGTCGAGGATCGCCTTCTCCGGGGCCTCCAGGCTGCCGAGCATCGCCAGGGGTCGGCCAGCGGAACTCCCCGGCGTGTAGACCGCCATCTCGACGCGCTGGCGGAGGGTGGCGATCCGCTCCCCCGACTGTCCGCTGGCGGCCAGGCCATCGGCCCATTTCTGCGCCGTCTTCTCGGCCAGCTCGTCGAGGGTCAGGCCGTCCCGCTTGGCGGCATCCTCTTCGAGCCACGGCCGGAAGTCGGAGGGACGCAGCTGTGGAAAGGTGAGGAGGATGTTGGCGAGATCCCCCTTGGGGTCGATGACGATCGCCGGGATGTCATCGATTGCCGCCTCCTCGATGAGGCTGACGAGCAATCCCGTCTTCCCGCTGCCGGTCATGCCGACGCAGACGGCGTGCGTGGTGAGCCGCCGGGCATCGAGGAGGAGCGGCTCGCGGCCGGGCTTGCCGGAATCGGGATCGACCCGGCGGCCGAGATAGAAGACGCCGAGCCCTTCGATGTCAGCGCCGAGATCGTTCTCGTCGACGCTGCCGCGTTGGTTGGTCGGACGCTCGTGCATACGTGCTCCGCATAGCGAGGAAAACGAGGCCGCAGGGGAATCCCCATTTCACCCCGGCAAGCAGCGCTGGCACAACCCCGTTCCCCCTGCCTGATCGCGACTGCCGGCCAGGGTGCGTACGCCCACCCCGCGGTCATGTCAGGGGGCCGCAACGGAGGGGGGCACCAGGGAACCGGCCTCGCCGTGACCGGCCGGCGGGGGTGCATTAACCGGCACGCCCAGCAGTTCGCTTCCCGCCCGGTCGAGCTCCCGCACCAGTGGCGCCGGCCAGAGGCCGAGAAGCACGATCGTGGCGAACAGTGCCGTCAGTGCCACGCGCTCGCGGAGGAGCACCTGATGGCGTGGTCCATCCACGGTCGACGGCCCGCCGAAGACCATGAACCAGCCGCGCATCACCGCGATCGCCGAGAGGACGGTGGCGGCGATCACGAGCAAGCCGGCATGGAGCTGTTCATCGAGACTCCCCGACACCAGGAGGTCGTCGGCCACGAACGACAGCGTGCAGGGCAGGCCGATGCTCGCCAGGCCGAAGAGGAGGAAGAATGCGGCCAGGAGCGGGGCATCGGCGAAACGGCCCTGCGGCGTCTCGAGCGAGAGTGGCCCGGCCCTGCTCTCGAGCGCCCAGCCGACGAGTCCGAGTCCCGTCAGCGCCAGGCCACTGGAGATCCATGTGCAGAAGGCCCCGTTGAGCTCCATCGGCAACTGGCCGGCGAGCCCCGCGAGCACCAGGGCCGACTGGCTCATCGCCAGCGTGCCAATGAGCCCGCGGAGATCGCGTTGCACGATCGACAGGGCGGCCCCATAGGCGGCCGTGACCAGCGCCAGCTGCGAGAGGACGACAAGCTCCGTCCCCACCCCGCCGCCATGGTCGGCATGGCCGAAGAACAGCCGCAGCGCCGTGTAGGAGGCGACCTGGGGCATCGTGGCGGCAAGCGCCGTGGACATCGGCGCGCCACGGAACAGTGCCGGATACCAGGAGTGGAACGGGACGATCCCCTTTCTCACGAGCACCGCCAGGGCCACGAGCCACCCCCCTGACGTGCCCACCGCCCCGACCCCGTCCTCCCAGGGAGGGTCGACGATCATCATCAGGGTGCCGACGGTCATGCAGGTGACGGCCAGGGTCATCATGATCGCGTACACCCGCGCCGCCGAATGCCCCCCCGGCGTGGCACGTGTGCTCCACCAGGTGGGCAGGGCCGTGACGATCCAGGCGACGATGAGCACGAGCGGATGGGCCGTGGCGAGCACCGCGAGCGTCGCCCCCGCGCTCCAGAGGATCCTGGCGGTAGCCGGCCCGTCGAGGAAGCGCTTCGGGGCCACGAGGATGATCGCCAGCTCGATCAGGGCCACGAACGGGAGGAGCACCGCCGTGATGCCGTCGATGTGGATGAGGTAGCCGCCGCCCAGCCGCTCGCCCAGTTCGAGCGTCACTTCCGGCCCGCTCATCCAGATCCTCGTGATCACGAGGCTCGCCACCAGTGACAGCGTCAGGGCCGCGGCGGCGGGGGAACGGGGCGACTGCGGACTGCCTCCACGCCAGGCATGGAAGGCGGCGACAAGCGGTGGGGCCACCGTCGCGGCCAGCGCCAACACGAGCCGCAGGTCATGGCCCTCGGGCTCCGTCATGCCGGCGATGGTCATGGTGTCAGCCAGCATCATCGCGACTTTCCCCGCAGACGCTCGACTGCCTTGGCCTCGGCCCGGTCGAGCGCCGTCGTCCCCAGCCAGTCGGTCCACGCCCGCTCGGCATCGGCCAACCGCTCGAGAAGCCGCCGGGCCGGACCGATGACCCCCCTCGACACCGCCATCTCCTCGAAGCCGCGCTCGAGCGCCACCCGGTACAACCACCGCTGCACGGCCGGCGGAAGCACTCCGACGACGGACCACTCCGCGGCGCCGGGATGGCCGCCGAGCGCCGCCTCGAGTTCATGTCGATCATGGAGTGCCGATGGGGAGCGGAGAATCTGCAGGCTGCGGAGGATCGCGTGGCTGACGATGTGGAACAGCGCGATGACCCGCAGGCCCAGCCCGATCTCCACGAAGATGATCCCCGCCTGGGTCATCGAGGCGTAGGCGAGCATGCTCTTGAGATCGGTCTGGACGCGACCGACAAGCGCGGCGTGGATCGCCGTGGAAGCCCCGATCAACACGAGCACGAGGCGGGCAAGCGGCGCCGCGTCGAGGAGCGCCTCGCAGCGGAGGAGCACGTAGGCACCGGCATGGATCGAGAGGGCTCCGTAAAAGATGGCGCTGGAAGGGGTCGGTCCCTCCATCGCGCGGGGCAACCAGTTGGAGAACGGCGCCTGGGCGCTTTTTCCCATCGCCGCGAACACCAGCAGGAGCGACACGACCGTGGCTGTGCCGGGCGAGACGAGACAGCCGGCGTTCGGCCAGACGCCGGCGAAGAGCCGTTCGAAATCCCCGGAGCCGACGGCGCGGTGGATCATCACGCCGGCGGTGAGCAGGCCGACGTCGCAGATCCGGTAGGTCGTGAAGGCCCGGATCGCCGCCTTGAGGGCGTTGGTGCGCTCGTGGAAGAAGCCCACCAGCATCGTCGAGGAGATACCGAGAAATTCCCATCCGGCAAACAACACGTCGATGCTTCCGGCGAGAACCATCAGGTTCATGCCGGTGCCGAACAGCGCCAGGAGGACGAAAAACCGGGTGAACCCGGGCTCGCGATGGAGGTATTTTCCGGCGAAGGCATTGACCAGGGCGCACAGCCCGGTCGAGAAGCAGACGTACGGCACGGACAACCCGTCCGCCACCAGATCGATCGTGGCGTCATGGTGCCCCACCGAGAACCAGGTTCCGAGGTGGACCTGCTCGGGGGAGAATCCGCGCAACGACAACGCCAGCAATGTCGCCAGGGCTGCAAGGAATGCCGTGGTGAACCCGGTCCCGACCAAACGTGTCGTGGTCCGCTCCGAGAAGGGATGACCGAGGAGGGCCGGCAGGCCGATGACGATCAGCGTCAGCGCCGGCGAGGCCAACTGCATCACCACCAGCCCCGAGACGATCGAGTGGAGGAGCATTTCATCGGCCGGCAGGAGGGCACTTGCCAGGGGGGCGAAGGAGGGCAGGGAATCGAAACTCATCCGCGCTCCGATGGCGATGGGGAGGGCCCGAGGGCTGCCAGGACGCGTGCCGGCGGGAGGTGGCCGCGGTGCCCACCGAACCACTCGTGCGAGTGGGACACGGTGGCGATCTGGCCCAGCTCGGCAGCGAAGGGAACAAAACGGCCGTTCACGAAAACCGACAGCCCGCCGCCATCGGGATCCCACGCTGCGAGTTGCACCCAACGGTTGGCCACCAATTGCAGCACGCCGGGGAGCCGCCCCGCGGCGGCGAGGATCCGTTCCTGCGGGGCGTCGATCACGATCAACAGCCGTAGCGGCTCATGAATCTCCACGGTCTGCCAGGGGAGGCCGGTGCGGAGGTCGCTGGCGTGGCCATCCATGACCCCGATCAGGCCCGTGATGTTGTGGGGGAGCTTCGTCCCGCAGCCGTAGCCGACCGGATCGATCCGGGAGAAGAGGTAGGCAAGGTTGATGCCGGAGCCGACCGGCCCGACGGCCGCGAGCGTCCTGGTGAGGATGTCGCCCCGCGCATCGGCTTCGGGATCGTACGAGACGAGGAACGCGCGGCGGTCGAGGAACAGACCCCTGGTCCGCCAACGACGGCCGATGACGCAGACGGCGTTGGTGGCGTGCCCGAGTTCGGGACGGACCTGCGCCAAGTCGCTCGACCGCCCCTCGACATGCCGGACCGCATCCTGTGGGGTGACGTCGAGGGGCGCCGACTCGAATCGTCGGCACCGCTCCTGGGCATCCGCGCTGCGGGCGACGTCGACCACCGCCACCAGTCGTCGCAGGTCGTCGACATGGCTCACCGGCAGCCGATCCCGATCGTACCATTCGACGCTGTCGGCACAGGTGTCCTGCATGCCGCCGATGAACACCGTGTCGATCGGGATCACGAGCCCCGCGGCGGCGAGACTCTCGCGGATCCGCGGATCGTTGGCCATCTGGGCGAACGCCCGGGCGTTCGGGCCGCCCCGGCCCCCGCCGCAGGCGCCACAGTCGTAGGCACTCTCATGCGGGTTGTTGAGGCTCGACGATCCGTGCCCAATGATCGCCACGAGCCTGGCGAACCGGGAGGTGAGACCGATGTCCTCGAGGACACGCCGGACGATGTTCGCCATCTCGCCGACGTCGAAGCCGGCGTGCGTACCATCGGCGAGCGGCTCGTCGTCACGCCGCTCGAGTTCGAGGTGGGTGCGGATCTGTCGACGCGCCGCTTCCCTTGCACGCCTCCCCAGCGAGGCGGTCAGGCGTGGAAAGGCGACCCGCGCCACCAGCGGCACTGCCGCGAGGGCACCCCCGATGGCGGTGAAAAGCCCCCCCCGGAAGAGCGTATGGGTTCCACTGGTGACACTCCCGGTCAACTGCCCGAACCGCCGCCGGACCGCCTGCCGGAGGCGGTGGGCGGCGACGGCGTCGTCCTCGGGCACCTCCACGACGGTGTGGCCGGGGCGCATCACGATCGGGCAGAGCGGCTTGGCGGCCCAGTCATCGATGCCACGGTAGTACATCGGCACCGCAAAATAGCCTGCGGTTCCGCAGGTTTCGTACCCCTGCCCCTGCTCCTCGACCGCGCGGCGGATGGATTCGCAGCGTTCGTCCATGCAGAACACCAACTGCAATTCCGGCCGCGAGGCGGCGGGCATCGAGGCGGTCGACTGGTGGGCGAGGAGGGCATCGAGCACCTCGACGCGATGCCTCCGCTCGTAGGCGAGGTGAAACAACCGCCGGCGTGTGATGCCGTCGAACCCGTGGATCGCGCGTTCGAAGCGCATCAGATCGTTTTCGTCGAGGGCCCGGATGTCGTACGCCGTGAGTCCCAGCCGCCTTGCCACCTGAAAAAGGAGATGGGCCCGGGCCACGCTGCCGGGTCCGCGACGCGTCGGATACCGGTCGCGGAGCTCGGTCCACAGGCCGGCCAGACCGACGGAGTGTCCGAACCGCGGCGCCACCGACTCGGCGGCGACACGATCGAGGACCAGCCGCAGGGCGAGAAAGTCGGCCAGTTTCGCCGGCACCGGCCGGACCGGAGCCCGGTCGGGGCGGGCCTCGAACTGCCGGATCATCCCGGCCCAGCCACGCAGCGCCAACAAGGAGCGGAGTATGAAGTCGTCCTGCTGGGCGGCGGGAATCCCCAGCAGGTCGATCTCGGTGGCGATCACCTCATGCGCCGGGCGACCGCGCACTGCAACCAGGGCAGCGGGCAGATGCCTGCTCCAGGGCTCGGTCGGTCCGAACGGCTGACCGTAGAGGTCGGCGACGGCCGACAGCAATCCCTGCTCGCGACCCGGCATAGGCCAAGACGCCACTCCCTGATCGAGAAACGCGGCACAGATCCGGATGAGGAGCGGATGAACCAGGGCGTCGGTGTCGATCGACGGACTGACGGCGAGAATGAGATCACGCAACCGGACCGGGGGCTGAACATGGGCCACCGATGGCCGCGAGAGGACGACCGACTCGACGCAGGCATGCCAGAGATCGTCGGCCGCAGCGTCCTGGCCGATGTCGGAATGCTCCGCCAGGGTCCAGCGGACGGCGTCGTCATCCTCCTGGCGGAGGGGAAATTGCAGGAGTGCCAGGCAGAGCGCCCGCAACGTCACCCGCCCCCCCGCGAGCCCTTCGCCCCCCGCCGCCCCCAGGTCGGCATCGAGCACCGCCTCGACGTCAGCCGCTCGAATCCGCCCCCGCTCCATCTCTGCCCGGTAGTGGGCCTCGGGGAGGAACGGCTCGGTGCCGTAGAGGCGGGAGGCCCTCACCACCGCGTCCTCGAAAGGCTCCCCCTCGAATCCCTGGAGGATGTTCTGGGCCACGAAGACGCCGATCGGACCTTGCGTCGGCAGGTAGGGGGTCGCGTGGATCAGCGCCTGTTCGATGCGGGCGCCCCTGTCGGCGTCGGGCCCCCTTTCCTGGCAGACCGGGGCCGGACTGCCAGACCTGCCTTCGGCGACACCCGTTCCCCGTCGCTGCCCCGTCGACCTCCCGGTGGCGGAGCCCGCCGCAGCGACGGGAGTCGAATCGGGGGTCTGCGCCATGGTGATGCCGCCGGGAGGACGCTCCGCCCCCGGCGACACCCCGGAAGTCCGGGCGCCAGCGGGGGGGCGATGGATGCCATTATGCCGCACGCTAGCCTTGTGAATGGCGGCCCGGGGATACCAAACCGAGCCGTGAGCCCTTGCAATCCGGCAAGCCCGTCCCTTCCGCCTCTCGTCCGGGAACCGAGGGGGTGGGAGGGGAAGTCCTTCCCTCTCCCCACACGATCAGCGACACTCTTCCTCTACTTTCAGCCACCTTCCCGGGCGGAACGGCGCTGCCCCCCTTTCTGCTCAACCGAGAACTGCCCCACGGCATGACAACGACCGAT